>SL_3KL_010_SEDDRAFT_10002023_pt1 | contig 18594 bp, 16 predicted proteins | sample SodLakKL_010_SED_2_FD_10381 | JGI IMG/M metagenome (IMG submission 10381) | reverse complement strand
CGGCGCTGCCCGGTCCGCAGGCGGGGTTTACGGGCGGAGAAGTGGGTGTTTATGAAACCAAAGATCCGGATCAGGACTGGTGGCAGCTAAAACGGAGAGTGACGATGGACAGTCCCTTTAATCACGGGTATATGCGTCGTCCGCACAACCCTGTGGATCCGTTTTTTGCTATTTGGGCGGATAGTAACTCTCAGGGAAACTCCATATCCCGGATCTATTTTACCAACTCCAGGGGAGATCGTTTGTTTAAATTGCCCTACAAAATGGAGGGTGATTATGCAGAACCGGTTGAGCTGAACCCACCGATCCCACCGGATGGAGAAAATACTTCTATATACAAATAACGCATTATTTAAAAATTTTCTGATTAAAAATGTCCACTTCTTATTCGATACGTTTTGCCTGTCACCCCGAAGATATAAGGTATTATAAGACAGAAAAGTTAAGGAATCATTTTTTAATCAAAGATTTGTTCAAAAACGGAGAAATTAACCTGATCTACTCCCATTACGATCGATTTATTATTGGGGGAATAAAGCCGAACCTGTCAGCCTTGGTGCTTGAAGTAATTCCTCCCCTCAAATCGGAATATTTTACTGAACGGCGCGAACTGGGTGTAATAAATATCGGGGAACCTGGTGTAGTATCGGTTGATAGTGAGGATTATCATTTGGGCTATAAGGAAGCGCTCTACATTGGGAAAGGTGCGAAGAAAATTGTATTTAGTAATAAGGAAGGAAATCAATCCATTTTTTACTTGAATTCAGCAACAGCCCATAAAGCTTATCCGGTGAAAAAAATCACACAGGAGGAGAGCGAGCTTGTTGAACTTGGCTCTCATGAATCTTCCAATCACAGAGTCATACGCAAATTAATTGTCAACAGTATAGTGGATACCTGTCAGTTACAAATGGGAATGACGGAATTAAAAAGTGGCAGTGTATGGAACACCATGCCTGCACATGTTCATGACCGCAGAATGGAAGCTTATCTCTATTTTGATCTGCCGAAAGATCAGGTGGTGTGTCATTTTCTCGGTGAGCCTGAGCACACACGTCATATTTGGCTTACAAATCAGCAGGTGGTGCTTTCGCCTCCCTGGTCTATCCATGCCGGGGCCGGAACCAGCAATTATACCTTTATATGGGGCATGGCCGGTGAAAACCTGGATTATTCAGACATGGAGAAATGCAAGCTGACGGATTTGCGATGATGCCTGATCTCTTAAAACCTGAATTGAAATTTACTTGATACATGTCTTCACTATTTGACTTAACCGAAAAAACCGCCCTTGTAACTGGTGTAAGAAGAGGTATTGGAAAATCGATAGCTGAAGGTTTAGCAACAGCAGGCGCAAACATTATTGGTGTATCAGCTAACCTTGAAGCGAAGGGCAGCGATGTTGAAAAAAGTGTTGTTCAGGCGGGTCGTGAGTTTTATGGCTACCGATGCGATTTTTCGGACAGAAAAGCATTATATGAATTTATCAACAAATTGAATGAGGAATGTCCATCCATTGATATTTTGGTAAATAATGCAGGCACTATCCGAAGAAAACCGGTTGCCGAACATCCCGATGAATTCTGGGATGAAGTGGTTGAAATTAACCTCAATGCACAGTTTATTCTAAGTCGTGAAATAGGTAAACGGATGCTTCAAAAGAGATCAGGCAAAATTATTTTTATTGCTTCTCTTCTTACCTACCAGGGTGGAATTACGGTTCCCGGCTATGCAGCGAGTAAAGGCGGCATAGGACAATTAACCAAAGCTTTGGCGAATGAATGGGCTTCAAAAGGATTAAATGTAAACGCAATTGCACCTGGTTATATCGCGACAGATAATACGGAGGCTTTGAGAAAAGATTCAGACCGGGCAGAGGATATACTTGCACGTATTCCCGCAGGACGATGGGGCAGTCCGGAAGATCTTGCAGGTGCTGCTCTGTTTTTAGCCTCTGAAGCTTCAAGTTATGTTCATGGAACAATACTGGCTGTAGATGGCGGCTGGCTGGGCAGATAAATGAAGCTGATCTCAAACATATTATTTAAGGGCAAAAATCTAATTTTAATTCTAAAATCAGAAAAAAGTGAAAATTGAGCATTTTGCAATCAACGTAGAAAATCCAGTTGAAATGGCTGATTGGTACGCAGAAACGATGGGTTTAAAAGTTGTAAGTCAGATTCAGAAGCCCCCTTTTACTGCATTTTTGGCTGATGACAGTGACAGGGTCATGATTGAAATTTACAATAATCCCGCAGATCAGGTACCTGATTACAGAAATATGGACCCTTTGCTTTTGCATCTGGCTTTTGTTTCTCAGGATCCGGAAATGGACAAAAACAGACTTGTAAAAGCCGGAGCCGAAGTGGTAAGTAATGACCGCCTGGATGATGGATCACATTTAATCATGTTACGTGATCCGTGGGGAGTTTGCATTCAATTATGTAAAAGAGGTACCCCGATGTTAGCCAAAAAGGAAAAAAATCACCCTTGATTTTTTGAGTCTTAACCGGTAAAGTCATAGGCAAACATTATTTCACAAATAAACGATATGAATATAGCAGATTTACAGAAAATGGATGGCCGAAGGTTTCCGGCACGACGCCTGACTAAAAACATTGCCGGCGGTGCTTCTTCTATTCAAACAGAAAATTTTTGTATGGGAATTGTAGAACTGGATCCGGAGGGCGGACAGGTACCCTGGCACAATCACCCGGAAGAGGAAGTGTATTTTATCCTTGAAGGAAAAGGGGAGATGTGCATTGGAAGTGAGCGGAAGGAGATCACGGGCGGACAAGCCGTGTTTATCCCGCCAAATGAGTTTCATCAATTGAGCAACATCGGTAAAACACCCCTGAAGATGATCTATTGCTATGGCCCGGCCGGAGATGTAGATCACTGGAAACAGGAACTGGAAGGCACTCTTCCAAAAGAGGGTGTGGATGTGCCGTCGCTTCCGGAAGGAGCCTGGCCACAATGTACCGATCCGGCAGAATAAAGAGTATCGAACAGGGAATAAAAAATGCTGGAATCAATATATTTTCCGATATCTGCATTTTTTTTAAAAAATTATCAAACCATTACATAAACCATGAGCGAACAACTAACCACACACACCATCGGCATCATCATGAACGGGGTGACCGGCCGGATGGGGAAAAACCAGCATCTGCTTAGATCAATTCTGCCAATTATTGAACAGGGCGGGGTTAAAATAAGCGAACATGAAGTAATCATACCGAAGCCCGTGCTGGTAGGCCGAAATGCGACTAAACTTGAAAAGCTTTCCGAAGAGTCCGGTGTTAAAGACTATACTACTGACCTGGATTCGGTTTTAAACGATGACCAATATCAGATTTATTTTGATGCGCAGCGGACCGACCTTCGTGTGGAGAGCGTGAAAAAGGCCGTAGCCGCAGGAAAGCATATTTACTGCGAAAAACCTTCGGCCGTTACAACCAAAGATGCTGTGGAACTTTTCAAAATTGCGGATAAAGCTGGTGTAAAGCACGGTGTGGTCCAGGACAAACTCTGGCTCCCCGGCCTTGTGAAACTGCAACAATTACGCGATCAGGGATTTTTTGGCGAGATTCTCTCCGTAAAGGGTGATTTTGGTTATTGGGTATTTGAGGGGGATACAGTTCCCGCCCAGCGCCCCTCCTGGAATTACAAAAAAGCGGATGGCGGAGGCCTTATTTTAGACATGTTTTGCCACTGGCGCTACGTAATTGATAATCTGTTCGGAGATATTAAGTCGGTGTCATGCCTGGCGGCCACACATATCGACAAACGGTGGGACGAACAGGGTAAACCGTATAAAGCAGATTCCGATGATGCAGCCTACGCCATTTTTGAACTTAAGAACGGTATCGTTGCTCAGTTCAACTCATCGTGGACAACCAGGGTTCGCCGCGATGATCTTCTGACTGTTCAGGTAGACGGTACCAAAGGTTCGGCGGTCGCGGGATTAAGGGATGCCTGGATTCAGCCCCACTCGGCCACTCCCAAACCGGTATGGAATCCCGATGTGGAGAAAGATATCGATTTTCATGAGGGCTGGATGAAAGTTCCTCACCAGCAGGAGTTTGAGAACGCCTTTAAAATCCAGTGGGAGCTGTTTTTGAAACATGTGGTGAAAGATGAACCGTTTCGATGGAACCTGCTTGAAGCCGCCAAAGGCAATCAGCTCGCCGATATAGGGTACGAAGCTGCCGAAAAACGCCAGTGGCTCGATGTGCCGGAGTTGGTGTGATGGGTTTGAGGGTGGTGTGTAGATTGTTGATGGTTGTTTTATAAGAAGAATCAAATTTCCATCAGCTTTACGATTATCGGCCTATAGAGTTTAAATATGCATTTAGTCTTGGAGCTAATTCATTAATAATAGGAGCAAGGCCATGAATTTGTTGGTGAGTCAAAAGCTTTCTTTTAGAAGCTCTTTTCAGCCAATGTTTGGTTTCATAAAGGGAAGCCCTGGCGATTCTGACAAAACGTTTGTTGTCTTGAATAGTAGCACGTCCGGTTCCTTCGGCAATATTTGCTCCAATACTATCTGCTGCACGAATCATTTGATGTCCAATCGAATGTTTGGAAAAATGATCCCATTCAATAACGAGAAACCATATTTGGTCAGAAAGCTTCTCCGAAAGCTGATAGACTTCAAGTGTTTCAAAATTTGATTTACTCATATTTGTAGGATTTCAGATTAAAAAATGACCACAAACAACAGGCAACAAACAACTTGCCCCTTTATCATATGAACCCAAATTCTGGAACCCTTTACAATTTTCAACAAAGAATAATAATCGCATTATGAACATCAACCGAAACCTGACTGCAAAAAACCTTCAAAAAAAATTGAATGATGTCTGGGAACATTCAGCCCGGAAAATTCACCTGATTCGTAAAGAGTACGATACGGCCAAAGGCTCACCTGTGTTTACTGAAGCAGGGAAGTATACAACACGCGGATGGACCGAGTGGACACAGGGATTTCAGTTTGGCGGAGAGATCCTTCAGTACGATGCTACCGGTGAACAGGAGTTTCTCGAACTGGGTCGAAAAGCCACACTTGAGCTAATGGCCCATCACATCACCCATATTGGCGTACATGATCACGGATTTAATAACGTGAGCACGTACGGGTCGCTTCTGCGTCTGATGGAAGAGGGAAAAATTGAAGGTAACGAATGGCAAAAACATTTTTATGAACTGGCGCTGAAATCAACCGGGGCAGTTCAGGCTTCGAGGTGGACAACAACGGAAAACGGAACCGGCTTTATCCACTCTTTCAACGGGCCGCACTCCCTTTTTGTGGATACGGTTCGAACCCTTCGCGCACTGTCACTCAGCTACAAACTGGGACACATTCTTTACGGCGAACACGACGAACAAATTTCTCTGCTTGGACGACTGATTGAACATGCTGATAACACAGCCAGATACAATATCTATTACGGCGAGGGCAGGGATTCCTACGATATCCGCGGACGAACTGCACATGAGGCGGTTTTTAACGTCACGGACGGGCATTTTCGATGTCCAAATTCACAGCAGGGTTTTTCACCCTTCACAACATGGACCCGCGGCCTGGCTTGGGCGATTTGCGGCTATCCAGAGCAACTCGAATTTTTGGAAACAGTTTCCGATGAAGAACTCGAACTGTTTGGCGGACGCGAAATAACTGAACAGATGATGATTAAAGCCGCCAAAGCAACTTGCGACTTTTACATCGATCACACCTCTTCAGACGGCATTCCCTACTGGGATACTGGTGCTCCGGAACTACATAGATTGGGGGACTACACGGCATCACCGGCCGACCCCTACAACTCATACGAACCGGTGGACAGTTCAGCCGCCGCTATCAGTGCACAAGGTTTGCTGAGGCTTGGCAGTTACCTGAAATCCAAAGGGGATGAAAAGGCCGGCAGCCGTTATTTCCAGGCTGGATTAACAACTGCAGCCACCCTGATGGAGGAACCTTACCTCAGTACAGACGATGCGCACCAGGGACTGCTCCTCCATTCGGTCTATCACCGGCCCAACGGATGGGATTACGTACCTGAAGGGCAGTCTATTCCCTGCGGTGAGTCGAGTATGTGGGGAGATTATCACATGCGCGAATTGGCACTCTACCTCACTCGAATTGCAAACGATGAAGAATACTACACCTTTTTCAACCGGATCGGATAATGCATAATGTACAGCGGGTCGCCGACCCGCTTTTCCTGAAGGCTGCCCTGAAAAGTAAATTTAAAATGTTGATGTCTGAAAACTTTACTTTTAGAGAGATACTGAAAAACAGTGCCTTTTTTTTCGAATGGTGGAATAAAATCAGCTTAATGTAGCATTGAGAAAAATAGCAACCAGTAACCAGTAACCAGTAACCAAACAACATGAATCCAACAGCATTTGTAACCGGCGGCTCCAGAGGAATCGGACTGGCCATAGCAGAAAAACTTTGCAAGCAGGGGTATGATGTAGCCATTAACGGAGTTCGTGGAGAAGAATCGGTACAAGAGGTTTTAGCCGATCTTCAATCACTGGGAACGAACGTCATTTACTGCCAGGGGGACATCGGGTCAGATGAGGATCGGGATAGAATCGTTGATACGCTAAAAACAGAATTTGGTCGCCTCAATGTGTTGGTGAATAATGCAGGTGTTGCCCCAAAAAAACGTCTCGATCCGCTCAAGGCAAGCACCGAAAGTTTCGACCGGCTGATCCGAATCAACCTGAAAGGCCCCTATTTTTTAACGCAGATGATTGCCAGTTGGATGGTAGATCAAAAAAAAGACGTTTCTGATTTTGAAGGTTCTATTATCAACATCGGATCGATTTCGGCCACGGTGGTTTCACCCGACAGGGGAGACTACTGCATCTCCAAAGCAGGGCTGGCAATGCATAACCTGGTATGGGCTGTACGTCTTGCCGAATATAATATTCCGGTTTATGAAGTCAGGCCGGGTGTGATTCGCACCGACATGACTTCCGCGGTTACTGAAAAATATGATAAATTGATCGCAGAAGGCCTTACCATTCAGCCTCGCTGGGGTACACCCGATGATGTAGGGAAAGCAGTATCCTCGCTGGTTCGGGGAGATTTTCCTTATTCAAGTGGTGAAGTGATCATGGTTGATGGCGGTCTGACTATCAACCGGTTGTAACGTTGTAGTGGAGCGATTTTATATATGGTTATAAACGAGTACAGGTTCAGTATTTAAACAGATGACTGCATGAATCAGACAAGATAAAAATGGATAGAAAAACAGGGGCCAAGGCATAATGCAGGATTCAGCAAAGGAAAAAAAATCAAAAAAAGATCCAGATTCCGGAACGAATGACGGATTTAAAGCGGGAAGTGAAACTGAGGGGCCGATAAGCATAGCCAAGTGGATCGGTTTTTTGGGAGGGCTTTTTCTTTTTTTTCTGATGCTTTTCTCCAGCCCACCCGAAGGGTTGAGTCTTGAAGGCTGGCGAACTGCAGCCATTGCGGTTCTCATGGCTTCCTGGTGGGTAACAGAAGTCATCCCCATCTCGGCAACTGCCCTTCTGCCGATTGTACTTTTTCCGGTTCTCGCTGTGTCAGATATCAATGCTGCTGCAACACCCTACGCCAATCCAATGATATTTCTCTTCATGGGTGGTTTTATAATTGCCATAGCCATGCAGCGGTGGGATCTTCACCGAAGAATAGCCCTTAATATTATTGCGTTTATCGGTTCCAAACCGAGAAATATCATTGCCGGGTTTATGGTTTCTTCTGCCTTTATGAGTATGTGGGTGAGTAATACGGCTGCCACCCTGATGATGCTTCCGATCGCTATGTCGGTTATTGAGCTTACCAAATCCGTCCAAAATGTTGGTATTACCCAAAAGGAACTGAAAAATTTCGGCCTCACTCTGATGCTGGCTATTGCTTTCTCTTCAAGTGTAGGAGGGCTGGGTACGGTGATCGGAACACCTACGAATGCCCTGATGATCGCCTTTGTGAATGATGCTTATGGAATCGAAATTAATTTTGCTGAGTGGATGATGATCGGTATTCCTGTTGTGATCCTCGGCCTGCCTGTTATTTTTTATACACTTGCCAACATTATCTATCCGGTAAAATTCCAAAAATTACCGGGTGGACGTGAGTATATCATGGATGAAATTAAAAGGCTCGGCAGTATTTCAAGAGCAGAAATTATGGTTGCTGTGGTATTTATTTTTGTAGGGCTGATGTGGATTACAAGACCGCTGTTTGCTGATCTGATTCCTGGCCTGACCGATGCCGGTATTGCCATTTTTGGGGCACTTTTGCTCTTTCTCATTCCAATTGATATCCGAAAAGCTGTTTTTCTGCTGAAATGGGAAGATGCAGAAAAAATTCCATGGGGTGTATTGATTCTTTTTGGTGGAGGTTTATCTCTGGCCGGAGCCATCCAGCGTACAGGCCTTGCCGAATGGGTGGGCGGGTATCTTGGTATCCTTGCCGGATGGCACGTCATTCTGATTCTTTTTATCGTGGCTATTGTGATTATCATGTTCACAGAGCTGGCGAGCAACTCTGCCACAGCGGCCGCTTTTTTACCGGTCATCGGTTCTGTGGCCATCGGTATCGGGCAGGATCCGCTTCTTTTTGCGCTGCCGGTTGCTCTTGTGGCAAGCTGTGCTTTTATGCTGCCGGTGGCTACACCTCCTAATGCCATTGTTTATGGAAGCGGGGTGATGACGATCCCGGAAATGGCAAAAGCGGGTTTGCTGCTGAACCTCTTTTTTGCAATACTTGTAACACTGCTTACCTATTATGTTTTTTCATCGATGCTGGGTATTCAGATTATGTAGACGGACGGGCACTAATGTCAAGTCAATGGTGAAACAAGGAGTAAGTCATCGGTCGGGTTTTTCAAATAATGAACCATTTTAGATGATTGGGATGAGTCCAAATCGACTCGTCAGATGACTCTGTCACACTATTGAAAATAACATAGCGCCAGCCTGACAGGCGATAAAAAAAAGATACCACAACGAAATTTTTCAAAACCTAATCCAAAAAAGATGATTCAAAAAAATCAATACTTCTTTACTGTACTTCTTTTCTTTTTGTTTTTACTGGGATCTGCAGGCATGGCACTGGCTCAGCAATACAGCATAACGGTTTCATCAGGTGAGATTGACCGCTCAGGATCTGTGGTAAGTTTCTATTTTCCCGAAGACGTTGATCCGGGAGTGTATCGCATGACGGCCGAAAATGGAGAGGAAACGCTGCTTCAGGTAGGTGATAACAACAAGGCTTCGTTTATTCTCGACCACCTTGCCGCTGGAGAGAGCCGGAATTACCAGGCAGATTTAAACCCGCAACCAACAGATCCGGTGGTTCGCAAAGAGATTGATGATGTTTTGATCACGTTTTTTACCGGAGACCGAAAAATACTCAGCTATTATCACAGGGATAATACTCCGCCTGCTGAGCTTGATGACCGATACAAGCGCGGTGGTTACATTCACCCGATAAAATCTCCCTCAGGAATATTACTTTCCAGCCATTTGAATCCCGATCTTCATCCGCATCATTCAGGAATCTGGTCAGCCTGGACTCGAACACAGTTTCAGGGACGAACACCCGACTTTTGGAATCCGCATGCCAACAGCGGCCGGGTGGATCAGGCCGATTCTCTTGAAGTTGCCTGGGAAGGTCCGGTTCATGCAGGCCTGAAAGCGAAGCATCATTTCGTTGATTTGTCGGCTTCGGCTCCTGTAATTGCACTCAATGAAGAGTGGGAAGTAAAGGTTTATCCCGGAGCGGGTAATGGTGAGTTTCTGATGTTTGACTTAAAAGTGACTCAAACAGCGAATACTGCTCAGCCACTTGTACTTCCTGAGTACCACTATGGGGGAGTTGGATTCAGAGGTCATCTGGATTGGAATGATCCCGATAATGTAACGTTTTTAACTTCAGAAGGACTGGGTCGGGATGGTCACGGAACCCGCGTGAAATGGACTCATATTGGCGGCCACAGTGATGGTGAATTGGCTGGAATAGCGATTATGAGCCACCCCTCCAATTACCGGCATCCGCAGACTGTGCGCATCCATCCGGATGAGCCGTTTTTTAATTATGCACCAACCCAGCTTGGAGAGATGTCCATCGAGCCCGGATCTCCCTATGTTGTGAAATATCGCTACATCACCTACGATGGTGAGCCGGATCCGGATCAGATCAATCAGATGTGGATGGATTTTGCATATCCGGCAGGAGTGACCGTCCGGTCTCAGAATTGATTGACCCATTCCATTAAGGGTTCAGTCAGGTGATCCTGAACAGTTCAATATAGTGCTGTAAAAGTATCTCATGTTGTATCATGCATAAAGCTTCGCAAGAAACCCGACGCGAGGCATCAAAGTTTTTCAGAATGATTCCGCAAGATGAGTGCTGTAGGCACGCACATATTGTAAACCGGAATTTATTCCGGTATATGGGGCAGGCAAAAACCCGGTGAGTGCCGGAGGCACGGGGCATACACTCATGGGCACAGTCCTGACTATCTTCCGTGCCTACGGTAAATTTGAGGTATCGGGGCAGGCGGATCCAAAAAATTTGAACGTGTTAAGCGATCAGCATTTTCCTGTGATGACGGGTTTTACCAGACATTTTATTTGTGACACGTCACTCAATATCTTCTTAAAATAAATTTGACAAAATCAAATAAGAAAATTGTCTTTTTAACTTTTATATACTACATTCAAGTAACCGGTAACTTTAAATGATTGGAGTGCTTCCGGGAATTGGAAGGGAATGTATTCTGCTAAACAAAAAAAATAAATGGCCATGACAAATAACAATTTTACTAGAAGAAGATTTTTAGAAACAACTGGAGCGGCACTTGGAGGATCGATTATTGCCGGGCCTGTTATGTCTAAACCCGGAAAAGCACCATCTAAACGTAGAAGCGATGGGAAGATGAAGGTTGCGGTAGTAGGCCTTGGTGTTCGTGGTGTTGGAATGTATGGACGAACATTAATGAGAAACTACGGGGATTATGTTGACCTTGTGGGGATTTGCGATACGAACCCCGGCCGATTGGATTATGGTCATAACTACATCGGTGTGGATTGTCCCACATTCAGCAACCTGGATGAGATGCTCGAGCGAACCAGTCCCGATCGCCTTGTGGTTACAACATGGGACTGGGAGCACCATAACTGTGTAGTAGCAGGGCTGGAGCATGGTGTGGATGTAGTTTGTGAAAAACCGCTGACCATTGATGAACAAAAATGTCAGGTTATTATTGATGCTGACAAAAAATATCCCAACGATGTCTATGTAACCTTCAATTATCGCTATCCGCCCCACCGGGCCAAAGTAAAAGAGATGCTGATGGAAGGAGCAATTGGTGATATCAGAACTGTAGACTTCCATTGGAACATCAGCCATAGTCATCAGCAAGCTTATATGCAGAGGTGGCATGGGGAAAGTCAGCGGGGAGGTACGCTTTGGGTTCACAAGAATACGCATCATTTCGATATGATTAACTGGTTCCTGGATTCAGATCCCGTGGAAGTGTATGCGCATGATGCTCTGGAGATATTCGGTTCTAATGGTCCGTTCCGCTCAACCAACTGCCGCAACTGTCCGCATGCCGACCGCTGCGATTACCACTGGGACATTAACGCCAACGATCATCTGAGACAGATGTATGCCGATAATGAGCATTACGACGGATATATCCGGGATAATTGTGTTTTCAGGCACAACATCGACTCTCATGACAAGCATTCGGCGCTTGTGAAATACGCCAATAATGCGTTTTTGAACTATTCACTTACATCAGACACAGATCATTCCGGTTACTGGATTGCGTTTAACGGAACCAAAGGAAGGCTTGAAGGGCGTGAAGGTGGTTGGCCATCATCGCGTGACCACCAGGAATGGATTTATACTCCATTGGGTAAAGAACCTCAGAAAATTACAGTTGATTTTACTGAAGGCGGCCATTGGGGAGGAGATCCGTTGTTGATGGATAAACTCTTTAAAGATCCGGACATGGCTGATCCGCTTTATCAGTCGGCCGGAACACGTGATGGTGTGATGTCGGTACTGGCAGGGGTAGCTGCCCGCAAGAGCGCAGCATCCGGGAGACCTGTAAAAATTGAAGGGCTTACTAGTCTTAAACCTCACGCAAAACGTCCGTCTGACCTGGTATAAGCAAGATCATCACCAAACTGTATGGTGATCAGGTTTTGAGTAGCCATTCAGCCGTTCTAATAAACAGAGATCGGCTGGATGGCATCTTTTTTATCGGTTTGATTATTTGAACCAGAAAAGAAGAAAAGATTCAAATCCGATAGAAGTTCAAATGTGAAATATTTGATTGAAAAGGAGTAACTGAATTTCAGGACTTTGGCACATCTTCCTGATCGCAGACGATATATTCTGTCCTTTGAATGTGTAAGATGTAAAATCATAAGTCCGATATATGAATTTGAAAATCATAGATTCAGCAAATCACTATCTATAACTCATTAACATCTTAAGGCGGCAGGTTAACAAAATGAAAAATGTACGTTTGGAAGACATTGCGAAAGAACTGGACATAACTAAAGTAAGTGTTTCCAAGGCCTTAAGAGATCATAAAGATATATCTGAAGAGACCCGTAAAAAAGTTAAAAAGAAGGCAAAGGAGATGGGATATCACCCCAATCTTCAGGCACGCTCATTAACTTCAAAAGTGACAAATACTATTGGAGTGATAGTTCCTAAAATAGCACATGCTTTTTTTGCGGCTACCATCGAAGGAATTTACAAGGCTGCTGAAAAAGAAGGGTATAAGGTGATTTTGGGAGTATCTTATGAGAATGAACAACTGGAAAAAGAACACCTCGAGTCGATGATCAATATGAGAGTCGATGGGCTGGTTGTTTCTGTCACAGAAAAAACAAAGAAACCGGATATTTTTGAAGATGCAAAAGAGATGGGTATTAATCTCGTTTTCTTCGACAGGGGATTTACCGATGCTGGTTTTAGCTACGTGAAGGTCAACGACCGTGAAAGTGCCCGAAAAGGTGTGAAGCATCTGATTGGCCTTGGTTATAAAGATATTGCACATCTCGCCGGATATAATACATCAACTATTGGCAAGCAGAGAAGAGCCGGTTACAATGAAGCATTACAGGAAGCAGGTCTGAGTATGGCTGAATCCGCTATCATTGAAGGTGGTTTTAGTGAAGTTGATGGAGCCAGAGGTTTTAATATACTTCTTGAACAATACGGGAAACCGGAAGCCATTTTTGCCGTTACTTATCCGGTTGGCCTGGGTATTCTAAGTGAAATGCACAAATTGGGTATCTCACCGGCCGATATTCCTATTCTTGCGTTTGGAGATAGTGACTTTAATCAGTACCTGGAAACGCCGTTCATCTGTATTGATCAGCCCAATTATGAACTTGGTAAACGTGCATTTGAACAACTTTTTAAAGAGATGAAAGCCAAAGAAGATGTGATTCCGGAAATGGTGATTTTGTCAGCCGATTTAGCAAAAAAACCGGTATGGATTTCGTCTGATAACCTCTCGGTGTGAAATATGTTTGGATAGGTTGACCTCCTGGCAAAATGTTGACAGGTGAGTACGTTTATTCATTTGATAAAAACCACCAGAATCCGGGACTCTGTTCTCGGGTTGTTTGATCAAATTTTAATCAAATTCTAAAGAATTTATATGAAGATAATATTTTTTGTGAGTGTAGCTCTCTTTTTTATTGCTGCATGCGACGGAACGGATGTAGTTTACAGGGCAACTATTGATGCAGGTGATGCAGACCTTGTAAATGCGCCTGTTTATGTGGACCTGAATGAGACACTATTTAATCAAACAGAAAGCCTTTGTGTCTCTTCAGGCGGAGAGCGCTTGCCGGCACAAGCCGAAACAGTAGCCGGTACTGTTCGTGTATGGTGGCTGGCCAATCAAAGAGCGGGTGAGTCTGTAGATTATGCGATTCTTGCAAACGGTGAATGCCCTGCTGAAGAGTTCCGATGGGAGCGTACTGGCGATGAGTCGCTTCTTTTAAGTCTCGGAAATCAACCGGTATTGCAGTATGAACATCCGGTTTATGATCCCGATGATGTTGAACAGACAAAAAAACCATTTCATCATCTGTTTGACCCTGCCGGAAATGAAAGAATCACAAAAGGGCCAGGTGGACGCTTCTCACATCACCGGGGTATCTTTTTTGGTTATAATCATGTTTATATTAATGACGAACAAATCGACATCTGGCATGCCCGAAATGGTGAAAGAAGTGAGCATGAGCGTATAATTCGAGAAGTTGAAGGCCCGGTAACCGGCGGACATGTAGTGGATATTCACTGGAAAGACCATGACGGGAATACCTTTCTGGTTGAAGAAAGAGATCTTCGGGCTTTTCGGGATTCAGAAAACAGTTTTGTGATCGATTTTTATTCTGTACTGACTGCAACAGACGGAACCGTGCGTCTTGAAGGAGATTTGCATCACGCCGGTGTACAATTTCGTGCAGCTCAACATGTCGCTGATCATTCCGATGAAACAAATTTCATCCGACCGGAGGGATGGCAAGAACTGCCTCCGGATGAGGAAATGGGTGAGGAGCACTGGCTCGATCTTCCCTGGAATGCTATGAACTTTCATATTGAAGACAGGGAATATACAGTGGTTTATATGAGCCACCCTTCAAATCCCAATGGCGCTGAAATGTCTGAACGGAGATATGGGCGTTTTGGAGAATTTTTCCCCTGGCATTTATCACCCGAAGAGCCGCTTGAAATCAAATATCGATTCTGGGTGATTGAAGGTGATGCTCCATCTGTTAATCAAATCCAGCAGATGTTTGATTTTTATGCCGGTTAAGTTTCAAAAAAACTTCATTTTTCGATGATCTTTGTTTTAGCAGAAAAATATTTCGAAAAGATGCAAGTTGTAATGAAATGATATGAAAGTTTAGCTGAAAAACCCTATAATGAAAGTATGAGTCGCATATACCATAACAAATTTTTAGCGATGAACACCCGATTTCACATCATTATTCCGGGAATTGATGATGAAAGTGGTGATCGGTTGTTTGGGGCGGTCAAGCAAGAAGTGAATCGAATAGAAAATAAGCTGAGTCGTTTCATACCAGACAGCGATGTAGCTATGCTCAACAAAAAAGCTGCGAATGAATCGGTCAGGGCAGACGATGAATTTTTTGAAATTATCAATGCTTGCCGGGTTTGCTGGGATATAACTGAAGGAGCTTTCGACCCCACTTTGCGCCCGCTCATGGAGTACTGGAAAAGCCGTTCGGAAGTGGATGAAACTGATGAAAAGTTGAATGGCATCAAAGATAACATTGGAATGGGAAAAGTTCAGATCGATTCTGAATTAAAAACCATTCAGTTTGACTCAGATGGCCTTGAGATTGACCTGGGTGGTTTTGGTAAAGGCTATGCACTTGAAAAAGTGAAGTATATGCTTAAGGATGCATCTGTTAAAAGTGCCTTCATCAGTTTTGGTGAAAGTTCTATACTGGCACTGGGAGAGCATCCGGCCGGGGGAAGCTGGAAAATTGGAATGAATGATTATTTGAACCCCGGCCATTCACTTCATCGCTTTTATGTGAGCGGTGGGTCGGTTTCTACCTCCAGTAATTTTTTTGTTAGTGATAATGGACGTTTGAAAAACCACAGGCATGTGATCGATCCGAGAATCGGACAGCCTGTGGAGCGTTGCTGTTCGGTGAGTGTGTCGGCAGAATCTCCCGTACTGGCTGAAATGTTGTCGACCGCATTTTTGGTTTCATCCGATGAAGTTATTTATGAGGTGATGAACCAATATGATCATCTCGAAGTAATCAAAGTTGATTATGAAAGTGGTCAGGGCATTGTAACAGAATTTGAGCAGAAAGAGGCAGATCCAATGGTTCAGGAGGATAACTAAACCATGTGTATCTGTCTTAAGAAGTAACCTTTATCCCTATGTAAACTTTAATCAATACCATTAAACCATGTATATCAATAGAAAAAAGTTTCTCGAAATGACTGCTGCACTGGCAGGCACATCTGTACTTACAACAAGCATGCCTTGGTTTTCTATTTTCAATAATCCTGCAGCGGCAGGAAACGGGCCATCTGACCGGGTGCGAGTCGGAGTAATTGGGGTTGGCTCACGGGGCCGTACACTGCTTCTCAATTTACAGGAACTCAGTGAATCGCTGAATGTAGAGATAGCCGCTGTTTGCGACACATGGGAAGACCACTATCAGCGGGCGATCGAACTAACCGAAGGTAAAGCCGAAGCGTTTTACGATTATCGGGAAATGATTGACCAGGTAGAACTTGATGCCGTTGTAATTGCAACGCCACTGCACGAACATGCTCATCAAACCGTAGACTGCCTGAATGCCGGCCTTCATGTTTTTTGTGAGAAAGCGATGGCAAGGCACCTGGATGAGGTGAAAGATATGTATGATGCTCATAAAGATTCAGGAAACATATTACTGGTTGGCCATCAGCGACTGTTCAACCCTGTCTATCTTCAGGCGATGGAAAAAATTGAGAGGGGAGATATCGGGCCGATTACCATGCTGAGAGGATGGTGGCACCGAAACACTGCCTGGGTTTTTTATGATGATACCGGTGGCAGGGGCACCGATCTGGACCGCCTCCGCAACTGGAGATTTTATGACGAATTTTCAGCCGGAATGCTTACCGAGCTGGGGTCGCATCACTTTCAGGTGGCCAACTGGGTACTTGGCAACCAGCCGATTTCTGTAATGGGGAGCGGTAGTATCAATCATTTTGATGATGGGCGAGAAGTATATGATAATTTTGCGCTTGTTTTTAAATATCCAAAAGATATTCATTTTTCATACGACTGTATCACCAGTAACAGGCATAACGGAATGCAGGTGCAAGTACTTGGTAATGACGGAACCATCGAGCTGGAATCGAACATGTGGTTCGAAGAGTTTCCCGATGACCCGCCTTCGATAGAAGATTTGATCTTGAGTATGATGGAGCAGGAAAATGAAGATATTCCTATCGGCGGAGCTACCTGGATACCAGATGGGCCAATTCGCCTTGGAGGAAAATACCTATCACCTGAATACACAATGAACGACACACTTCTCTATCTGGAAGGATTTATCAATTTTGTCAGGAAGGGCGAAGCTCCACAGAAACTAACCGATGAGGGTTATCATGCATCTATCTGGACACTGCTGGCTGAGGAAGCCACCAAAACAGGCCAGGAGGTGTTTTTACCGGAGGATTTTATCATCTAAATATCTGGTGAAAGGAGAATTATCATTTCACTCAGAAGAAATTCCTTAAAACCACCGGCACCCTTGCCGGTGGATCTATTGGGTCACTTTCTATGCCGTTTACCTTATTAAGAGATTTTTATCTCAGCAGGACGGCTGGCAATATTTGGCGAGAATCGCCGAGTGATATGTGTTGGAGCAGAAGTTTGGGGCGTAAGTATATTCGGGAGTATTATCCGTAATTTAAATAGCATAGACGTTCTGCTTATGCTATTATACCTATTGCATTTATAGTACTACATCAAGGTCCCTGCAGGAATCTTTCATTTTGAAAAAAAAATTCTATTTAACTATTATGGTGTAAGCCTTAATCGGTTAAGTTAAAATTTCATATCTAATCAAATCTAATCCCAGCTTTATGGATCGACGTAAATTTATAAAAACATCAGCACTTACAACCGCAGCAGTAGGGCTTTCAGGCCCCTTTACATTTTCGAGAGGTGCCAGCTCTCCCAATGAAAAAGTAGTTGTGGCTGTGATGGGCGGAAGAGGGCGGGCTGCGTTTCTTGCCAGGGTTTTTGCGAGGGTTCATAGTACTGAAGTTAAATCCATTTTTGATGTGGACAGCCGGCCGCTTCCCGAAATTGCCGAAGAGATTTACGAAATCCAGGGAAGGCGCCCGGAGACAGGAACCGATTTCAGAAGAGCATTGGAAGATCCCGATATTGACGCTCTTGTAATCGGCGCTCCGGATCACTGGCACGCACCGGCTACGATTATGGCATTACAGGCGGGTAAACACGTGTATGTTGAAAAGCCTGCAAGCCATCACCCCGCTGAAGCAGAACTGCTTGTGAGAGCTCAAAAGCGTTACAACAAACTTGTACAGATGGGAAATCAGCAGCGTTCTTCGCCTGAGTCGATAGAGGCAATTCAGGAAATACGGGACGGACTCATCGGGGATGTGTATTATGCGAAATGTTTCTATGCGGCAACACGCGGCTCGATTGGGAACGGACAAATTGCCGATGTACCCGACTGGCTTGATTATGAACTCTGGCAGGGACCTGCGCCGCGAACACCATACCGCGATAATGTTATTCATTATAACTGGCACTGGTTTTGGAAATGGGGAACCGGAGAATTGCTGAACAACGGCACTCACGAATACGATATTTGCCGGTGGGCTCTGGATGTGGATATGCCTAACAAAATTGCATCCAACGGCGGCCGATATCATTTTGATGATGATTGGGAGTTTTATGATGTACAGAATGTGAATTTTGACTTCCCGGATGGAAAGAGCATTAACTGGGAAGGAAGGAGCTGTAACGG
>SL_3KL_010_SEDDRAFT_10002022_pt1 | contig 18602 bp, 17 predicted proteins | sample SodLakKL_010_SED_2_FD_10381 | JGI IMG/M metagenome (IMG submission 10381) | reverse complement strand
CCCGTAAATTCCGGCCATTTTCTCGTTAAACTTGTCACCGCTGCCTGTATCCACCAGGTAGATTTTTCCGGTTTTTTTTGATTTGATCAGCAGGCTGCGCATGGCCATTGGAATTCTGTTTTTATCATCTGAGGGAATTTGCCGGCTCCACAGAGTTTTGGGTACCACACCGAACATGGCCCCACCATCAAGCAGAAAGCGTCCGGCTTCTACAGCAAAGAGTTCAAAATTACCGATGGTTACTGATTTTGAAGTAGTCATATCGTCTGAAAATTAGCAGGGATTGAAAAGAAGTTTCTTTAGATAGTGTTGATAAATATAAACAAAAAAAGCCGGTCTCGTAAGAAACCGGCTTTGGTTGCAAATGGTAAAAATCAAAAGGATGGGACGGGATCAACCCGGTAAAGCGTGTCGAGCAGTGTAATGCCTACAAGCAGAAGGAAAAAGAGAATAGACATGAGAAACAGCATCACATTAAACTTGCTGTCCCACCACAAATTCATAAAAAAGGCTGCAACAATGGTAGCTTTAATAGCTGCGATGGTTATAGCCACTACAACATTCCAGGGTTCGGGGATATGAATCCAGGTTACGGCAACCGTTAAAAAGGTCAGAAAGAAGAGTGAGATAGCCACTCCCCATAAAAATTTCGCTGATGATATATGATGTCCGCTCATGGTGATAAAGTTTTTTCAGTTAATCGATCAGATAGAGTAATGGAAACAGGAAAATCCAGATAACATCCACAAGGTGCCAGTAGAGGCCGGTAATTTCGACCGGAGTATAATATCCGCTGTGGAAAACCTTTTTCTTTGCTTTGAATACCAGCCATATCATCAGCCCGATTCCAATCAAAACGTGGATACCGTGCAGACCGGTCATCATGTAGTAGATACTGAAAAAGATGTTGGCCTTTTCATGTGCAATACCCTCGTAGCTGTAGTGTGCACCCGGCAGAATGCCTTTTTCAAATTTCTCGACATACTCAAAGTATTTGATGACCATAAAGGTCAGGGCCAGCCCGATGGTAATCCAGAGGTTAATAATTAACCCCCTTATCTGGTTGAGCTGAGCTGAACGGATGGCCATGGCTACGGTCAGAGAGCTACCAATCAGTACAAATGTGTTTACGGTTCCCCAAAACACATCCAGTTCTTCGGAAGCGAGTAGATACAACTCAGGATACCAGGCCCGGTAAACAATGTAGGCTGCAAAAAGGCCGCCGAAAAAAAGGATTTCGGTAACGAGGAAGATCCACATTCCAAGTTTTGACGCTTCAAACTGCTGATCGCTGTCAATAAAATGGTGTTGCAGATGATCCAGTTTTTCTTCAACTGAAGACGGTTGAGACATGATCGTGATTTATGGTTTTACGCTTGTTCTTTTTCCTGTGTTGAAATGTCCACCGGTTTGTCAGCGTGGTGAGCATGTTGTGATGCAGTGATTCCAAGCTGAAATTCGGACATTGGTTTGTGATAATCGTATGGCCCGTTGATGATAACCGGGGTGTGCTCAAAGTTATGCAGCGGCACCGGCGAGGATGTTTGCCATTCAAGTGCACGGCTACCCCAGGGATTTGAAGAGGCCGGTTTGCCTTTAACCAGGGAGTGAATCATGTAAGCGGCCATGATAAGAAACCCGACACCCATTATATAGGCTCCGATAGTAGAGAACTGATGGAATGACTGAAATTGGTCTATGTAGTTAAAATAGCGCCGTGGCATTCCCTGCGATCCCATTACAAATTGGGGCAGGAATGTCATATTAAAACCGATGAAAATAATGGCACAGGTAATTTTTGCCCAGAACTCGCTGTACATTTTTCCAAACATTTTAGGCCACCAGTAATGCAATCCGGCCAAAAATGCCATTACCATGCCGCCCATCATTACATAGTGGAAGTGGGCAACTACGTAGTAGGTATCGTGCAGGTGAATATCTACGGCAAGGGCGCCGAGCATAATACCTGTAAACCCGCCAATGGTAAACAGAAAGAGAAATACCAAAGCGTATATCATCGGGGTTTTCAGGTCGATAGAGCCTTTATACATGGTTGCCAGCCAGTTGAATATTTTAATTCCCGTCGGGATACCAACCAGAAATGTCAAAAAGGAGAATACCATATTTGCCAGAGAAGATTGTCCGGCTGTAAACATGTGATGCCCCCAAACAAGAAATCCGATAAATGCAATGGCAAGTGATGAAAGTGCAATGGCCCAGTATCCAAAAATTACTTTTCTGGAAAAGGTTGAAATCACCTCGGAAATAATTCCAAAGCCGGGAACAATCATAATGTACACGGCGGGATGAGAGTAGAACCAGAAAAAGTGTTGGTAGAGAACCGGGTCACCACCAATTGCCGGGTCAAAAATACCGATTGAAAGCATGCGCTCCATAGTGAGCAGAAGCAGGGTGATGGCGAGTACCGGGGTAGCCAGAATCTGAATAATGCTTGTGGCATAGAGGCCCCAAAGGTTCAGGGGAAGCTTGTTCCAGGTTATGCCGGGAGACCTCATTTTATGAATGGTTACCAAAAAGTTTACACCCGTCAATATGGATGAGAACCCAAGGATAAAAATTCCGAAGGTCATAGCCATGATGTTACCGCCGGCTGCGGAGGAGCTGTATGGTGTATAGAATGTCCAGCCGGTATCTATGCCACCCGTGAAGATGGCAAAAAGAGTGAACAGGGCACCTACTACATAAATATAATAGCTGGCAAGGTTCAGTCTCGGGAAGGCTACATCTTTGGCTCCGAGTTGAAGCGGGAGTATAAAGTTTCCAAGTACGGTTGGCACAGATGGCACCAAAAAGAAGAAGATCATGATGGCGCCGTGCAAAGTAAACACCTGATTATACATATCGGCATCCATAAAGGAGCGGGCAGGTGTGAGTAGTTCTGTTCTCAGCAGCAGGGCCAATACACCGGCAATAAAGAAAAAGAAGGTGATGGAGCCAAGATACATCAAGCCGATTTTCTTGTGGTCAACCGTTGTCATCCATGCCCACAATCCTTTTTCCTGGTTCAGGTAATGTTTTTCAGGATTTTCTTCAGGCTTGAAGCGTTTTACCTGTAACTTTCTTACGTTTTTTGATTCGTCGTTAGTAGCCATTGAATTAATCTAATGTTTTGATATACTCAATAATTGCATCGATTTGGCGGTCGTCCAGTGTTCCGGCGTATGATGGCATTACAGGCTGAAAACCGGCGGTAATTCTTGCATTCGGTTCAAGAATGCTTTCCCTGATGTAATTTTCGTCGGCAACAACAATTTCTCCATCATCCATTTCTCGTTCTGAGCCAAACAAGCCCTGAAAAGTCGGGCCCTGAAGCCGGGTTCCGTCGGTAGAGTGGCAGGTATCGCAAGCATTACGGGTTACAAGTTGTTCACCACGTGCCACCGGATCTAAATCATCATCTTCACTGCCTGCTGTTTCAAGCCACATTTCGAAGTCCTCCTGCGAATGGACATAGGTGGTTGCAAGCATGTTTGAGTGAGCGGTGCCGCAATATTCGGCACAATAAACAATGGATTCTCCAACTTCTGTAGCCTCAAACCACAGGGAGGTGTACCGGTTTGGAAGCACGTCCATTTTAACACGGAAATCGGGGATATAAAATGAATGGATCACATCATCTGAGCTCATAACCAGTTTTACTGGCCTGTCTACAGGAACGTGCAGCTCGTTCACACTTACATGGCCGGTATCGTAATGAAATTCCCAAAGCCAGCTTTTACCCACAACACGAATTTCGTAGGCATCGTCGGGGGCAGTGGTCAGATTCATGTAGCCGGTAAGTCCCCAGCCGAAAACAATTATAACAAGAATCAATGGAATAACCGACCAGGTGATTTCGAGTTTGCTATTATGTGTGATTACTGGTGTGACATCATCTTCTGACCGTCTGCGATATTTCCATGCAAAATAAATGATTGCAATGGTGATACCCAGCAGCAGAATCAAGCTTGTACTGGTGATAAAATGGAATAATGCATCCGTTTCGGCTGCCGTAGTACTTTTGGCAGGTGGAAGCATAAATTCGCTTATTCTGTTCATCTATCAAATTCGAGTTTTGGTGATTGTGAAGAACTTCGTTCGCGCCTCCAAAAAACGCTCAGGAATATACCCAGAAATATTACGGTTGCCAAACCACCAAGCTTCATAATATTCATGGCAATGGGCACATAACTTTGCGATGATGGATCGTAGGTAAAGCAATAAAACATAACTCTTTCGAGAGTTGATCCAATGGTGCCGTCGGCGGCTTCATTAAGAGCATTTCTCAAATCAAACTCTCTGAATGCTGCGCCATAAAGGTATCGGGTGATGACTCCGTCAGGGCTGATCATCATGATACTGGCAAGGTGCAGGTATTCACCGGTTTGTTCGTGGTATTTGAAGCGAAACCCCACAGCATCCGTAAGTTTGGATATGGCCTCTTCCTGTCCGGTTAAAAAATGCCAGCCATCTTCAGCCCCGGGCCGATTTAATGAGGTTAAATATTGATCTTTGGTTCTTGCCGCCAGTTCCGGTGTTTCTTCGGGATCGATACTGAATGAGATGATGGTGTAATCCTGTCCGGGCGACCATGCAAGATCGCTGACAACGTTGTAAACGGCATCCAGCACCAATCCGCATAATACCGGGCATTCATAATAGAGCGGATTCAACAGAACAGGTTTTCCATCTTCGATAAGCTCACCAATGCTAACTGAATCTCCTTCAGAATTGGCAAAACGGAGATTCAGAGGAATTTTTTCACCCAGTTTTTCATCCACGCCAATATCTTCTACAATGGCGGGTGCACCCTGGTTTACCTGAGCACTTGCAGCATCAAAGATGAAAAACACTGCAACTATCGATATGATTGTCAGAGTGTATTTCATATTTGTGTGTAATAAGAATCTAATCTTCAGCAATAATTGTAATAGCGCTGTCGATTGGTATTCGGTAAATTCCTTCGTCGGGATCAACGACCCCAAAAGACCCAAGTGTTGCCTGGTCTCTTTGTTGAATTTCCTGAATTTCGTAGAATTGGCTGTCGGCAGCCCGATCCTGGCCAAAGCCATCAGTGGTATAATCATGCACATAAATGATTGCAACAATAAAGAGCAAGACGGCTGCAACACCAAACACAGACCAAAAGGTTAAGCGTTTATAGTTTAGATTGTCGAATGAAGCACCGTATTCTACAGACCGTGTAAAATCTTCGGATGCATCCAGAGAAACCTCATCAGGATCTTTATCGTTCACATCTTTTTTATAATGCTGCATCCATTTTTTTATTTCGTTTTCGGGAAGATTGTACTCATCTGCCAGTTGCTTCACAGACTCATCTCCGCCACTCAGCGCTTTAAGAGCAATTGCTGCTTTTTCTTCGTCGGTAAATTGGGTTGGTTTTTTACTCATGGCAAGTGTTAATAAAAACTTTTATTGATGATAGCTTTTACCAAGCGATTCACCCAGTAAAGGATCGTTAACCGGAACAATATTGTGTTTTTTGAAACTCTGGAAAAATAATCCCATAAATATTCCTCCAAGTCCAATTAATGTTGCAAAATCGAGCCAACTAAGAGAAACACCACCGTGGCTGAATACCGGCATCACTATCCAGTGTAGTTCAATAATGTGCATTACAATAACCAAAACAGATGTGAAAACGAGTAGTTTATGATTATGTTTTGTATCTCTGTTGAGCAGTAAAATGAATGGAATTATAAAGCGTCCAAAAAGTAACATGTAAGTTACAAAGGCCCAGCTTCCTTCAAGCCGATGGTAAAACCACAGGGTTGCCTCCGGGATGTTTGCATAATAGATAAGCAAAAACTGGCTGAATGCGATGTAAGCATAAAAAACGGAAAAACCGAAAAACCATGCGCCAAGATCATAAATATGGGCTTTACCAATGGTGTTTTCAAGAATTCCATTGCGGTGCATCCAGAAAATGATGAGTATTAATACAGGAAACAGAGCCTGGAAACTCATGGCAAAGAAATAGACACCAAACATTGTTGAAAACCAGTGCGCATCGAGCGACATCAGCCAGTCAAAACTTGCAAAGGCTACGGTTAATGAGAATATTAGAATACCGGGTGCACTTAACTTTCTAAGCACATGTGTAAGCCCCCAGTCGTTAGTGCGGTCCATTTCAACAGATACTTTGTGAAGTCTGTAGCCAAGGTATCCCCAAATCGCAAAATATATAAACTGTCTAATCACGAAAAAGGGAATATTTAAATAGGGTACTTTACCCAGCATAATGGGGTCATCGGCAATATACTCGGTGTTAGTCCAGGAGTAGAGGCTGCTCATGCCTAACAGAACCGGAATCATAAAAACAGACCATATCCAGAGGTTTGAGATGAATGATTCAGGAATACGGCGGATTACGGTTCCCCAGGAAGATTTGGTGATATGATGCACCATAATCAAAATCATGGAAGCGAGAGCAATGCTTGTGAAGAAAGTGAAACTGGTGAGATATGAAAAGTAAAATTGTTCGCTGTTCAGAAAATACCCAACGAGACTGGCAATGAGCCCTGCGATACCAAAACCGTAGCAGGTTTTGGCTACATCCAGGTTTGTTGGGAATTGAACAGAATCTGTAATTTTTGGACTTGTTGAAGCCATAAAGTTTCTTTTTTATGCTTGAATTTATTCGTCTGCTAATGATTTAATAAACTCAACCAGAGATTGAATTTCACTTTCTGAAAGGTGCGCATAGGGTGGCATAACATTGTCATATCCCTCCGTAATTCTGGCACCAGGATCAACTATCGATTCGTATAAATACTCCTCATCAGCGATTGCTGAGGTTCCATCAACAAATGTAACTTCTGATTCGAAAAGGCCTGTAAATGTCGGGCCTACTCCAGGAGATCCGTCCAGTGAGTGGCATGCCTGGCATCCCTGCTGAACGATAAGGCGTTCACCCATCTCAGCCGACACTTCATCGTCGGCTGCCGCTGCACGTGCTGCGGCACGGGCTTCTTCACGTTCCTGTTCTACTCTGTATATTTCCTGAAGTTCGGCAATATCAACATCATACTGGTCCATCTCTTCTTCAGAAATATTCTGGCTGCGCTGCAGTGCGCGTAGGTAGGCAACAATAGCCCAGCGATCTTTTACATTAATTTGTGTGGCATACGATGGCATGGTTCTGATGCCATTTGCGATTGCTGAATAAAGTTCTCCATTGGGCATGTTGTAGCTGTCAGTGCGGTGGAATGTGGGTGCAGGCACATATCCGTATTCTCCGGTCATTATAATACCGCGGCCATCACCGGTGCCTCCATGGCACATTTGGCAGAAAATATCGTATCGGTCTTTGCCGCGATAAAGAAAATCGCGTGTTACGTCGAATGGTATTTCATCGATATAATTACCGTCTTCATCCAAACCTTCAAAAAGTGCCAAATCGTGGCGCAGATTACCGCGGGCCACAGTACCTTCTACGGGCATTCGCATGGCCATGCCATCTTCAAAAAACGGATTTTCCTGCTGCGAATTAAACCGTTCCTGGAAATTCATATTGAAATGGTGACGCAGCGGTGGTTTGTCGGTGGTTTGGCCCCGGCAAGACATCAAGGCTACCGAGAGCAGAAGCAAAGCAGTGATATATGTTAAGCCAAGTTTCATAGTATTAAGAGAGCTTGAAAAATTTGGTTATGATGAGTTTATTCATCGAAAATCTTTTCTATGTTGGTTGCCCCGGCATCTTTGAGCAATGCTTGTACTTTATCGGTTTCAAATTGGGGGTCTTCCGATTCAATACAGACAAAAAAACCATCGTCGGTTGCTTTCTTGAAATTTTCCGAGTTGAACAGCGGATGGTTTAATCGCGGAAGCCCGTTCAGATAAAACATTCCGAAAACAGCTCCGAATGCTGCAAGTAGTACGGTTAATTCGAACAAAACGGGTATCCATGCCGGAATATTCATCAATGGTTTGCCGCTGATGTTCAGGGGATAATCAACAACCATCATATAGTAAATCATGGCAAAACCACCAATCAAACCAATGAGGCCGTGTCCGGATACAATCCAGCCAAGTTTGGATTTTCTCAGGTTCATGGCCTTGTCCATTCCGTGAACCGGAAAGGGGCTGAATGTATCGTAATTCTTGAAACCTTTGCTATTCATCAGTTTTGCAGCATCCAGCAATTCTTTGGGATTTCTGAATTCTGCGAGAATACCGTAAAGTTTGTTATCTGAAATTGATCTGTCCATTTTCAAACTTATTGATCAGTTATTTTGTAGGGTTCCGGCACTTCTACTTTCGGGGGTATATATTCTCCGGTTTTTTCATCGTAATTGTGCGGGTCGGCCTGCGGCATAACTCCCTTCAGCTCTGAAACAGCAACCATAGGAAGGAAGCGTAAAAAGAGCAGGAAGAAAGTAAAAAATAATCCAAATGTTCCTACATACGTAATAACATCCCAGATAGAGGCTGTGTAATAACCCCAGGATGATGGTAAAAAGTCAGTCGAGAGAGAAGTAACCACAATTACAAAACGCTCAAACCACATGCCGATATTCACCACAATAGAAATCACAAACGTAAAGGCCACATGCCTTCTGAGTTTTTTAAACCAGAATAGCTGTGGTGAGATTACATTGCAGGTAATCATTATCCAATAAGCCCAGGCATATGGGCCGGTCGCTCTGATTATAAAGATTGCTTTTTCGTATTCAACACCGCTGTACCAGGCAATGAAAAATTCCATGGCATAGGCAAAGCCAACCATTGAGCCGGTAACAAGAATAATGATGTTCATTTTTTCGATATGGTCAACCGTCATAATATCTTCAAGGCCATAAATTTTACGACAAATAATCATGAGGGTGAGCACCATTGCAAATCCGGAAAAGACGGCGCCGGCCACAAAGTAGGGCGGGAAAATGGTGGTGTGCCAGCCGGGAATGATGGATACGGCAAAATCAAAAGAAACAATGGTGTGAACTGAAAGAACCAGGGGAGTGGCCAGCCCGGCAAGAATCATGTACGACTTTTCGTAGTTCCACCAGTGTCGGTTGCTTCCTCTCCACCCAAGGGCAAACGTTCCGTAAATCAGTTTGCCGAATTTGCTTTTTATCCGGTCTCTGATGGTGGCAAGATCGGGAATCAATCCTACATACCAGAAAAGGAATGAAACGGTGAAGTAGGTAGATACGGCAAAAACGTCCCACAACAAGGGGCTGTTAAAGTTTGGCCACATTGCCATTTGGTTTGGCAGTGGAAACATCCAGTAAACCACCCAGATACGGCCAACGTGAATGGCCGGAAAAATACCGGCACACATCACAGCAAAAATTGTCATGGCTTCGGCAAAACGGTTGATCGCTGTTCGCCAGCCCTGGCGAAACAAAAACAGAATGGCAGATATCAGCGTACCTGCGTGGCCAATTCCTACCCACCAAACAAAGTTGATAATGGCCCAGCCCCATCCAACCGGCTGATTTAATCCCCAGATTCCGGTTCCTTCCCAAAACAGATAGGCGATAGAAACCAACAGGACAAGCATTAAAATATTTGAGATACCAAAGGCAACATACCAGGCTTTCGGAGTGGGCCGCAGGTTAATATCGGTCACCATTTCGGTAATGTCCTTAAAATCGTGATTCCCCTTTACAAGAGCGGGCTCCGGAACGTATTCGTACGTTTTACTCATGTTAAATCAATTGCGATTATATGTGCTGTATTGAATTAAGCCAATTCAGGGTTTTTGTTCGTCAGCTTGGCAAGGTATGATGTTCTCGGCCGAACATTCATCTCCTCAAGCATTACATAATTTCTGTTGTTTCTTTTCTTTTTCGAAACTTCACTGTTTGCATCGGTCAGATCTCCAAAAGAGATGGCATTGGCCGGGCAAGCCTGCTGGCAGGCTGTTTTTACGACTCCATCTTCAGGTTTCCGCGATCCTGTGGCAATCTTCGATTTAATTTTTTCGCGATTTACACGCTGTACACAATAGGTGCATTTTTCCATAACACCGCGGAACCGGATGGTAACTTCCGGGTTCATAGCCATTTGAATGATCTCGGGATCGTCACCGGTGGTCAAATACTCTTTTGTATAGTTGAAGAAGTTGAACCTTCTGACTTTAAACGGACAGTTATTAGAGCAGTACCTGGTACCGATACATCGGTTGTAGGTCATCTGGTTGATACCGTCTTCACTGTGCGTAGTTGCAGAAACCGGGCAAACCTGCTCGCATGGGGCCAGTTCACAGTGCATACAGGGAACCGGCTGGTGGTAGGCTTTTGGATTTTCAGAATCGCCTTCATAATAGCGGTCAGTTCTGATCCAGTGCATGATGCGCCTTCGGCCAACTTCACGTTTTCCAATCACCGGAATGTTATTTTCAGCCTGGCAGGCTATGGTGCAAACACCGCAGCCAAAACAGGAATTCAGGTCAATCGTCATGCCCCACTGGGGTTGATGATCCGGCCCGTACTGTTCATTAAATAAGGAAATTGGGCCTCTTTCGTCCCCTTTTGCCAGGGCCTCTTTCATACCCGGCACTTCAAAGCCGTGAGTGTTTTCAAAACTGGCAAAATCAGGATTTTCGCGATACTCCTGAAGTGTTGCCGTTCTAATCATATCTCGCCCTTCGAGGCTGTGATGATCCTGGACACAGGCAATTTCATAAGAAGCTCCGGTCGCTTCAACATTTGCGGGCTGATAGATCATAGATTCACTGGTTCTGAGCGGATAGGTGTCTACACCTACTCCGTCAGCAACACGTCCCAAACCGCTGCGGCCATAGCCTGTAGTCAGAGTAATGGAATTATCAGCATGGCCGGGTACTATCCATGCGGCAATTTCAATGGTTTCGTTTCCGGCCGCTATTCTCACTGTCGGAACATCGTTGTTTCTGAAACTTCGTTCTGGTGGAATACCCAATTGTTCTGCCGTTGCCGGACTCATCTGGGCTACATTATCCCAGGTAATTTTGGTCATCGGTTCGGGCAGCTCCTGCAGCCAGCTGTTATTGCTAAATCGCCCGTCAAAAACACGAGCATCGGGTTTGATGGCAATCTCAATGCCTGAAACGGCCTCTGCAGAGAGGGCAGGTTCTATGTTCGAAGCAAAATTACCCGCAAGTGCAACACTGACGGATTCAAAACCTGTTTCGGGAAGGATGCCGTCATGCAAAATTTGCTCCCATTGTCTGTCAAAATCAGTTGTGATGAATTCCTGCCAGGTTTCCTGCACCAGATCATATCCTGAGGCTTCTTCACCGCTCAGCAAAATTCCAAGCAATTCAATTTCGCTGACACCATCAAAAAGCGGCTGTATTTGAGGCTGAATGATAGAGCGTTCTCCGCTGTAAGCCAGCCCATCTCCCCAATATTCCAGATAATGAGCACGGTTCACGTGCCAGTCACACAAGCGTGATGTTTCATCCACATAATCAGAGAGATGAATTTTTGTATCGGCATTGCCCATAGCGTCTTCAAGGTTCAGATCGGAGGGTGCCGTATAGGCAACATTGGTTCCAACCAGAACAACCGTATCAAAAACACCGGCTTGCAGTTCGTTGATCGCATCAATAAATGCCTGATGCTCATCCCGGTTTTCACGGTATGGCAGGATATGATGGGTTACAGTAGTGCCGACATTTTCAAGTGCCAGATTGATGGCTGAAACAGCTGCATGAAGTTCCGCGGAATGTTCTGATCCCACACTTACAATTGAATTGCCACGATTGGCCAGCAACTCTTCGGCCAGTTTTTGCACCCATTCGTGTGTGCTGAATGAGTTGGTTACATTGTTGAAAGGCTCCAGTCCGGGTATCTCTTCAGACAGTCTGGCTGCCAGTGCGTAAGTAAATGGTGCAATTTCAGAAGTTTTCAGCCTCAGACGGTGGTCAGCGTATGAGCCGGTGTTCGTAAAGCTGTTTTCCACTGCATAAATTCTCGACATAGGATCATCAACAGAATCCACCTGTCGTTTTTCGGTGAGTTTTAACGAATTTTCCACACTGTTAATGTGCCCGTAGGGACTCATAAAATCATCATCAAGTGCGATGACCAGATCAGCCCGGTCGTAATGATTGACCGTTCGCAAACGCTGGCCGAAAGCGATTTGTGTGCCTTCGATTCGGTTATTTTCTGAAAACGGTTCGAATGTTACCCATTCGGCATTTGGATATTGATCTAAAATTTGTTGTTTGAGCCGGTGATAGGTAGGAGAGGAGGTGGCTTCATCAATAAAAAGAATGCGCCGGTTTTGATCTTCAAAGTGTTCGGCCGCAAAAGTGATAAAATCCTCTTTGGACACGTTCTGACCGTTAAAAACCGGGGATCGGGACCGGTCGGGATCGTACATACCCAGAACCGAGGCCTGATTATAAATGCTTGTGCGGCCCAGGCTGGCGGGGTGGTCTTGGTTCCCTTCAATTTTTGTGGGGCGCCCTTCATTATTGGTGATGAGCAGTCCGGTCAGCGTATCCTGAAACGGCATGCCGGTTGCATAAAAGAGAGGTTCTCCAATTATCATATCTTCCGGCTGCCTGGAATAGGGAAGAATTTTCTGAACCGGCTTTCGGCAGGAAGCAAATCCTGCAAGAGCAATAGATGCACCCATTACCCGCAGAAAACTTCTCCGGGAAACCTGGTCGGTCAGTTCCGTGGCATTTTCAGGGAATTCCCGTTCTTCAAACTTTTTATACTCTTTGTTTTGAGCGAGCTGATTTAAACTTTTCCAGTAAGTTGTTTGATTGGACTGATCACTCATTCTTTAAACTATTTGTATTAAAACTCGTTATTCCGTTGAGCAAATAATTAATAATGGCAACTCTGGCAATATGTTGGCGCATCAATATTGTGTTTGGCAACCAGCTCTCGCCCAAGCTCCAACTGATTTTCTGCCACGTAACCCATGGTGGTAATCTCATCGACAGGGCGCACATGTTTTTCCGGTTCACGATGGCAGTCAAGGCACCAACTCATACTAAGGGGTTCAGCCTGGTACACAACATCCATGCGGTCAACCCGGCCGTGGCACGATTCACATCCAACTCCAACATTTACATGTGCTGCATGGTTGAAATAGGCATAATCCGGCAACATATGAACGCGGATCCACTCAATCGGCTCGCCGGTATCCCAGCTTTCGCGCACCAATGCCAAATCTTCGCTGTCTGTTAATATCTGTGTATGGCAGTTCATGCAGGTTTGAGTGGCAGGGATATTGGCAATTTTTGATTCGGTTACCTGTGTATGACAGTATTGGCAATCGAGCCCCAGTTGCCCGGCATGTACAGTATGGCTAAACGGTATGGGCTGTTCAGGTGCATAGCCTACATCCAAAAATTCGGGTGAGAAAAAATACCAAACAGCAAATACGATTGCATTTAGAAAAATAATTGCACCGACAAGAATTCGACGCGGTGCTTCGTTCGTCCACTTTGGAAAAATCTGAGCCATAAATTCAGTTGATCGTTACCAGTTGTAAAACTTGTGCCAGTGCTGCCGGAAATTCAGCGCGAAAAAATATCATTTTAATTGAAATCTGCATAGCCGAAATGTCCCCAACAGTTATATTTAAAATAAATCTAAATAGCAGGACGTCCAGAATAGTCTGGGCGTTGTTAACGCCAATTAAGATAGGATAATGAGCATATAGTTGCTGAATATTTGAGGAATTTTTTTAGCGGTTAATATCATGCAGTTTGCGCAAATATTTAGATTTTTTAGTCTGTTTTAAAAAAGATTGTTAGATAGGGGTTTATCAAACAATTTTAAGATAAGGTGGTACAAATTAGTGCACTAAAACAGCCCTGCCAATCAAAATAATTATCCGCAATTTGACTGAATTCCAAGTAATTTTTCTGTTATTTTTGTGCGAGCTTTATGAAACGCAGTTCCACTGAATTCGGTTCGGATTCTGGCAGAAACAGAAATAAGTCAGCTAATTTCAATCACCAAAAATGACAGGATCGAGTATCTCATGAAGCCTGTGTGCCAAATTTGAGAGCAGTCCTGATGATTTTGGCAGAAAATAATAATCAATGAAAACAATGGATTCATCTTTACAAGAACAACTCACCGTAAGCTTTTTGAAAGAAATAAATGTTAAGAAAGCACTTGCAGCCATTTTGTTGATAAGCGGGGTGGCTTTTCTCTTTCTGATTTATCTGATCTATTTCCGCGAAACAGCCGAAGTAACCGATGCCTGGGTTTATCAGCTTCCGGCTCTGAATGCCTTTTTAAACAGTATTAGTACTGTCCTGATTATTGCCGGTTTTGTAGCTATCAAAAAAAAGAAATTTATTCTGCACATGCGGTTTATGCTTACCGCTTTTATCGCCTCCGCTCTCTTTTTAATTAGTTACCTGGTCTATCATCATTTTGTAGGCCATACTCCCTTTCCGGGTGAAGGATTCATCCGACCGGTCTATTTCACCATTTTGATCTCTCACATTATATTGTCTGCAACAGTGGTTCCGCTGGTTCTGACCAGCTACTATTTTGCATTTGCAGGTAAGTTTGCAACACACAGAAAGGTTTCGAAGTGGACGTTCCCTGTCTGGCTATATGTTTCGGTAACCGGTGTGATAATTTTCTTTATGCTGAATGCATATACATGAGGTGCAGGGCTCAAGATAGCAGATGACAGGGTGATGAAAAAGCGATACATCTGTTCGAGGGGTTGAGGATTCCTCGTCTGTCGGCTGCATTTGACCGGCTGACGTTTTTTTATTTCATGGATTTTGTATTGGCAAATCGTGGCTGGGCCTGTGCCAGGGATTAACCGCAGTGTTTCGCTACGCGCCTGTCTGCCAACAAGGCAGGTACAAAAAATGACCACAGAGGAATTCGAAGAGGTTCAGATCGCAAGGTTAAGGACTTGCGCTCTGAACCCTGCTCCCTAAAACTTATAAAAACTGCTCGCCGGGCTGAGGTATAAGAACCTTGGTTTCGCTGTACTCTTCTGTAAATTTCTTTAATTCCTCGGGAGAGCCTGTTAATACCGGGAACGTGCCGTAATGTATGGGTACGGCTACTTTGGCACGTAACATTTCGCAGCACATGGCTGCTTCCTGCGGCCCCATTGTATAGTAATCGCCGATAGGTACAGCAATTACATGCGGTTCGTACAGTTCTCCGTAAAGTTCCAGATCACTGAAAATATTGGTGTCTCCGAGGTGGTAAAAGCAGATGTCATCTTCAAAGGAGATTACAATTCCCCCGGCCTCGCCGGCATATTCTCCGCCAAATGAAGAGCTGTGATTGGCACTGACCAGCGTCACTGAAAAATCATCAAAATGAATAGTGCCGCCTTTGTTAAATTCAATTCGCTGATCTTCGTTCAGGCCATGCTTTTTAAGCAGATTGGACAACTCTACCTGAGCCACCACCTTGCACCCGGTCTCTTTGGCAATATCGATCGTATCCCCCACGTGATCTTCATGTCCGTGCGTAAGTAAAATGTAATCCACATCGTCCGGTTTCTTTTGATTGTCGGGCGTATTGGGATTGCCTGACAAAAACGGGTCAATATAAATAACTTTTCCTGATGGTGATTCGAGCCGAAAGGCAGAATGGCCCATCCACCATGCTTTAATTTTAGTATCCATTTCTTGACTATAACTTTTGGTTAACGTTAGCTGATTCATTAAACTAACAAAAACGGCATAGTTTTCGTTGATCTGTCTGAGGGACAATCCGACCGATTGGATTTCTGTAATTATTTAAAAGCATAAGTGTTGCAAATCGGGCAGATAAAATGAATATTAATGATGCAGAATCTGTTATTCTTAAAAAGCAAACAATCAGATTTGCATTGAGTGAGAAAAAATAATTGAAAATTAAATAGAAAGTCCTATGGCCAATCGTATTAAACTGCATCCTGATATCCCCCACAAAAAAAGAGTTTTTGAGTTAACGGATGAGATTTTAAATGGTGCGGTGGCATTAATACCGACCGACAGCCAGTATGCCCTGGTTTGTGACTATAAAAACAAAAAAGGAATCGATCGAATCAGGCAAATTCGTCAGCTTGGCAAGAAAGATCATCTCACTGTGATGTGCAGAAGCCTGGAGCACGTTTCAACTTTTGCCCATCTGTCTGATGATAATTTTAAGTTGATTAAACGGCTGATTCCGGGCCCATACACATTCATTTTACCGGCTACACGGCAGGTTCCCCGTCTGTTAACGCATCCCAAGAAAAGAACAGTGGGCATTCGGGTACCCGATTACCCGATCTGCCTTGAACTTATCGGAGAGCTTGGCCGCCCATTACTTGCCAAAACAGCCATTCTGCCCGGCGTGGAAAATGGCCATCCGGCTGACGGAGACCGGACGTTATATCTGAGCCGGTTTGATAATATTGTAGATGTAACTGTAGATAACCAGCAGAAACTGAATTCGGAACAATCAACCATTCTGGATTTAACGACAGATCAACCCGAGCTTTTAAGGGAGGGGCTTGGCATGAACCGTCTGAATGAAGCTCTGGCACTGGAAGGCCTGAGCCTGAATACTCCCATAGAAGTTTAACAGAGCATATCCATGGGAATTTTTGATGGCCTGAAAAATGCATTTCAGCCGGACAGTCTGCATCAAAAGTGGACGATTCCGCAATCGGAAGAAGATTTAATTTATCTGTTCGAAGATGGTTCGGGCACTCACTTAATCTATAAACACAGTTTTGCCTGTGGTATCTGCCTGTTTTCAAAAAGGAGGCTTGAAGGAATGATGGACGATTCACCACAAATGTCGGGCTGGCACTTTATAGATGTTCGAAAACAGCGAGACCTCTCTGCATTTGTAGCCAACCGATCTGAGGTGCGCCATGAATCACCTCAGGCCATTTTGCTTCATAACGGAAGAGTTGTCTGGCACGGATCGCATTCGATGGTTCAACCGGAGGCAATTACTAAAGCGCTTCAGAATTTGGAATCTTCTGATTGAAAATCCGTTCAAACTGTTCAGTGTAGTCCGGCTCAATCACACCGTTTTCTGTAATGATGGCTGTAATATAATCATGTGGGGTAACATCAAATGCGGGGTTATACACATTTAGTTTCTCGGGTGCTGCCTGGTGTCCGTTAAATCCGGTTACTTCTGAAGGGTCTCTCTCTTCAATGTCAATCTGATCTCCCGTATCCAGATTCATATCTATTGTGGAGTAGGGGGCGGCAATATAAAAGGGGATGTTGTGCGCCCTGGCCAGAACGGCAAGATTGTATGTGCCAATTTTATTGGCTGTATCTCCGTTTTTGGCTATCCGGTCGGCACCGGTTATTATCAGATCTACCTTATTTTGCTGCATCAAAAAAGCAGCTGCCGAGTCAATATTCAACGTAAACGGAATTCCGGCTTTATCCAGTTCCCAGGTAGTGAGCCGGGAACCCTGCAGCATCGGGCGTGTTTCATCAACCCAAACCATTTTTACTTTTCCATCCTGATGAGCATGCAAAATCACAGAAAAAGCTGTTCCGTATTTTGCTGTGGCCAGCCCGCCTGTGTTGCAGTGTGTTAAAATAGAGGCATTGCCGGGCACACGTTCGGCACCGTGCCGCCCGATGGATTTGCACATCCGTTCATCTTCTTCATGAATGGTGATTGCTGTTTGCAGGGCGATTTCTTTGAGTTCGGATACGGGTTTTTCTTTTTGAGAATAGATGGTTTGAAGAACACGCTTCAAAGCCCATGAAAGATTGACAGCAGTTGGCCGGGAGCTGTTCAGATATTCTGCTATTCGCTGGCTTTCAGAGTAAAAAGTTCCAAATCCGGTTTCGTGAAGATCGTTGATTCCGAGATGCAGACCGTAAGCACCCGCAATGCCAATGGCCGGAGCGCCACGAATCCTCATATTTTTGATGGCATCCCAAACCTGGCCAACAGAAGTTAACTGAGAATATACTTCCCGGTCGGGTAAAAAAGTTTGATCGATAATCTGCAGGTTACCGTCTTGCCAGGTAATGGATTGAAATTCGGGTTTTTCAGGCATTTGTAGATTGTTTGGAATGAAAATTTGCTGAAGCCGGAACATTTGTGGCCTTCAATGATTCCGGTAACGGCCTTTAAGCTCTGAAAATACAAAGTTGCGTAGTAAACATCAGCATGCGAGGGGATTACCTAAGGAAAAGCCTGATCAAGTTTTAAGAGCCTGCCCTATTATTTTATCAGGACTCCGCTCTTTACCGGTTATGTTATTAATAGATATAATGTAACAGTAGTAAAAAAGGAAAGAATTAAACTTTGAAAAAAGTGATAAAAAATTTTCCCTAACCGAAAAAAAGAGATGAGGTGACTGTTATGATTATTAAGAAAAACGTAGGATACATGGAATCGATACTACGGGTAATTTTGGGGACTTTTATTGTGGCATTAGGAATTTATTTTGACAGCTACTGGGGATTTATTGGCTTGATCCCGGTATTTTCGGGTGCAGTTTCATTTTGTCCTGTCTACAGATACATGAACATATCCACACTAAACCCAAATCTTGAGAGAGAGAACTGAGAGAATTCAAAAGGAAATAGAGAGAAAATATTTGAAATAAACATACAGTAAATAAGAAAGTTTAGAGTGAACAATAACAAGAGTTGAGAAGAAGGGGGTCGAAAGATCCCCTTTTTT
>SL_3KL_010_SEDDRAFT_10002021_pt1 | contig 18603 bp, 16 predicted proteins | sample SodLakKL_010_SED_2_FD_10381 | JGI IMG/M metagenome (IMG submission 10381) | reverse complement strand
TAACTCCCGGCGCGCCGGCGGGATACAATCCCCGGGGAGCTGATTTTGATCGGCAGTTAGTAGACTATTTAAAGAACGGCCGGGTTGAAGAGATTCTCAAATTCGATCAACACCTGGTAGAAGAAGCCGGTGAATGCGGTTTGCGTTCTTTTATTATTGCTCTGGGCCTGCTAGAAGGCGAAAATTTCAGACCGGAAATTATTTCTTACGAAGGGCCCTTCGGGGTTGGGTATCTTGTAGCAGCCTTATACCCGGGTGGCGAATCCCTGTCTTAAGCGAATTAAGTGTATAGAAGGCAGTGGTAGTTGGGAGGCACTAACGATGAATAATCCTGAACAACCCATCAGTCCGGATCAGCTGGCCCGTGAATGCCTGGAATACTATCTTCAGGAAGGCAGCCTTCCTAAAATGCCTGAAGTTCTGCCACCTGAATATGAAGCCCGGGCCGGAGTTTTTGTTTCGTTAAAAAAAGATGGGCAGCTGCGTGGTTGTATTGGAACGGTTGAGCCTGTACGTGACAACCTGGCCGAGGAAATTGCCGCGAATGCAGTTAGCGCTGCGGTAAGGGATCCCCGGTTTCCAGCGGTTAGCAGGGAAGAAATGGAAGATATAACTGTTTCAGTGGACATTCTAGGGCCAATGGAACCGGTAAAAAGCGAAAAAGATCTGGACCCTCAAAACTACGGGGTCCTGGTCTGCAGCGGATCACGCAGCGGGCTTCTCCTTCCCAAATTGGAAGGCATAAACACGGTAGAAAAGCAGGTTGAAATCGCCCGCAGCAAGGCCGCGATTTCTCCCGGTGAACCTGTTCAACTTTATCGCTTTAAAGTCACCCGCTACAGCGAGCACTAAAACTGGGACAAGGGGACAGGTCATTTGTCCCACCATTAAATAACATTTGCGCCTTATATTACCAATATATTTGGCAGTAAACGGCTTCTTTCAACGATCATGCTTTCAAGGAGTGCTGGATTTTGTTCAAAGCTCAATTCTACCATGAGGAAAAAGATCAGATTCGCTGTCGGCTTTGCCCCCGCTGTTGTTTGCTGGGAGAGGACCAGGTCGGAACCTGTGGTGTGCGCAGGGTGGAAAACGGTGAACTTTATACATTGAATTATGGTCGCCTGGCTGCAGCAAACTGGGATCCAATCGAAAAGAAACCGCTTTACCATTTTCACCCTGGCCGACCGATCCTGTCACTGGGCACCTTCGGTTGCAACCTGCTCTGTTCATTCTGCCAGAACTGGTCCCTGGCCCGCGGTAACCCGGAACAAGCAGGCGACAAGGTCAGTCCCGAAGACGTCCTTGCCATGCTGGATCGAGAAGGAGGACCGCAGAAAGTTTTGGGTCTGGCCTATACCTACAATGAGCCGGCTATATGGTATGAATTTGTTTACGATACGGCACGCCTGCTCCATGAGCACGGATATTGTAATGTTTTGGTTACCAATGGCTTTATCAACCGCGAACCACTGCAAAAATTGCTGCCCTATGTCGATGCCATGAATATTGACGTTAAAGCTTTCAGCAATTCTTTTTATAAAGAATACTGCCAGGGTTCGAAGGGTCCAGTGATTGAGGCAGTGGAAGCTGCTGCTAAGCAGTGTCACGTCGAGGTGACCTGCCTCTTAATTCCGACCCTGAATGACAGTGTTTCGGAACAAAAAGCGCTTGCCGGCTGGCTGGGTGATATCAGTCCCGATATAGTCCTACACTATTCACGTTATTTCCCCCAGCACAAGCTTGATCTGCCGCCGACACCTCCGCAGTCAATGGAACAGGCCCGTGAAACAGCCCAGGAGTACCTTCGTTATGTATATCTGGGCAATATTGATATACCGGGATCGGCAGATACTGTTTGTCCTTATTGCGGGAACATGCTTATTAAGCGCAGCGCTTATCGGGTTAATATAATCGGACTTGATGGTGTAAATTGCAATAACTGCGGTAGCAAAATTAGTATTGTTTTCTCGGATTCTTTATGTTAACTTTATGAAAGGCTTGCAGGTATTTGCCTTGTTTAAAGCGAATTAACAAACAAAAGAGAAACAGGCAAAGACAAAATATAACACCTGTTTTAAGACCAGAAAACTATAGAAAAGGGTTCAAAACACAGTGGCCATATGGGAACGGATTGTTGCAGCAGTTCTTCAATTAAATGTCGAGTGGCGCGATATAATTGATATTATTATCATGTCATATGTTTTTTATCGATTGATCTTGATAATACGCGGCACCAGGGCTGAACAGTTAGTTAAAGGTTTAATTGTCCTCTTACTGGCAATGATTATAAGTGACCAGGCTGGATTAGATACCCTGCACTGGACCCTCAGTCAGATGATGATCGTTGGTCTGATTGCCATTCCAATCATATTTCAGCCTGAATTGCGTCGGGCCCTGGAACATCTTGGGCGCGGCAAAATATTTCAAACAACATACTGGAACTGGAGTTCCCAGGATTTTGAAAATATGCTTGATGAGTTGGTTAAGGCAATATTTGTGCTGGTAAAAAAAAGGATTGGAGCACTTATTGTTATCGAGCGTTCAACGGGTTTAAAAGAGTATATTGATACCGGTATCTCGGTTAACGGAGTTGTTACCGCTGAGCTTTTAGTAAATATATTCTTCCCCCGTAGTCCCCTGCACGATGGTGCAGTAATTATTCAGGGCAACCAGATTGTTGCCGCAGGGTGCTATCTGCCAATGACAGAAGATCCCAGTCTGGGAAAAGAATTGGGGACCAGGCATCGTGCCGGGATAGGCATTAGTGAACATTCTGATGCCCTGGCGCTCATCATTTCTGAAGAGACCGGGATCATATCAATTGCCCACGATGGGGTTTTGACCCGTTATCTGGATGAGAAGAAATTACGGGCATTTCTTAAAGAAGAATGTTCGCCCGATCGCAGTGATAATTTCAGTCTCTGGTCATGGAGGAGCAGTAAGTAGTTATGGAAAAAATATTGAGAAGCAATAATTTTGCTCGCGCACTTGCTATATTTATGGCGGTGATATTATGGCTTTTTGTGACAGGAGACAAGATCACCAGGACAACTCCATCCAGAAAAGTATGGCATGATGTTCCGCTGCAGGTGGAAAATCTTAATCCTGATTATGTGGTTACCGATATGCCTTCTTCCATCGACGTAACCCTGGAAGGGCTCCCTGAAGATTTTCTGGATCTTACTGTGCAGGAGATCGAAGTGTATGTCAATCTCGCCGATAAAGGATCGGGGAACCATCTTGTCCGGGTTCAGGCTCAATCACCACGCGGACTGAGCATAATTTCAGTTGAGCCTGAACAGGTCAGGGTCAGTATAGAAGCCTATATGTCTGAAGACTTTGAGATTGAAGTTAATATGGTAGGAGAACCGGCGCAAGGATGGGAATTGTTAGAGTATACATTAATTCCCGAAGAGGTTCTAGTTGGGGCCCCGGAATCTATTTTTGAAAAAGTTGATCGGATAGTAGTGCTGATTAATAAGAGCGGGATGCGGTTAATGGAGAGTGTTGAACTTGTCCCTGTCGCTTATGATGAAGAAGGCAACCGGGTCGATGATCTGGTTATAGATCCTTCCCTGGTTACTGCCAGGCTTGAATTCGAAAGAATACCGGATCCTGAACCTGATCCAGATGAGAACAATAACAATTAAGCAGTTAAATTAAAGTTTATTGGAAGCTAAAAAAGCTAAAATTTATGGTGGGGGGATGCTCTTGGGAAAACTATTTGGCACTGATGGAATCAGGGGAGTTGCAAATCGTGAATTAACGCCTGAACTTGCATTTAATATTGGACGAATAGCGGCCTGGTTATTGGGTCGGGATTATAAGAACCCGGTTTTTTTAATTGGGCGGGATACCCGCCTTTCAGGATCAATGATAGAAGGTTCTCTTACGGCCGGCATAACTTCGGCGGGCGGCACAGTACGGATTTTAGGTGTAGCTTCGACACCGGCGGTTGCTTATCTGACCAGAGATCTTGAAGCATGTGCCGGGATAGTTATCTCTGCATCGCATAACCCCATAGAAGATAACGGTTTAAAAATATTTAACAGCAGTGGTTTCAAGCTGTCTGATAGCCTTGAAGATCAAATTGAAGAGATATATTTCAAAAATCCTGATTCGGTTCCCCGCCCCGAAGGCCCTGGTCTTGGACAGGCTGCCATCGATAAAGAAGCTCTGCAGAAATACTTAGCTCACTTAAAGGGCAGTTGTTCCGCCTCCCTGGAAGGATTGAGCCTGGTAGTTGATTGCGCGCATGGGGCAGCTTGCAGGGTTGCGGGTGAATTGTTACAAAGCCTGGGAGCTGCCGTAAAATTGCTTCATGATGATCCGGATGGAAATTTAATAAATGTTAACTGTGGGGCAACCGATACATCAGACCTCCAGCGGGAAGTATTGGAAAGCGGAGCTTNAGTCGGCCTCGCCTTTGATGGCGATGCCGATCGGCTCATAGCTGTTGATGAAAAAGGGGCTATTTTTGACGGTGATGCCGTGATGGCCCTTTGTGCTGTTGATATGGCTGAGAAGGGGTTGTTAAAGAATAATACCCTGGTTGCCACCGTTATGAGTAACGGAGGTCTCGATATATTAGCAGAAAAAAAAGGCTTTAAAGTGATCCGTACGTCTGTAGGAGATCGCTATGTTTTGGAAAAGATGATTGAAGGTAACTACAATCTTGGCGGAGAACAGTCCGGCCATGTTATATTTTCCGATTTTGCCACTACAGGTGACGGGTTACTTACCGCACTGCAGCTTTTGGAAGTAGTGCAGGAACGGCAGCAGCCACTGTCTGAATTGGGCAGCTTGATCGAGCGTTTACCCCAGGTACTAGTTAACCGCAAAGTGGCAACTAAGGAAGGTTGGTCGGATAACCCGAAGATAAGGGCAGCTATTGATAAGGTAGAAAAAGAGCTGGGCCGACATGGCCGGGTTCTTGTGCGGCCGTCCGGTACTGAACCAAAGTTTAGGGTTATGCTTGAAGCAGACCTGCCGGAAGATAAACTACAAGAGTATGCTGAAACGGTAGCAGAAGTGATTGTCAAAGAGCAATCTTAATATATTTTTCCTTGTACTACTTATTATCCAGATTACGGGGGTTTCTTTATGTGCGGCATTGTTGGCTATACCGGTCCCAAAGAAGCAAGAGCTATACTGATAGATGGGTTAAAAAAACTTGAATATCGCGGATATGATTCTGCGGGGGTTGCATTACAGCACGATGGTCTGCTGGAAATTCACAAAGCGGCCGGTTCTGTGGCCGACCTTGAAAAAACACTGGTCGATAATAGCAATGCAGTAAATGTTGGGATCGGCCACACTCGCTGGGCCACCCATGGGCGGCCAACAGATGAAAACGCCCATCCCCACTGCAGCTGCTGTAAAGAGATTGCCCTGGTCCACAATGGAATCATAGAAAATCACCAGACCTTACGCAAGTGGTTGGCCGAAGAAGCAGATCACAAATTCAGTTCGGAAACCGATACCGAAGTGCTGGTCCACCTGATTGAAGAATATTATGAGGGAGATCTTCTTGAATCTGTGCGCAAAGCAGTCGCCAGGATTGAGGGCTCTTTTGCCCTGGTTGTGGTTTCATCCCGGGAGCCGGGACGCTTAGTTTGTGCCCGCCAGGATAGTCCCTTGATTATTGGCCTCGGTGATGGCGAAAACCTGGTTGCTTCTGATATTCCAGCCTTACTGGCTCATACCCGCAAAACCAAAGTATTAGAAGACGGCGATTTTGCCTCAATTACCTCCGAAGGGGTGGAAATCTCTGATGCCGAGGGAAAACTGCTTGATAAAGAGATATTTGAAATAACCTGGGACATTGAAGCCGCAGAAAAAGGCGGTTACGATCATTTTATGTTAAAAGAGATCATGGAACAACCTGCCGCTGTCAAAGAGACCCTTCGTCAGCGTATCGATACAGCAAGCGGTAAAGTTAATTTAAGTGAGCTAAATTTTACGACAGAAGAGCTGACCAGTCTTGAAAAAATTCATATTGTAGCCTGCGGGACCGCGTACCATGCCGGTATTTTGGGCAAAGCGGTAATCGAAAAGATAGCGAAAGTTTCAGTTGAAGTTGATGTTGCGTCTGAATTTCGTTATCGCGAACCGCTCTTAACTGAAAATCAACTGCTCATTGTAATCAGCCAGTCTGGAGAAACGGCCGATACCCTGGCAGCCCTGCGCCTGGCGCGGCAAAAAGGTTTAAAAGTGCTCGCTATTACTAATGTTGTCGGCAGCTCGGTGTCCCGTGAAGCCGATGAAGTTTTCTATACCTGGGCCGGTCCGGAAATAGCAGTTGCTTCAACAAAAGCTTACCTGACCCAGCTTATCGCCCTTTACCTGTTTGCCCTTTACCTTGCGGAAACACGCGGCAGGATCGATTCGGCCGTTTATGATGAACTGGTTAGCGGTCTGAAAGCACTGCCCGGGCATATTAAAACGGTTCTTTCAGAAGAAAACCTGGCCAAATTGCACACTTATTGCGACCATCTTTCCCGCTGGGACAGCGCTTTCTTTGTCGGGCGTAATTTAGACTACCCTGTAGCTATGGAAGGAGCCCTTAAACTTAAAGAGATTTCTTATATACATGCCGAAGCTTATGCTGCCGGTGAACTTAAGCACGGACCACTGGCCCTGATTGTTGAAGGCATACCGGTAATCGCCCTTATTACCCAGAAAGCGGTTTCCGATAAAACATTAAGCAATATCCAGGAAGTAAATGCCCGCGGCGGAGCCGTCTTTGCTATAACCCGGGAAGGCTTCGACGAGATTGCCAGTCAGGTTGAATCTGTTTTCTACCTGCCTCCTGCTAACGATATATTAGCGCCTGTATTAAGTGTAGTCCCGACCCAGCTTATCGCCTACTATGCCGCTCTTGCCCGTGGCAGTTCAGTTGACAAACCCCGCAACCTGGCTAAAAGCGTAACTGTGGAATAAAGGAGATTTGCATGACAGAGAAAAAAGAACCTGAAAGCAAAACAAATTTTATCTACACCATGATCAAAGAAGATCTTGAAAAAGGATTGCTTAAAGGGCACCCTGTTCATACAAGGTTTCCTCCCGAACCGAACGGTTATCTGCATATCGGCCATGCCAAGGCCATTCTGCTAAATTATATGATATCCTGGGATTTCAATGGCAAATTTAACCTGCGTTTCGATGATACGAATCCAATTAAGGAAGAACAGGAATTTGTAGATTCGATCATTGAAGATATCCGCTGGTTGGGAGCAGACTGGGACGACCGCCTTTTTTTCAGTTCCGACTATTTTGAGGTCAAATACCAGTTTGCCCTGCGCCTGATTAAGGCCAATCGTGCTTACGTTTGTGACTTAAGCCAGGAAGAAATCAGGGAATACCGCGGCACCCTGACCGAACCTGGCACTGAAAGCCCCTACCGCAACCGTTCGGTAGAAGAGAACCTCACTCTTTTTGAACGAATGCGGGCCGGCGAATTTGAAAATGGCAGCCGGGTGCTCAGGGCTAAAATAGATATGGCTTCCGGAAATTTAAATATGCGCGACCCGGTCCTATACCGTATTTTGCATGCCGAGCATCACCGCACCGGTGACAAGTGGTGCATCTATCCGATGTATGATTTCGATCACCCCTTTTCTGACGTACTTGAAGGGATTACTCACTCGCTCTGTTCTATCGAATATTCTGACCACCGTCCTTTATATGATTGGATTGTCGACAATGCGGTTGAACTGATGCCCGAAGTGGTCAGGTTTCGTTCACGCCAGACTGAATTTGCCCGCCTGAATATGACCTATACCGTGATGAGCAAGCGTAAACTGCGCCGCCTTGTTGAAGAAAAGCATGTTGATGGGTGGGACGATCCCCGTATGCCTACTATAGCCGGCCTTCGCAGGCGGGGGATAACCCCTCAGGCCATTGCCGACTTTCAGCAAAGAGTCGGTGTATCGAGAGCCGAAAGCACAGTAGACCTCGCCCTGTTAGAACACTGCATCAGGCAGGAGCTTGAAACTACGGCGCCGCGCCTTATGGCTGTGCTTGACCCGATTAAAGTGGTAATCACAAACTGGCCGGTCGGTAAAACCGAAATGTGTGAAATGGAAAATCTGCCCGGTAATGAAAGCGCAGGCAATCGCAAGGTTCCTTTCAGTGGAGAGATATATATCGAGCGTGATGATTTTATGGAAGACCCTCCAAAAAAGTTTTTCCGTTTAGCTCCAGGCAAAGAAGTTCGTCTAAAAGGAGCCTATGTTATATGTTGTCAGGAAGTAATAAAAGATGCGGATGGCAACATAACAGAGCTGCTGTGTACTTACGACCCGCAGACGAGAAGTGGAGCAGATACAAGCGGTAAAAAAATCAAGGGGGTTATTCACTGGGTCTCTATTGAACATGCAGCCAGGATTACGGTTAACCTCTATGATAATCTGTTTACTGTAGAAAATCCTGAAGAAGACGACGAAGTTGAATTTACCGGACATATTAATCCACAATCGCTGGTTGTCTGTCAGGATGTGCCCGCAGAGCCGGCCGTGGCCGGAGCAGCTCCGGGGAGCCGTTTCCAGTTCTTGCGCAAAGCTTACTTCTATCTTGATCCCGAAGCTTCCCGCAACGGAACCCCGGTTTTCAACCGTATAGTTCAGCTAAGAGACAGCTGGGCCAAAATGAAAAAATAGGCAGCTCTTACTTATCCGTCTTTCTTTTCAGGTGGTAGGTTTATCTAGATATACATGATCTAAAAAGGCTGAGGGGGAATGAGAGTGAATAAGGTAACAGTCAGGCAGTTGACCGGGGAAGCTGAAAGTTATGCCGATCAAAAGGTAACTCTAAGCGGGTGGGTCAGAAGTAACCGCGACCAAAAAGCATTCGGTTTTATTGCCTTAAATGACGGCACCCATTTTAATACGATTCAGATTGTTTATGAAAAGGAATTTTTAAGCAACTTTGATCGGGTGGCCAGACTGGGCGTGGGTTCAGCGATAACAGTATCCGGCAAGCTGGTCCTGACTCCTGAAGGCAGGCAGCCTTTTGAAATAAAAGCTGACGAGGTTATTTTGGAAGGCGAATCGCCGGAAGATTATCCAATCCAGCCAAAACGGCACAGCAGGGAATACCTTAGAGAGGTGGCCCACCTGCGCCCGCGCACAAATCTTTTTACGGCAGTGTTTCGGGTTCGCTCAATGCTATCTTTTGCAATTCATAAATTCTTTCAGGATAAAGGTTTTATCTGTTTGCATGCTCCGATTATCACCGCTAATGACGCTGAAGGGGCAGGCGAACTCTTCAGGGTAACTACCCTGGACCCTCAAAATATTCAGCTGACAGATGATCAACAAGCAGATTACACCTGTGATTTCTTCGGCAAAAAAACAAACCTTACAGTTAGTGGACAGCTGGAAGCAGAAGCTTTTGCCCTTGCTTTTAGAAATGTTTATACGTTTGGGCCCACATTCAGAGCGGAAAACTCCAACACTCCCCGCCACGCGGCGGAATTTTGGATGATTGAGCCGGAGATTGCCTTTGCCGATTTAAATGATAACATGAACCTGGCTGAAGAGATGATCAAATACCTGATCACCTACCTGTTGGAACAAGCCTCGGTGGAAATGGATTTTTTCAGCCAATTTGTTGAAAAAGGCCTCCAGGAGAAGTTGCAAAATATTGCAGATGCTGAATTTGCCCGTATTACTTATACCGAGGCAATCGAAACCCTAAAAAAAGCAAATCAGAAATTTGAATATCCGGCAGACTGGGGTAAAGATCTGCAGACCGAGCATGAACGGTACCTGACTGAAAAAGTATTTCATAAACCGGTTTTCGTCTTCGATTATCCCAAAGAGATCAAAGCTTTCTACATGCGCGTAAATGATGATCAAAAAACAGTAGCCGCCATGGACCTGCTGGTGCCGGGGGTGGGAGAAATAATTGGCGGCAGCCAGAGAGAAGAACGGGAAGAAATACTGAGAAAACGGATGGCTGCATTTAATATCGAACCTGCAGAGCTGCAGTGGTATCTCGATTTGCGCAAATACGGCGGAGTTAAACACGCCGGCTTCGGCCTGGGCTTCGAAAGAGCGATCATGTACTTTACAGGAGTAAGCAACATCAGGGATGTGATCCCCTTCCCCAGAACAGTAAACTCCTGCGAATTCTAAACAATAAACAAGTTCAACAATTGGGGTCAGGCCTCAAAATTGAACTTAATCTACGGGTTGGTCACATTTTTTTAATTTCTAAGAAAAACAAGTTCAACGTTGAGGCCTGACCCCAATTGTTGAACTTGTTGAAATGTTAGCTAAAGGCTGGTGTGTCAAATGAAAGCAACCGAAGGAACTATTGGGCGTGTTTTTGTGATTCGCTTGGAGGACGGCGATAAAGTTCCTGATTGTTTGGAAGAATATGCAGTTGATAAAGGCATCAAGGCAGCAGTGGTAACAATAATTGGCGGTATTGGAGAAGGAAGTATTATAACCGGGCCTCGCCATTCTGAAGAAATGCCTCCCGATCCAATTATAACACCTGTTGATGAAGTCCATGAAGTGGTTGGCGCCGGAGTTATTGCCCTCGATGATAAGGGACAACCAAAGCTCCATCTGCATGGTTCCCTGGGACGCAACGGCCAAACATATGCCGGATGCCTGCGGCCAGGTGTAAAAACCTGGCTGGTTGGTGAAGTAATAATCTGCGAGATTCTGGGCGTAAAGAGCAGGCGTGTTTTTGATCAGAAAAGCGGCTTTTCGTTATTAGAACCATAGGAGTCTGATGTCAATCCGGGCCGAGTATGTTTAGGGGCTGCAAATTATTCTATTAATGGTGGATAACAATGACCAGGAATTATATTACTTACCAAGGGGAAAAAGTTGCTTTTTCAGTCGTCCGGAAAAAGGTTAAGAATGTTAACCTCAGGATTCGGCCCGATTCAACCGTGGTTGTATCTGCTCCCGATAGCGTGCCGTATGAATCTATTCAGCAGTTGGTTAGCAATAAAGCTTCCTGGATTATAAAAAGCATAGCGCAGTTCGATGAAAAACGCAGCAATAATGGCAGACTTGAATATATTACCGGGGAAATAATCCCATACCTCGGCAGTCCCTACCCCCTGAAAGTAGTTGAGGTTAAGGAAAGGGAAGAGGTTATTTTCGACTGCGATGAATTTTTTCTTTTTATTAAAGATGAGAACAACTTTTCTCTAAAAGAGAAACTCTTTTATAACTGGTATAAAAATCAGGCCGGGATGTTGTTTCAAAGATCCATGGATAAAATGCATCCCCTGGTAGCAGGGGCGGGAATTGAAAGGCCGTCGATTACGGTAAGGACAATGAAAACCAGGTGGGGATCGTGCTCCTGGAAGAGGCAAAAGATAACCTTAAACAGCGAACTGGTTAAAACTCCGTTAGAATGCATTGACTACGTTTTATTACACGAGTTGATACACTTTAAGCACCATAAACATGACGCTAAATTCTACAGCTATTTTACTGATTTGATGCCGGATTGGAAAGAGCGGAAGCATATGCTGAAAACTTTTACAGCCAACTTCTCACAATACTAAGCAAGTAATTCTTTTCGATTATTTATGAAAACCACCTTTTTAATCCAGACATTTTAAAACATGTTCTCGAAGTTGTTTATATGCCAGCGCTCCCGTGGTATGTCCCCTGGCAATAGTTTTAACCGGACAACTTCCGTAGGAAGCTTTTTGCTGTTCATACCTGACTAACTGATCGTGTATTGCCAGAAGAGGGGATACATTGTCGCTTTCTCTGGCGCAGAAATCCTGTTCAAAGTTCAGCACTTTTTCAATTCCAGCCGGGTTATCTTTAGCTTTCTGTGCCGTGGCCCTGCTGTATAGAGACCTCAGGTAGGCATCATCCATACGCAGCCCGGCAAGCAGGGGTGCATAGTAATCGGCACTGTTATAATGGATATGATGCAAATTAGCAACAAAACCACCCAGGCTTGTGCCTGTTACAATTATTTTTCCACCACTATTTCTTTTTAAAAACTCTACCAGGTGCTCAATTAACCGGACAGAAACAGCCAGCATAGCTGTAACATTGGCCAGGGTACGGATGCCCTGTTGAAAATCTTTCATATTCCGGTGAAAAGGAGCCCTGATCAAAAAAAGATTTGCAGGGATATTTACCTTTTTATAAGGAAATATCCGATTAAAGCCGTAATCAAAAGGAGTCTCGCTGGCTCCGTGGTGATAGATAATCGTGGGGTGGCTTTCATCGATCCACTGGGCGAGGCGGAAAGCGATGTTTAATTTTCCTACCAGGGTGTCCGCTAATAGTTCATAATCTCCTTCACCTGTTACTTGAGGAAAATCGATTAACACATTCGTCAGGTTTTCAGCAATACTTTCAGATTCAATTCCTTCCCGAAAATACTTGGGCATGAATTTAGCGCCCAATCCGACAGCTGCATTATCAATAAGGCTATGAATGCTCATCCGGCAATTCCCTCCAATATAAAATATCTATTTATTTGCGATCGAGAGGCGGTTTTCTCTTAAATAAATACATGTTAAGCCACAGGGGTCAGCTCCACCGTTTCCCCTTCGGTCTTAAAGCTAAGCTTTAAGAGACGTTCGACCCGTCCCCAGGGCACCGCTTGGCACCGCTTGTCATTCAACATAGACAACAGGCGGAGTAGTTACGCTTCTCATTATAAGTTGAAACCACTGTTTACGCTTAACTAAAACTATTCGCAGAAAACCCGAGCAGCATAAAGATAAGCGTCGCTTATAATTTGTTTTCGACTGATTTGATTTTTTGTTCTATCGAACTGCTTTTATCCCTGCGGTCGTCAATTTTAATGCTTGTGCTGACCCGTACAGCTCCCTCCCTGAATGGCACCTCGTGCAGGCGCCGGATCAGGGTCAGGATTTGATCCAGGTCTCCTTCAATGATAGTGCCCATGGCGGTAAGCTCATACTTCAAGTCGCCACAGTGTTTACGCAGCTCTTTTTCACAGGCGGCCACGTAAGGGCTAAGGCTGGTGCTGCCCGTTCCCAGGGGGACAATCGATATTTCTACTACAGCCATATTGATCAACTCCATTGGTTTTTCTTCATTATATCAATTTAAAATGATATTTTACAGGAAAATGACTTTGATATGATCTTGATTATAGTGTGACCTCCATTCTTTTCTTTATATTTACTGGCAGGATTTTTAAGGTTAGCGTTGAATGCATAGCATAAAGTTAATATGTGAGTAATGAGTAAGTTTAGCAAATGGACGCAAATAGCCGGGATGCGAATCGGCAATGCGTCCTTTTGTTTTTTAACACAAACCGGACACGTTGAAATTTAAAAAGGGGGCGAAATAAGTGCTGCTGATGATTGATAACTATGATTCCTTTACCTATATCCTGGTCCAGTATTTTCGCATGCTGGGGGTCAAGATGCCTGTCTACCGCAATGACGCTATTACTATACGTGAAATTGAAGAGCTAGAGCCTGAAGGAATTGTCATATCACCCGGACCCGGTGATCCTGATCGGTCCGGAGTTACACTTTCTGTAATAGATCATTTTGCCGGGAGGATACCTTTATTTGGGATCTGCCTCGGGCATCAAGCCATAGGCCAGAACTTTGGGGGAAGAGTAATCAGAGCCGACCGCTTGATGCATGGAAAAACATCTTCAATTTACCATAACGGAAAGGGTGTTTTTACAACCATGCCGCAGCCATTTACCTCGACGAGGTATCATTCATTAATTCTCGATCCCGATTCACTGCCTTCCTGCCTGGATATAACTGCCTGGACGGATCAGGGTGAAATAATGGGTATCTGTCATAATGAATTACGTCTGGAAGGAGTTCAGTTTCATCCTGAATCTATTCTCACCGATAAAGGAATGCGTATTCTTAAAAACTTCATAACAGTCCATAATATTTCTACTGCCAAAGAGGTGCATAAAAATGCAGTCGTGTGTTGAGAACCTTACCCTTTTCCCCGCAGGCACCGATATGTTTGAGGCCCTGGATGATGGGAAAACTGCTTGTTTTTTAGACAGCGCCCTGGTTCACGATCGCCTGGGTCGCTACTCTTTTATCGGAGTCGACCCGTTTATGCATTTTTCATCCACCGGGAACCGCTGTTGTGTAGAAACAAAGGGGAGTGAAAAACGCTTTATAACAGGTGATCCCCTGGTAGAGCTGAACAAGCTCATCAAGCAATACAGCACTAACGGACCATCGCCCTTTCCCCTTGCTCATGGAGGTGCAGTCGGTTACTTTTCCTACGATCTTGGACGGCTTATGGAGAAGCTTCCCGATGATACTGAAAATGATCTAAACTTGCCCGAGTGCCGTTTTGCGTTCTACGACGGCGGTGTAGTTATCGATCATCTGCAAGAATGTGCTTACCTGGTATCTACCGGGCTGCCTCTAACCGGGGATGCCGGAAAAGCCAGGGCCCGGGAGCGTATGCTGCACTGGAAAAGAAGACTATCCCGCCCGGTTTCCAATAACTTTTCAAAGACCGAACAAAAAAATTATAACCGGGCCAGTGGTTTACAGGCCAATTTTAGCAGGGAGGACTACATGCAGGCTGTAGAGAAGTCCCTGGAGTATATCGCCGCCGGAGATATTTATCAGGTTAATATCTCGCAGCGTTTTACTACCTGTTTAAAAACAAATCCGTGGGAGCTGTACCGCCGTTTAAGATACATCAACCCTGCTCCATTTGCTTCATTTCTGCGCTTTCCCGAAGTTACAGTAGCCGGTTCATCGCCGGAAAGATTCTTGAAGGTGGAAGGCGATCAAGTGGAAACCCGCCCGATTAAAGGCACCCGTCCGAGAGGACGTGACCCGGCGGAGGATGCTGCTTTAAAAGAAGAATTAATTGCCAGTGAAAAAGATCGTGCCGAGCTTTTGATGATAGTTGATCTTGAACGCAATGATCTGGGAAGAGCCTGTCAAACCGGGTCGGTACAAGTGCCGGAACTTTTCTGCCTGGAGACCTATGCAACAGTTTATCACCTGGTTTCAACAGTTACGGGAACATTGCCGGCAGGAAAAAATGTTCTCGATCTGCTGCCGGTTGTATTTCCCGGAGGTTCGATAACCGGAGCTCCGAAAATACGGTCCATGGAGATTATTGAAGAGCTCGAATCGGTGCGCAGGGGTATTTACACCGGTTCCCTGGGTTACATCGACTTCGGTGGGCGCGCCGATCTAAATATTGTTATCCGTACTTTCGTAATAAAAAATGGCCGGGCTTACTTCCAGGTGGGCGGAGGAATTGTAGCTGATTCACGCCCGGAACTGGAATACCAGGAGACCCTGGATAAAGCAAAAGCGCTGTTAAGTGCCCTTGGCGTCAGGGAAAGGGGACAATAAGATGAATGAATTAATATGTTACTTTAACGGCAAACTACTGCCCCTGTCAGAAGCAGCGGTATCTGCTGACGATGGCGGCTTGCTCTACGGTGACGGTATTTTTGAAACCATGCGTATTTATAAAACAAGGCCTTTTCAGCTGGAAGCGCATCTGAAGCGTCTGCAGGAAGGAGCTGTATACCTCGACCTTCCTTTCCCCGGTATTAATGACTTGCAAACTGCCATAGGCGATGTGATCAGGGCAAATGCTGTAGAGGAAGGGTCACTGCGTCTGTCGCTGACCGGGGGGAAATGCCGCCGCTCTCTCTGGCCCCGTCCGCAGCAGCAAGAGCCCACTGTTTTAATAACTGTTCGGGATGGTATTCCCTATCCTGAACACCTCTACAAACAAGGCTGCAATGCGGTGACAGTCAGTTTTCCCCGCAATGAAGCTTCCCCGCTGGTGAGGATAAAATCCCTAAACTACATGGAAAACATGCTCGGTAAAAGGGAAGCGTTGCAGCAGGATTGCAGCGAAGGGATTTTTCTTAATACCAAAGGCGAAATTACAGAGGGTACTATCAGCAACCTTATTCTCTTTAACGGCAAAACCTTATTAACTCCCGCGGCCAGCTGTGGGCTGCTGCCCGGAATTACCCGCAGCACCGTTCTCTCCATGGCCCGGGAATCTTTAGGTATCCCTGCAGAGGAACGTGTGTTATACCAAAAAGACTTAATGCAGGCCGAAGAGGCCTTTCTTACAGCTTCCATTATGGAAATCATGCCCCTGGTGAAAGTTGATGGTCAGAAAATCGGAACCGGTAAACCCGGGGTAGTCTTCAAGAAACTGCAAAAAGAATATCGCAGGCTGACTTTTTTAAATTATGGATAGCAATTAAACATGTGATTTGTTAAATGATATTTTCAAAAACAATTGCCTGGAAAAATTTTCTAACAATAATTTTCTTGACATGTTCCCCGACCTGTGATATAAGTGATGAAATTAAAGATCGATAAATGCTTTGATCAGGAATAGTAAGTCTGTTAAGGGGTATTCCAGTGAGCCTGCGGTAGTGGAAAGCAGGTGCATCCCGGCATACTGAATGGACCTGTGAGCAGCAGACCGAAAGCATAAAGTTATTGCGAGTAGGCTCTGACGGAAACCCCGACCGTGAAAACGGGGAGGGTATCGGCTTAAAGTAAGAAGATAAGCCCGTACCCTGTCAAGAGTGAGATTCCATATCTGTAGTTACCTGTTAAAGCGGGTGGAGTCTTAAGCCGGGTGGCACCGCGGAAGCTAACCTTTCGTCCCAGGGGACGAAGGGTTTTTTGTTTTCACTGGCTGTAAAACACCCGCAGCTGAGACTGTTATTATCACACCCACAGCAGGAACTGCTTTCGATGGAAACTAACTAAGGTGGTACCGTGGAAGACAACCTTTCACCCTTAATAGAGGGGAAAGGTTTTTTATTTTACCGGGAAAGGAGGAGAACCTGGTGTCAATAAGTTTAAATTGTTACCCTGGCCTGGACCAGTTCATGAAGCTTTCAGAAAAAAATAATCTTGTGCCAGTTTACCGTGAAATAGTTGCCGACCTGGAAACACCAGTATCGGTTTACAGCAAAATTTTCAGGGAAGGTTGTTCCTGCCTGCTGGAAAGCGTAGAAGGCAGCGCAAAACTGTCACGTTACTCATTTATTGCCGGGAATCCCTTCTTAGAATTAAAGGCCTATGGAAATGATATTGAAATAACAAGCGCAGGCCAAACAATTAAAAAGAAGGCCAGCCTGGTGCCAGTTTTGCGTGAGATTCTTGATAATTATAAAGCGGCGGAAATCCCAGGATTGCCCAGATTTTTCGGAGGAGCTGTCGGTTATATCGGTTATGACTGTGTGCGTCTTTTTGAACGGCTGCCTCATCAACCGCAAGATGAACTGGGCCTTCCCGATGCTTTCCTTATCTTTCCGGAAAGCGTGATTGTTTTCGATCACTATACTTCAAAGTTAAAAATTATCATTAATGCGCGGGTAAATGGTGATGCGGAAGCAGCTTACTCCCAGGCGGTGGAAAAAATAGAACAGTTAAGTGATGCTATTCGCCAGAACAATAAAGAGAGCATGCGTCAGAAAGAGGCAAACCATTACGGCCAGGATAAAATTAATGTTTCAAGCGGCATCAACCGGAAAGAGTTTTATGAAAAAGTTGAGAAAATAAAAAGCCATATTTATGCCGGAGATATCCTGCAGGCTGTTTTGTCGCAACGATTCGAAGCAGAAACAAAAGCGCCGCCTTTTGAAGTTTACCGCGCCCTGCGCTCAATAAACCCTTCACCTTATATGTATTACCTGCATTTTGACGATGTCCAGGTGGCGGGAGCTTCTCCGGAAATGTTAGTTCGGCTTGAAGACGGAGTAGTTGAAACCAGGCCAATTGCCGGGACCAGGCCCCGGGGAAAAGCGCCGGAAGCTGATCATAGGTTTGAAGAAGAATTGATCAATGATCCAAAGGAAAAAGCAGAACATGTGATGCTGGTAGACCTGGGTCGCAATGACCTCGGCAGGGTATCCAAATACGGCAGCGTTGAGGTCCCGGTTTTCATGGCCTGCGATAAGTATTCACATGTCATGCACCTGGTCTCAGAAGTGAAAGGTATTCTTGAAGAGAACAAAGATGCGCTTGATGTCCTGGTTGCCGGTTTTCCGGCAGGGACTGTTTCCGGCGCTCCAAAGATAAGGGCGATGGAGATAATAGATCAGCTCGAGCCAACCAAACGAGGGTTGTATGCCGGGGCAGTAGGCTATTTTTCTTTCGACGGAAATATGGATACCTGCATCACGATTAGAACAATCATCTTTGCAGGAGGAAAGGCTTACGCCCAGGCAGGAGCCGGCATAGTAGCAGATTCCCGTCCGGAAAGCGAATACATAGAAACTTTCAACAAGGCTAAAGTGATGATTAAGGCCTTACAAATCGCAGAGGAGGGATTAATGTGATCCTGGTAATCGATAATTATGATTCATTTACCTATAACCTGGTTCAGTACCTGGGAGAACTTGCCGGTGGCATTGAATTGGCGGTATTTCGCAACGATGAAATTACCCCCGACGCTGTTATAGCTTTAGCCCCGCAAAGAATTGTTCTTTCCCCGGGTCCGGGCACACCTGACAGCGCCGGGATATGTCTCGATTTAGTAAGGCGCCTGCAGGGCTCAGTCCCCCTGCTGGGGGTCTGCCTAGGTCACCAGGTCATCGGCCAGGCTTATGGAGGAGAAGTAATAGCTGCCA
>SL_3KL_010_SEDDRAFT_10002020_pt1 | contig 18605 bp, 14 predicted proteins | sample SodLakKL_010_SED_2_FD_10381 | JGI IMG/M metagenome (IMG submission 10381) | reverse complement strand
CTGATGGCATCGTCATCACCCCGTCTCACAATCCTCCGTCTGACGGCGGATTTAAATACAACGCCACTCACGGCGGCCCGGCCGGAACCGATATCACAAAAAAGATTGAAAAGGATGCTAACATTTATCTGAAAAAAGGATTGGCCGGAGTAAAACGAATTCCGTTCGAGAAAGCACTCCGAAAAGAGAGCACCAAATCTTATGATTATGTGAAACCATTTACTGACGACCTGATCAACGTGGTGGATTTGGAAGTGATCAGAGAATCGGGGCTGAAAATCGGTGCCGACCCGATGGGAGGTTCAGGCATCGCTTACTGGGAGCCGATTGCCGATAAGTACGGGCTGAACCTGGAAATGGTAAATCCCCGGATTGACCAAACATTCAGTTTTATGACCGTGGATAAGGACGGAAAAATCCGCATGGATTGCTCCTCGCCTTATGCTATGGCCAGCCTGATTGAATTGAAAGACAAATATGACATCGCTTTTGGCAACGACACCGATTTTGACCGCCATGGCATTGTTACAAAATCCGGGCTGATGAATCCCAACCATTATCTCTCGGTGGCCATTAATTACCTGTTCCAGAACCGTCCGGGATGGGGTGATGATGCCGCTGTTGGAAAAACACTGGTTTCGAGTAGTATGATCGACCGTGTTGCTAAATCAATCGGGAGAAACCTGGCGGAAGTGCCCGTTGGTTTCAAGTGGTTTGTGGGCGGCCTGCTGGATGGCTCCTATGGGTTTGGCGGGGAAGAAAGTGCCGGCGCTTCATTTTTGAGAAAAGACGGCACGGTTTGGTCCACCGATAAAGATGGCATTATTTTGAACTTGCTGGCTGCCGAAATATCGGCAAAAACCGGCAAGAGCCCATCTGAACACTACAGTGAGCTGGAAGAGAAATTCGGCAGCCCTGTTTATGAGCGGCTCGATGCCCCGGCATCACTCGAAGAGAAAAAAGTGCTCGGAAATCTCTCGCCCGAACAGGTAACTGCCGACACCCTCGCAGGCGAGCCTATCCTGAAAAAACTGACTCGTGCACCCGGCAACGATGCACCGATTGGCGGGCTGAAAGTGGAAACCGAGAACGGCTGGTTTGCAGCGCGGCCGTCGGGGACGGAAGATATCTACAAAATCTACACGGAAAGTTTTAAAGGAACTGATCACCTCAAACAGATCCAGGAAGAAGCGGTTGCGATTGTGGATGCAGTGCTTGGGAAGTAAGCACGCAGAGCCGCGGCGATGCCTAGGGAACGGCACGGGCTTTTTGCCTGTGCCGTTAATGCTCATTTCTTATTAAAAAACTATCCGCGCACCATATCAATTACTTCCATATTTTCGATGGAATCTTCCAGGGAAATGGGAACCGGCTCATCATTCAGAACAGCTTTGGCGAAGGCATCTCCCTGAAGAGTGAAATGATCGCATGGTTCAAACTCTTCGATAATTTCAATCTCATCAATCACTGATTTCAGCAGCGTCGTCTTGGTGAAGTCGGGGTTGAAGGGCCAGTCCAGCTCAATCTTTCCTTTGGTTCCGAATATCTTCACATATTGATCTTTATGGCACTGCGTGGAACAGGAAAATACCGATGTTCCCGTTTCGAAATTGAGCAGGCCGCTGGTTAAACGGTCAACATTGAAATCGGGATCGTAATCAGAATATCCGGTAGCGCTGACCGGTTTTCGACCAAAAACCAGCCGGGCAACCGACACACAGTAACAGCCAACATCCATCAAACCGCCTCCTCCCATTTCGGCGCTGTTTCGGTAATTTTCAGGATCGTCATTGTAGTACGAAAAGAAAGAGTGTACCGCTATAATCTCACCCAGCTTGCCGGATCGTACAAGTTCAAATGTTCGCTTCCAGCGCGGATGGTGGCGGTACATGAATGCTTCCATCACTTTCAAATCCGGAAATTGTTTAGTGGCGTCCAGCAGTAACCGGGCATCCTTCACGTCCATCCCGATCGGTTTTTCGCACAGTACATGTTTGCCCGCCATCAGGGATTTGATGGTCCATTGTACATGCAAATTATTGGGCAGCGGATTGTAAATAGCATCAATCTCGGGGTCGGCAAGCAGCTCTTCATAAGAACCATACGCTTTAGGAATTGAGAGCTGAGCGGCAGTTTCTTCTGCCCGTTTCTGATTTCGCGAACAGATCGCGGAGATCTCGCATAAATCAGATTGTTGCATGGCGGGAATCACTTTTTCACGGCCAATTTTTGCTGTGCTTAAAACACCGAATCGAACTTTTTTCATGTTTTATAAATCGATTTAAAATGAAGCCACAATTCAGATAGTGTGTTTATCTATCTGTAAAAGTGACCGGGTTAAAATATGTTAGATTAAAATTAACATTCACATTTGAGAAATCTGTGAATTGCCTTGAAGAGTCCGTTTCTTAAAAAGAATATGGTGGAGCCGTGCTGGTATTAAATGTCCGGTGAGTATGTCGCGAACTTTACAATGTCACCATAGTTATTCGGGTAAACTCACTTGAACAGTTTTTTTACAAAACCGATAAATCCTTTTTCCTCTTTTTTCTTTCCGGTACGGCCGCCTTCAAGTTGATCGAATGTAGGCCTTGGCAGTTCATGTAGTTTTTTGTCTTTGCTGCTTTTCTTTTTTTGAGATTGCCGTTTTTTTCCGGACGATCGGCCGCCTCGTTTTTTGGATTTACCCTTGTTATTATTTTTCTTGTCAGAAACTTTCTCTTTCACAGATTTGGGCAGTGGAACTTCTTCCGGAGCATATCCCAGTGATTTACAGATGGTTTGAATATCGTTGCGGTCTTGTTTTGAAACCAGGCTGATAATTCGGGTAGCTTTGCCGTCTCCTACAAGTTCGGCGCGCAGTTTATATTCACTCACTTCTTCCGGAACATCATAGTTGATGACCTGGCTGGCATGCTCCAGGGGTATATCGGCTGCAGAAAGTTCGCCCACCAGCAGATGCTGCACATTGTTGGATGTAAACCGTTCGAACCGTTCAGTAAATGTGCTTTTGTCAATTTTATCATGAACACTGACAGCCCGTTTGTTACTCTTTCGAAGAATTTTGTAAAGACGGTCTGCCGTTTTTCTTGAAGCTGTAAAAATGACAACAGAATCGGCACTGTGGTTGTCCAGGTGCGCCATTAAAGTGGAGATCTTTGATCGCGGCGGTACGTTGATGTAATATTGAGTAAGATCTTTGGGAATCTCCGGCTCGCCATTTGTTTCAGCAGGTTTCTTTTCTGCTTTCTTCTTTTTGGCAAGTGTAACGAGTTTAGGATCACTCAAAATCTGCTTTTCGGCTTCACGCAGTTCTTTGCTGTCTTTGGCGGCTGTAAAAATTCGCTGGCATTTTCCGATGATCCGGTTTGAGATGGCATCAATTGAAGGCCAGTCGTTGATCAGTTCGGCCTGATCAACGATTAAGAGCTGAACTTCGCGAAAAATCATTTTACCTTTTTCAAGCAGATCTGAAAGACGGTCCGGGGTGGCAACAATAACCAGCGGGCCTGCCATTAAAGCGGAGAACTGCTCATCAAAATCACCGTCGTCGGTAAAACATGCACTTTCGATGGAAGCGTGGTAGCCAATAGCCCAGATCCATTCATCCAGTTTTTTTGCACGTTCTTTGTTGCCCGCTATAATAATAGCACGGGTACCCTGTCTGCGTTCAGATCGGGTAAGCTCATTCAACAGTGAAATCAGATAACCAACCTCGGGATTTTCTTCGATGGTTGTGTTAATTACCAGATCATCTTTCTCTTGTACAGCTTTAAAAATTTTCTTTTGCAACGGGGAGGGAGATTCAATCTTTGTATCCTTCAACCCCTTCAATATATTGGAACTTAGTCGAAATTGATTAAACGACAATGGTTTTACCTCATCAATTTTTTTGATCAATATTTCAATTCACACATCGGCAGTAAATCAAAAAGCACTGTATTGCTCGGCAAAGTGTGATTCAACAACTTCTTATAACATCCATTATAGATGAATCTCTAACAGGCAGAATTACGTTAGTTTGCTCATACTTGAAGCCATCACACTGTTAATTTTACTACCTTTTTTGAGATATTTTCGCAGAACTGTGCTTGTCAAACTCCGACAAATAACGTTTTCAGAAGTTTGTGATAAGCTTTAAATGATTCTGACAAAAGAGTATATTCAAGTTCAAAATTTCAAATTGTTTCTGCAAAAAATACCTGTCAGGTTCTGTTTCAGAACGATAAAAAAAATCACTTCTTATAAAACATAACCAAATATACATAACAAAACATGGCCATTGCACCCAGGCCTGCAAGTCCGAGCAGACCACCTTCAGGACCAAAGAGCCCACCGGTTATCAGGTCGGGGCCTGTAACTGTTGTTTTGACAATGGCTTCTTGCATTTCCACACCGCTTACAGGCAGGCCGAAAACCGATCCCTGAAAAAAATTCCAGGAAAGATGCATCCCAACGGGAAGAGCCATGCTTCCGGTTTTAATATAAGGATATGCCAGAACTATACCTGCAACAGAAATATTAAATATTGACAAGATGGTTACATTCGGATTATTTGCATGTGCAATTCCAAATATAAAAGCTGCTAATATTATCGCTGCAAGGATAGCTCGATTTTTGCCGGTTTCACTGAGGCGAAGCCCTTCTTTTAGATTCGTGATGAGATATCCCCTGAAATAGGCCTCCTCCCATATACTGATGGCAAACATCAGAATGAACATATTGGTTATTTCAAAAAGAAGGGAACGGTTTAAAATATCAGTGGTTGCGATGTTTATTGTCAGCCAGCCNGCACCGGCCTGAACCGCCACAATAAGGGTGATGGAAAGTATGGCCAGAAAATTCCCGACAATAAAATTGCCCAGCCACCCCACTGTCATCCGGAAACCAAATTCGCTGAATGGNCGGTTATCGATTACCGAAGAAGAAAAGAGCAATACAAACAGAANAATTACAGCCAGTCCCGCCATCAGTGTTGTGCGCGATTGAACAAATAAGCTGAACACAATCAGAAAAGAAATAATGATCAGGGTAGTGATCAAAATCCGCCAGCCGGCCCGCAGCCGCTTTTCTTCTGGGTTGATGAAAATCATTTTATGATTTTGATTATGTATATTTTGGGATGTGGCCAGATGGCAGCATGGTTTGTGTACAATTCAGTAAAATATTCAATCGATTGACCCAACAATTTTGTTACTCGCTGATAGAATACACAAATCTTGAAAATGAAATGACAGATTAACCAAAAACTGAAGCTATGGCAAAAAGAGTAGCGTTTTTTGCATCTAAAGAGGATGTTGAGGCAATTTTTAACCTTAACACAAAGAAAGAGGCCATTTTTGAGCCGCAGTATAATATTGCACCGGGGCATCAGCTGCCGGCAATTGTGCCTGGAAAGGAAAGAGGGCTGTATGAAATTAAACGCATGCGGTGGGGGCATTTAAACAACGAAAAGACAGTTTTGAGCTCCAATGACGAAGCAGTTTTTGAGGGTAAAGGTTTGCAGCGCTGCGTATTGCCGCTGAGCGGATTTTATGTTTGGAAAGATGACAAAGAAAAGGAACAGCCCTTTTTTGTGCGAATGCTGAATAACCCGGTGATGCCTGTTGCCGGATTGATTGAAACTGATGGAAACGAAGATTTTGTGTGTATAGTAACCATGAAATCTAACCCACTTATTCACCCGATGTCTGATGAAATGCCCCTGCTGCTCGATAAAACAACCGCCATTAAGTGGGTTGATCCGAAAGCCGATCCGAAAAATGTATTGGAGAGTGCAGAGAACCTGTATCTGTTGACAGATCTTTCTGTGTTGCGAGTCAGTAAAAAAGTGAACGATCCCGCCAATAACGATCCGAGGCTGATTCAGCCTATTCCGAAGTAAGCGGCGGTTTCTGGCCGGGCTTTCCTTCCAGCTGATATTGGTAGATCCGGTCTCCAATATCAAAAGGTTTTCGTGATAGTAAATAAAACCACGCAGCCACACCTGTTACCGGATCATGAAGAATAATTGCCAGGCCCGTTGACAAGAGCCCGAAAAATGTTGCCACAGTGGTAATCAATATTGCTGAAAAGCCTCTCTATGTATCCTGTCACCCTCATTTTATCCCGGTTTTTTATTTCCTGAAACAGCAATAATTTTTGTTTTATGCGTTAGAAGGTTAATGCTTTGTTAAAAGTATAAATAGTGATATTTTTGTACTCTTTGCAACAAACTGAAAAATTTTATTTATGCTATACGGAATTATTATTTCACTCATTACACTGATCTGTATTTTACTGATTGTTGTAATTTTACTGCAGCCGGGACAGAAGGAAGGCCTTTCCGGTGGTTTGGCTGCCGGTATGGCAGGTGGCGCATCAATGGGTGCACGCCGCACAGCCGATCTGCTATCAAAAACAACATCGATTCTTGCTGCACTCTTTTTAAGCCTGAGTGTATTGGCAAATTTTGCTATCGACAGGTCTGATGTTACCCAGAGCACCATTCAGCAGCAGGGCGTTCCCGGAGAGCCGATTGAACAATCTGATTTTACAGTTCCTTCGCAGACTGAATCGGCTGTACCACAGCAGGATGATTTTGAAATAGAAGATTAAAACTGATTTTTTTTATAGATAGTAAAAAACCCCGGCTTGCCAGGCATGCCGGGGTTTTTTGTTTTCAATAATCTTGAGAAATAACGACTGTTCTGTTGTTCTGTGTTTATGATTCAGAAATCCCTTCAGAGAATGAGTTAGACCCAGGGACTCTGATCACTGGCCGAAGCAATTTTTGCGGCATCAATGGCAATCACCAGCTCCTCGTTGGTCGGGATTACCATCACATCTACTTTGGAGGCGTCTGTGCTGATTCTTTCCGTCTTCCCAGGGACAAGTTCATTGTTTTTCTGCTCATCAATTTCTATACCCAGGTGGTCCATCTGTTCCAGGGCCTTTTTCCTGACAAGAGGTGAGTTTTCGCCTATTCCGGCTGTAAAAATCACAGCATCACACCCGTTCATAACGCCCATGTAGGAACCAATATATTTTTTTATCTGATAGCAAAAAACGTCAATAGCCTGCTGGCAGCGACGGTCTCCGTTTTTTGCCTCGGAAATCAAATCTCTCATATCACTGGCATAACCGCTGATACCCAGCAATCCACTGTGTCGGTTTAGCATAGCATGCAGACTGTTGAGCTGAAGCTCCTCTTTTTCCACGATGTAGAATAAAATTGACGGGTCGAGATCTCCACTGCGAGTGCCCATTACCATTCCGGAAAGAGGAGTAAAGCCCATGGATGTATCTATAGATTCTCCGCCTTTAATTGCTGAGATGGAGGCACCATTTCCAAGATGACAGGTAATGACGTTGGTTTTACTTTTTGATTTTTTTCTGAGTTTGTAGTATTGCCGGCTCACAAAATAATGAGAAGTTCCATGGAAACCGTAACGGCGTATTTTGTGCCTTCTGTACAGCCGGTTGGGTATGCCGTAAAGGTAGGCATGAGGTGGCAGAGAGTGGTGGAAAGCCGTATCAAAAACGGCAACATGCGGAATATCAGGCAAACGATCCTGTGCGGCTTCAATACCTTTCAGGTTTGGGGGATTGTGCAGCGGGGCCAGATCAAAAGCCTGTTCGATAGCTTCTTTAACCACATCGTCAATCAGCACAGAATCTTTAAACATTTCACCACCGTGCACCACCCGGTGCCCTACAGCCTTGATGTCAGAAATATCTGAAATAATTTCATTGTCCGAGCTCAGCAAAAAATTCATAATTTCCTGCAGCGCCTCACTATGGTTGGCAATGACCTTCGTGTCTTTTGATGACTCTCTCCCGGCGGGCTCATGTTTTACGATGGATGTTACCGCTCCGATTCGTTCTACAACTCCACGGCAAACTCCCATTTCATCAGTTGTTTGAATTAGATCATATTTTACGGATGAGCTCCCGCAGTTTATTACAAGTACAAGCATGTTTTTCTTATGTATAATGAAGATTTTATTTATTGTTTTTGTTGCCTGAAAAATACAGAAAATGGTGTTTATAAACGAGAAAACAGACGAGGAAATAATGGATTAATGATTTATTCCCGGTTTGGAGGATCAGACTGTATGATCAGGAAGTATGTGATGGGCTAAAACCGATTATCGCTTCTGGTTTTAATTAGCGGCGAGAGCAGATGATCCAATCCGTTGGTTTTTATTTCGTACATCGTTGCCAAATACTGGCCAAGAGATCCGCCGGGAAAACCGGTTCTGTGAAACCATTCCAAATAATGAACCGGCAGGTTTGTGATAAACCACCCCTTATATTTTCCAAAAGGCATTTTGGCATTCACAAGTTTTATTAAAAAGGTTGAATCAGCATTCATTTACAATAGCGATATTGATACGGCAATAAACTGCCGCCATTCAATAGTTCATGAAAAAAGGCACACTCTTAAACCAAAAGAGTGTGCCTTTTATGGGTCAAAAAATAACGGCTGCTTCAGAAGCGGAATTCGGCAGCTACCGTTGAACGAATGGGCATTTCTTCTTTTGGAAGAATATAGACGTTGCTGCCCCGCTTAAATCCTGTAATGGAAAGCCAGTTCAGAAGTTCAACATCATTTCCATTCGGATTGTTAGTGTATTGAACGGTGTGGTTGTCTTCATCATAGAAACCCCATTTCTTCTCCCCTTTGGAGATAAAAATATTCTGGGATTTGCCCATGACTGTAGCTTCCACAATTTCACCGAGATTGTTTGAGAATTTTTCATTTGAAGCTTCCGAAAACTTATCGAGTGATTTGTACATGTCACTCAAAAAGTAATCCTTTATAATTTCCCAGCCTCTGTCTTTCAACTCTTTCTCACTCAGTTCATCGGGATTTCGGTTAATTTTTGTATCCAAAACCCGCTTGTAGCTGTTTATTTTGCTGTACAGGCTAAGGTTTTCGGTCAGCCCGACCATAATAACGGGATCTTTTATCCGCTTCAGCGTTTTGGTGATTTCTTTTTCAACTTCCCTGAAAAACATTTCCACTACCACCATTTTGTCTTCTTCATTGGCGTTGTGGCCAAAGTACATCGCCTTTTGAGGCTGCGCTCCCGAATGAAATTGCAGCTGTTTTTGGGGATCCACTTCAAGATAATCCTCAATGGATGTAACAATTTCCGGTGGCGTAATATCATGTACAAAGTTTCTTGTGCATCGCAGCAGGCGAAGGTTCTGGCGGCTTACTGCAAGCACCGTAAATGATCCGTCCATACTGGTCATCGGCAGCAACGGGGTAATTAAGAAGTGATCATTCACAAACACCTGCTCTTCTACCTTATAAGGGAGTTTGTAAACATCGAATGAGTCTTCGGTAATATAGACGGCCAGGCCCCGATCTACATGCGACCAGAACAGCGGCTTGTCGAGCAGTTCTTTTGCGGGTTTCAGAAAGCTTTCTGCATATCCGTTTTTGGATATTTTCTTTTCTATTTTTTTTGATGCTTCTGCTAACAGGTTTTTAAATCGAATAGGATCTTGTTTGGATTCTTCTCCTTTTTTGTGGGTTGGCAGAGTTATGGTTACTAAAACTTCACCACTGTTATTTATCAGATTTTGAATCGTTTTTTCGCTTACCATCTTAATGAGTCCTATTACTTTAAGTTGACATGTGCTTACTATTAAAATAAAAAATTTCTGCCATCAAAGGTTCCGTATTATTTCCTGTTTTTAAAAATCGTACGATAACCGCGAATATTGTGAAACAGAGTAGAATTTTTTGCTGAAAATTTCGGTGTTTTGTTTTTTTACGGCGAATCGGGTTACTTTATCCTGATTTTATAATGGGAATAACTTCAATTACGCATCAATCAAATTATTTGCTCCATTGGATAAATCCACATTTCAGGGATTAAAAAATGCAATTGGCCCGGGTTTGATTATGGCCGCCGCCGCAATCGGGGTCTCTCACCTGGTACAATCAACCCGGGCGGGCGCAGAGTTTGGCTTTGCACTTGTATGGGCAGTGGTACTGGCCAATTTTTTTAAATATCCGTTTTTGGAGTACGGCCCGCGATATGCGCTGGCTACGGGGAAAAATATGATTGAAGGATATGCCAACATGGGCAAATGGGCACTGTGGATTTTCATCATATTTACAGTCTCCACCATGTTTGCTGTTCATGCAGCTGTCACTATGGTTACAGCAAGCCTTGCCGGCAGCCTTACCGCCCTGCAACTACCGGTGCTTGCCTGGAGTGCCATGATACTTGTGGTGTCTATCCTCTACCTGGTTCGTAATACCTACGCTCTGCTCGACAAAGCCATCAAAGTGTTGATGGTAATTCTTGCCTTCTCCACCCTTGCAGCTATGACAGCAGCATTTCTGAATGTAGGCTACGAACCCAAACCCGAGATACTGGCTCCTGAAGTATGGACGGTTTCTGGAGTGGCCTTTTTAATTGCTCTGATGGGATGGATGCCAATTCCCATCGATGCTGCTGCATGGCAGTCCATTTGGTCGGTTGAACGAATGAAGCAGACCGGCTACCGGCCAAAACTGAAAGAGGTTCTGTTTGATTTTAATCTCGGCTATATCGGAGCTGCTATCATCGCCCTGGCCTTTCTTACGCTCGGCGCCCTTGTGATGTATGGCTCGGGAGAAGATTTTGCAACCAGTGCCGCAGGCTTTGCCAACCAATTTATCCATTTGTACACAACAGCGCTGGGCGATTGGGCCTATTTCATAATTATTATCTGTGCATTTACCACCATGTTCAGCACCACACTCACCGTGACGGATACCTACCCGAGGGTGCTCACCAACATAGTAGAGAATATTCAACGGCCCGGAGCAGGCAGAGATATGAAGGCCTTGTATGCCTATCTGCTGGTTGGGGTCAGCGCCGGAACTCTTGTTTTACTTCTGGTTTTGGGCGATCAGTTTCGGTTTTTAATCGATCTGGCCACAACACTCTCCTTCCTTGCCGCACCGGTTCTGGCATTTATGAACCACAAACTCATTCATCAACCCGAAGTGCCCCGCGAATACCAACCAGGCCGGTGGCTTTACTGGCTCAGTATTTCCGGGATTATTTTTCTCACAATATTTGCCTTAATTTATCTTTACTGGATGATACTCTACTAAAGAATATGATGGCACGATTTCTGATATTATCAGCCCTGGCTGCTCTGATTGCTAATCCGCTCTACGGGCAGATCTATTCCACTCAATATCGTGCACCCGGCCAAAACTGGATGGAAATTCAGTCCGACCGGTTCCGGATTATCTACCCCGATCGCTACCGTCAGCAGGCCGTCCGTTCTATGGCAATTCTTGAAAGCGATTATGCCGATATTCAGGAGCTGGTTGGCGGTAAAGTGCGTAATTTTCCTTTCATCATAAATCCAGAAAACGATCGATCCAACGGGTTTGTCTCACCCATGAACTTCCGTTCAGAGATCGAACTGGCGCCCAGTGTTGGAAAGTCGATGAATCCACAGTCGGGAGACTGGCTTGAGCTGGTGCTGCCGCACGAATTGGTACATGTTTTACATTTTAATGTAAACCCCAGCTCGTTTACCCGGCTGCTGGGTCTGTTTTCGCCTGATATGAGAAGAGGTGTGCATTCTGCCGCGCCGCTGGGAGTGTTTGAAGGAATTGCCGTTCAGCATGAAAGTCACGGCTCAATTCCGCATTCCGGCCGGGGGAACCATCCCTACTTCACCAATAAATTTAATGCCCATCTGAATACCGGCCGGGAGTGGTCGATGGGGCAATTACTGCACGTTACCGATTTTACCCCACCGTTCGACCGCCACTACATCGGCGGATACGAATTTACAAACTGGCTGCTGCACTCCTACGGCAGCGATGCCATGAAAGAGGCTATCGAATTTCACTACAAATATCCGTTTCTGGGATTTGGAACTGCACTGCGAAACACCACCGGCCACTGGCCCCGTTCGCTTTACCGCCAGTTCAGCGACTCGGTTAAAACACGCGAAAAAAACAGGCTTTCGGAGTTGGAGGAAACTACCGATCCGTTTTCTGAAGCCGTTATTTTCCGGGGCCAGTGCAGACGGCTGAATCGGCCTCTCTGGCTGGATCACGAGACCATCCTGTTCTACGCCCGCAGCTGTAACCGGCCCTCCGGTTTTTATCTCTATCACAAAAATGACAGATCGATTGAGCACCTGCATGAAGTGATAATTTCTCCGGATGTCGACTATTCTCTCGGAGATGAGAACAGCTCACTCTACTTTTCCCGCTATCATACCGACAGGTTTTACGATAATCTGTTCCAAGGGGATCTTCACCGCCTAAACCTGGATTCAGGCCGCTCGGAACGAATCACCCAAAACCGGCGCCTGATATCTCCCGAATGGAGTAACGGACATCTTTTTGCGAGGCAGGTAATAGCAAACGAAACTCAACTGGTGAGGGTTGATCCGGCCACGGGCGGCGTTATTCACGAATATCAAAAACCGGAAGAAAGCCTGGTGGTACAGGCAGCCGTGAACCCGCAAAATGATGATCTGACCGCAGTCATCGGGAGGCTGAAAAGTGTTCAGGCTGTGTGGTTCGAAGATTTGAACCAGGCCAATACCCTGTTTATCCACCCGCCGGATATTGTGTTTGATGAAGGATCTGTATTCGATCTGTCGTGGCACCCCTCCGGCAAATCGCTTCTGTTTGTCAGTGATTATTCCGGCACGATGAATGTGTATGAATATGAGATTTCATCAAACCGGATCAAACAGATTACGGAAAGCCTGCACAATGCATTTGAACCCTCCTACTCGCCCGACGGGGAGACCATTGCCTACATTGGCCAGAAAGAAAACGAACAGAAGCTTTATGTACTGAACCGCGAAGAGGCCTTGAATAAGCCGGTTCCAAAATCTGACTGGATATATAGTGAGACCACAGCACAGCGATTGGAGCGTCCCCTGATGAATCGTAATATCGAGATTGACGATAGTGAGTGGGAGTTTGCTTCACATCATACCGGCTTTAGCTGGCTGAAACCCCGGCTTTGGCTTCCCGAATATGAAAGAGAGAGCGGCATGGACCGCATCGGGATACATCTTGAAAGTGTGGATGTGATGAGCCGCCAGAGTTACTCGGTGGATGTAAACCATTACGCAGATCGTTTCTGGTACTCGGCCGAATATAATAATAAACGGTTTTATCCCGGTTTTAAGACAGAGCTTTTCAATCGTCCCAATTTTGTCACTTTCCAGATTGAAGAAGAAGATGGGGATGAACCCGAAAATCTCTTGCTCCTTCAGCAATCAGTGGGCGGATCTTTCAAGGTGCCCGTTCCCATCCGGCTGGAGAGCAACGCCAGATTTACATCAATGCTGCTTGAACCGCAATATTTTCTTACAAGAGTTCGGTTTTTGGACGCTGACAACACAGCACAATCTGCATCGGAGTTTGGCACCCGCCATACAGTCGGGTTTCGCACGGTTTTTAATTATCGAATGCGGCAATTTACGCGGGATGTTCAGCCCAACAGCGGATGGTCGTTTTTTGCCGAGGGGCGGTATGGGTTGAACCGCGATGAAATTCAGATTGAATCGGGACCACATTCAATCACCGGCAATCTGGCAAAACGGAAAGGATTGCGTGCCGGAGTGACGCGGTATATTGCGCCGCTATCACGATGGAACCAGTCTCTCCGAATGTCTGCAAGGGTATATTCACAAACAACCGTGCCGGTTTTCAATTTGTTATCGCAATTTTCAGACAATTTCGCAGAAATTCCGCTCTCTGGTGTAAACAATGCCGGGCTGCTGGATTTGCGGTATACCATTCCGCTTACGCATCCTGACGATGGCGGTTTACTGGTTCCTCTCTATCTGTCGAACCTTTACCTGGTCCTTTTTTCGCAGACGGTAACAGATCTCAATCAGTCTGACTGGGTGAATGCCTCAAGATCGGTGTATGGGGCGGGTATTCGGTCGCGGTTCCGACTCAGCAACATGGCGTTCGATATTGGCATCTCCATTGGCTGGGAACCCACACGGAACGAGGTTACCTATTATTTCGGCAATTTCTAATTTTCCCACTCAAACCGGGTTTGTCCTGGGAAAACGGTTGGCACCGGGATAATGGTCATCCCTTCCAGACGCTCCGGGCGCAGCTCTCTGTCGTTGACCACATCGCGGATGTAAATTTTCTCAACCTGGTCCGGGTACAACTCGCGGATGCGATTAAATACTTCGGGATCCCTTTCGCCAGAATCACCCGATAGAATGAAGCGGCGATTGGGGAAATGATCAAAAATGTCTGAGATCTGTTCGATTTTTTGATCATATGTGTAATCTTCATTCAGAACCAGTTCGCGAAGATCTCTCCAGGTGCTCAGGCTCAGAAAGTTTTTGGTGACGCTCTTCATATGAAAAGTTCCTGTTGGAAAACCCGCTTCATCACTGAAGGCAAATTCTGCCAGCGGGCGATATAACTGCCAGGGCGAACCGGAAACGTAATGAAAAAATGCATCATCATATGTTTCATATAGTTCAGCTATTTCAGTTGCAGGCGAAAACTCTTTATAAAATGTATTTCTCACCACAATCTGTGCACCGGCAGGGATTTCCGTAATCTTGATTGTATCATCTACATCGGAGATGACAGAGAGCCCCTCTTCTGGCAGAAGTTTGATTTTACCTGAACCGGTATGTCCATCAGAAACAGCACGAATGGTTAGCCATCCGTCGTCGCGTTGCTGATGTGCAACAATCTGATCAATCCGTTCTTTCGGAATTCTGAAATCCCCCTCAATAATGCCATTGAGCGAAGAGCGAACGTAGTTACCCTCATCGTCCGTAATTCCGAAAATTTCTTGCTCCGGGTCATCATCAAACATAAACAAAACTGTTTCGCGAGATTCGCTGTCTACAATAAAATCGCGGGCCCTTTCCCGGAAAAAATAAGCCTGTTCATCATTCAAATCTCTGATTCGCCGTACAAACCGTGTGATCAGATTTAGTGTGCCGGGACGGTATTCGTAAACGTAAATTCTCATGGGAACGACCCACGTATCTCCATCGGAATATCCGTACGTATTGTAAAAAATAACATGATCGTCTTCTCGTAACTCCATGGACTGTATCGCCGAAAAACTGAGTGTGCTCATGAGAAGAATTGTTAAGAACTGCATAAAATTGGAGTATATTGATGAATCAGTGAAAACTCTAAAAACTAAAATTAAGTGAATTAAATTTAATGACGCAACATCCAACTCTTTTGTAAAGTAAATGATTGTGAATAACCTGATGTTGCTGCCAAAAACAGAATCTTTTCGTGCAGCACCATCTTTGTTAAAAAATTCGGGACGTTAAATACCAGGCCTGACAGTACGTGATTTGTGTATGCAAATATAGTTTCCCGGCATATCAGCAAAAGAATCCTTGATATCCATCCATTCTCTGCTATACATTTGTATGGCACTTTTTTATAATAGATAGAAGNGTAGTTGGTTATATATTCAGCAATTGTGTNCGAAAGGTGGATTTTAAGTTTTGGTATGACCGGGGTGACACTCTCATACCTGTTTAATGATAACAAAACAAAACATAAAACATGTCATACCGATGGGTTTATACCAAAGACCCGGGGGAGGAGACTGTCAGGAAACTGAAGCAAGATCTCAATCTTCCGGACGAGATCGCTTACCTGCTTGCCATTCGAGGAATTCATTCATTCGAATCGGCTAAAACGTTTTTCAGGCCAAATCAGAATAACCTCTACGATCCTTTTCTGATGAAAGATATGGAGGAGGGAGCATGCAGGCTCTCAAAGGCCATTCGCAACCGGGAAAAAGTTGTGATTTACGGTGATTACGATGTGGACGGGACAACCGCCGTCAGCATTCTCTACACCTATCTGAAAAGTTTTGGGCTCGATGTTGAGTACTACATTCCGCACCGTTTTAAAGAAGGTTATGGAATAAATCCCGACGGCATTGAGTATTCTATCGAAAAAAATGCCGACCTGATTGTTTCTGTTGATTGCGGCATTACGGCAATTGATGAGGCTTTGTACGCAAAGGAAAATGGGATTGATCTTATTATTTGCGATCATCATACGGTAGGAGATCAGATGCCAGATGCCGTTGCCGTGCTGGACCCCAAGCGTCACGATTGTTCTTATCCGTTCGACGGACTTTCAGGTGCCGGAGTAGGTTATAAACTCATACAGGGAACCACAAAAAAGCTGGGCCTTCCCGATTCGCTGCCTGATCAATTTCTGGATCTGGTTGCCATCTCTATAGCCTCTGACATTGTGCCGATTACCGATGAAAACCGGATTTTGATGAGAAAAGGCCTTGATATAATTAACACCCGTCCCAGGGTTGGCATCCAGGCACTGCTTAATTTGATTAAAATACCCCCGGGTAAAATCTCTACATCGAGCATCGTTTTTTCCATCGGGCCGCGAATTAACGCAGCCGGACGAATGGGGGATGCCACAACGGCTGTTGAACTGATGATTGCCGACGACGAGCAAACAGCACGCCGATACGCCAAAGAGCTTGAAGCTGTCAACAAAATGAGACGGACAACCGATACAGCCACGATGAGTCAGGCTGTGGATATGCTGGAAAACAAATTTAACCTGGATGATCTTTCTGCCATGGTGCTGCACGACCCCGACTGGCATCTCGGAGTGATCGGGATTGTGGCATCTCGTCTTGTGGATGCCCATTACCGGCCGGCTATTATGCTGAGCACAGTGGATGGAAAAATAAAGGGGTCGGCCCGATCCATAAAAGGGTTTAATATTTACGATGCGCTGAAAGAGTGTGATGATCTTCTGGATCAGTTTGGCGGTCACGAGTTTGCCGCCGGGCTTACTATGGAAATAGAAAACCTGGAAGAGTTTCGGCGCAGAATAAACCGAATTGCATGCTCTACATTGTCTGATAATGATTTTAACCCTGAACTTGAAATTTCAAGAGATCTGGAGCTGAGCAGGGTTGATATGAAATTCTGGAAGCTTCTCACACAGTTTGAACCGTTCGGGCCCGGAAATATGCGCCCCATTTTTGTAACGAAAGATGTTTGTATTGAAGGGGTACCCACTATTGTGGGGAATGGCCATTTAAAAATGAAAGTGAGAAAGGAAGATTCTGCAGTATTTGATGCAATCGGGTTTAATATGCACGCGTATGAACCCAAACTCAGAAACTGCGACCGCGACAAAATTGATATTGCTTACGTACTGGAAGAAAACCACTGGAACGGCCGCCGATCCATTCAAATGCGTCTGAAAGATATTCATGTTGAATAAAACAGGCAGAAGGCAGAAGTGATGAATGTTTAAAGGGCAAATCAAGTCGCTTTATTACAGTTTTTTTTACACCAACAAGTTCTTTTTACAATTCTCCTACTTTTCACTTCTGCCTTTTGCCTTTTCACTTTTCGCCGGCCTGTTCAAATTCTCAAAGAAATCCATTGTGTTAAGATTTAAAACCCCTTATCTTAATTTGGTCTGTGAGGGACTGTAGCTCAGTTGGTAGAGCAACGGACTGAAAATCCGTGTGTCGGCGGTTCGATTCCGCCCGGTCCCACACGTTATTAAAGCCCTGTAAGACATGAAGTTATGATCTTGCAGGGCTTTTTTATTTTGTGTATGGATTTCTAAAAATCTAATAATTGGGTATGATTTGGATACTCTTTAATTTAATGCATCGTAAAAATCATATTATATCTGTCTTCCGTCACTTCAAGACTTCTGCCATGGGAACTTTGGTTTGCACTTATTTTTTTGATGGGCTGTGATTTTATGTATCCAATCACGATAAATAAAAGTGTATCACATAAATCATAGTTCAACTGCTGGTTTTTATTTATCCACCAAACCCACCAAAACCTTCCCAACCTGTTTTCCTGCCAATATATTCTCGATCTTCCCGGGAAGTTCTTCAAGTGAGGATTGTGTGTACAACTGTTCAAAAGCAGGCGGTTTCCAGTCGGCGGATAGCCGGTTCCAGATTCGAAGGCGGTCGGCCATGTGTGCAATTCCGGAGTCGATACCCACCAGGCTCAAGCCGCGTAGAATAAAAGGCAACACATTGGTGTGGAGCTCATTACCAAGCACATTTCCGCAGGAGGCAACCACGCCGTTGTGCCCGGTTTGGCGGATAACGGCATCAAGCATTTTGCCGCCCACCGTATCGATGGCGGCACCCCATTTCGATGACAGCAGCGGCCGTGAATTAACATCCGAAATTTCATCACGGTGAATAACTCGTTGGGCTCCCAGCCGTTTTAAAAATTCTTTCTGATCTGTTTTGCCTGTTGCAGCCGTTACCCTGAAGCCCAGATGCGAAAATAAAGCCACCGCAAAAGACCCCACCGCCCCGGTTGCCCCGGTAATCAATACATCGCTGACATCAGGTTTGATATTTTGATTGATGATTTTCTCCGTTCCGATAGCCGCTGTTAATCCAGATGTGCCGATCATCATGCTCTCTTTTAGGGTAAGGCCGCCGGGCAGGGGGATGGCCCAGTCGGGTGGAATAGAAATGTACTGCCCGAATCCTCCCGGGGTGTTCATGCCCAAATCGTAACTGGTCACAATAACCGGCTGACCTGGTTTAAACCGAATATCACGACTTTTCTCGACGACT
>SL_3KL_010_SEDDRAFT_10002019_pt1 | contig 18610 bp, 15 predicted proteins | sample SodLakKL_010_SED_2_FD_10381 | JGI IMG/M metagenome (IMG submission 10381) | reverse complement strand
GAGCACATCGACCGCATCCATGCCCTCGGCAATCCGGCCATGGACCTCGGAGACCAGGTGCATGACATGCGAGTAGCGCTCGATGACCATCTGATCAGTCAGTTCGACACTGCCGGTCTCGGCGATCCGACCAATGTCATTGCGTCCCAGGTCGATCAGCATCAGATGCTCGGCCCGTTCCTTGGGATCGGCCCGAAGCTCGGCTTCCATCGCCTTGTCCTGCTCGGGTGTTGCGCCGCGCGGTCGCGTGCCGGCAATCGGGCGCACCATGGCCTGGCCATCCTTGACCCGTACCAGCACCTCGGGCGAGGCGCCGACCACCTGGAAAGCGCCGAAATCGAAAAAGTACATGTAGGGCGAGGGATTGAGACTTCTGAGCGCGCGATACACATCAAGCGGTCGGGCGGCCAGGTCGACGCTCATGCGCTGCGACAGCACCACCTGCATGACATCGCCATCGAGAATGTAATCCTTGATGCGTCGAACCGCTGTCTTGAAGTCATCCTGCTCAAACTCATAGCGGTAGTCGCTTTCCGAGGGGATCGGCAATCGCGTGGCCGGCGGATAGCCTGGCGAGCCGCAACGCAATCGATGGGTCAACTGGTCAAGACGACGACACGCCCGGTCCCAGGCATCCGGCTCGTTCGGATCGGCATTGACGATCAGATTCAGCCGGCCGGCAAGATTATCGAACACCGCCAGTTCCTCGGCCTCGAGCAGGAGAATCTCCGGCACGCCCAGCTCATCGGGTTTGTCGGAGAAATCCAGGCGCGGCTCCAGCAGGGCGACCGTCTCGTAGCCGAAATACCCGACCAGCCCGCCGGCAAATCCGGGCAGATCATCCAGTCGGGGCGCCCGCACCTGTCGGACCACCTCGGCCAGTTCTTCAAGCGGATCAATCTGCTCGCGTCGGTCCACCACATGGCCAAAATCTAGCTGTTCCAGCACCCGTCCGCTGGCCCGCCAGGCCCGGCGACATGGCAGGCCGATGATGGAATACCGCCCCCAGTTCTCACCGCCCTGGACCGATTCGAGCAAGAAGGCATTGGGCCCGTCGGCCAGCTTCAGATAGACCGACAACGGCGTGTCCAGATCGGCGGCAATACTGCGCCAGACCGGAATGCGGTTGTAGCCCTCAGCGGCAAGTTGTTCGAAGCGGGACGGGTTCAAGACGAGTTTCGTTTTCGGCAAGACGGCGTATTGTAGCCCGACCCACCGTCCGTCTTCCGTCTTCCGTCTTCCATCTTCCGCTACTGTTCAAACCGATCCCAGAAGAGTTCATCGGCCGGCTTTTCGAAACGATCCCAGAACAAACCGTCGGTCACCACATCGAAAGGCTCGCTGACCACCTCCTCCAGGCCTTGCTTGGGCGCCCGGGCGCGCAGCTGGTAGCCCTGGCCGAGCCGGTTGATGCTCAGGTCGGGAAACTCCACCGATCCATTACTCACGGTCAACATCGGATTGCCCGAAAGCTCGGCATCGGTGGGGTTGGTCTCGAGGATGATCTCGACCTCGGTTTCATTGTCGTCGCTGACCAGCATGCCCTGCGAATCCACCACGTGGACCACCACCCGGGGAATCATCGGCCCCTCGAGCACGCCCAGTTGCGGCTCGACCGCAAACACCAGGGCGGCCGGGCCGCTACTGATGATCTCGTAGGGGACCGTGTCCTGGCTGGGTTCGTTGTTCTCATCACCGGGGTAACTGGCGGTGATAGTACGTTCACCCGTGCTGGTCGAAATCAGTTGACAACTGTTTTCATCTGCATCGAGGTCAATCGGGCAAATGGCGCCTTCGCCATCGCTGACCTCAACGATACCGGTCGGGTCCTGTCCGCTGACCGAAACGGTTACTGTGTATGATTCATCGACAACCTGCCCATCCGCGGGAGTGATACCGAGAATGGTGGTGGTCGATTCGGCGCGGACGATCTGGTATTCCTCCTGATCCTGGCTGTCCGTGTTATTGCCATCCCCGGAATAGACCGCCGAAATGTTTCGAGTGCCCACCTCGGTCGAAGTCAGGGCGCATGAGGTGGCCGGCAGGGTGATGGTGCACTGGTTGTTGTCATCATCGCTGACCGTGACCGTGCCAGTAGGTTCGAAGCCGGACACGCTGACCTCGACCTGGTAGGCCACGTTGACGGTCTGTTGGTCGGCGGGATCAAAGCCTTCGATGGTCGTTACCGATGTTGCCGGATCAATGGTGTAGCCCAGGTCTCCGCTGCTGGACGAATTGTTCTCATCACCCTCGTAGAATGCACTGATCGTGACTGAGCCGGCCGCCAGCGAAGTCAGCTCGCAGCCGGCTTCGGGCAGATCGAACTGGCAGGACTCGCCCTGACCGTCGCTGACCGTCACGGTACCCGTCGGCCCAACCCCGTCAACCGCGACCTCCACGAAGTAAGACTCACCCACGGTCTGGCTGTCGGGCGGAACAATGGCCTCAATGCTGGTGCTAGAAGCCGAGGCGGTGATATTGAATGACTGACTGGTCGCCGTGTCCAGCGCATCCTGCGCATCCGAAGCAACCAAACGATAATCCGTTCCCACCAGGTTCACACTCAACGAATCGAAGGTCACCAGTCCATTTTCCGCCGTGGCATCACCGCCACCGGACAGATCCGCCAACTCGTTTCCATCAATTAATTCCAGGCCAACTTGCGTATTGCTGTCATCAGTCACACGGTTGCCGGCGGAATCCAGAATTTCCACCGTGACGGGCGGAGTAATGGTCTCGCTGACCTGGGTCGTCGTGGGTTGGCCCAGAAAAGCCAGTTGGGCTGGCGCGCCGGGGAAAATCTCGAAGGTCTCGCTGGTGGCATCGGCCAGGCCATCCGCGCTGGCGACCAATCGGTAGTCGCCAGCCGCCAGGTCGATGCTCAACGCATCGAACACGGCCACGCCGCTGTCCACGGTGATCGCCTCACCGCCGGCAAGTTGCGCTCCGGGCGCGCCATCGATCAGGGTCAGTTCGATTTCGGTGTCATTGTCCTGGGTAACCGGGTTGCCGTCGCTGTCGCGCACCTCGACCTCGACCGCTGGGGCCATGATCTCGTTGGAATCCGCGTCGCTGGGCTGGACGATGAAGTGCAGCGAGGCCGGGGCGCCGGCCACGATCTGGTAGGGCTCGGTGTCCGAGTCACCCTCGTTGTTGTCATCCCCGGGGAAGTCGGCCTCAATGGTTCGCGACCCAACCGTGGTCGAAGTCAGGTCACAACGATCCGAACCCGGCCAGACGATCAGGCAGCTCTCGCCTTCGCCATCGCTGACCGTGATGGTGCCGGCCGGATCGAAGCCATCGAGATCGACGATGACGGTGTAGGGCTGGTTGACCGCCTGCGAACCCGCCGGATCGATTTCGACGATTTCGAGTATTGCACTCTCGCGGATGATGTCATAGCCGAAGGTATCCGAGCTGGGCTGGTTGTTCTGATCGCCGGGATAGCTGGCGCTGATCGTGCGATCGCCGATATCCGATGAGGACATCGCGCAACTTTGATTGGGCAATTCAATGTCGCAACTGGCGCCATTGCCGTCGGTGACCATGACCGTACCGGTCGGATTGAAACCGCTGACCTCGACAGTCACCGTGTAGTCCTGTCCAATCACCTGCTCATCGACCGGATCAACCGAGGTGATCTCGGTGCTCGATTCAGCGGGGGTGATGTCGAACGAGTCACTGGAATCCGTACTCAGGCCGGCGCCGGGATCAGACGCCACCAACTGGTATTCCTCGGCAGCGAGATCCACCATCAAACCGGAAAAATCGGCCAGGCCGTTGACCACGCTGACGGCCCCGCCGCCGGTCAATTGCGCGGCCGGATCGCCGCCGGCGAGTTCCAGCATGACTTCGGTGCTGGAGTCCCAGTCCACCCGGTTGCCGAAAGTGTCCAGCACTTCCACTGTTACAGGGGTGGCAAAGGCCTCGCCCACCGTCGTCGCTGCCGGCGGCTGGTCGACAAAGGCCAGTGCGGCCGGATCGCCGGCAATGATGTCAAAAGGCTGACTGTCATCGCCGCTCAACCCATCGGCTGAAGCCGACAGTTCAAATCCGGAACCGACCTGATCGATGCTCAGGTCAGCGAACACCGCCTGGCCCTCGCTGACCTGTAGCGGCAGCGTGCCGGACAGATTGGCCTGGCCGGACGGATCGACAGCCAGTTGCAATTCGACGACCGTGCTGTTGTCGAGCGCGACGAGGTCATTATTCCCATCGCGCACTTCAACGACCACGGCCGGCGAAATGATGTCATTGACCATGGTAGTCGTGGGCTGTTCCACGAACACCAGGCGGTCGGGAATCTGGGTCGAGGCCAGGATATCGGCGTCGGCATCGCCCTCATCGGTCTGAACCGTCAACTGGCCGGAGAAATTACCGCTCTGGGTGGTATCGAAGCCAATGGTGATATCGCAGGAATCGCCGTCGGGCAAGGTCAGTCCGGTGCAATCGTCGGCCTGGATGAAAAAGGCGTCATCATCGTCCAGGATGAGGTTGTTGATGGTGAACGAGGTGTCCGGATCGCCGGTATTGGTCACGGTAAAGTCATCAAAGACCGGCAACTGGCTGCCGTCGACCAGCCCGAAATTCATCGGATCGGGCATGATGGTGATTTCGGGTTGCGGACCCGGAGTGGCCGTGCCGCTCAAGGCCACGACATCGTTTTCGATATCGCCGGCATCGCTGAAGACCTGCAGGGTGGCGGTGTGCGTGCCGATCGCCTGCGGGGTGAACTCGACCATCTGGGCGCACTCGTCTTCAGCCGACAGGTCAAATGGGGGCGAGTCACAAGTCCCGCCCGACACCAGCGAAAAGTGAGTGTCATCGTCAATGGCGATTTCGCTGACCTGGAGTACGCTTTGAGAATCACCAATATTGGATATGGTCACCGGTTGCGGAGCACCGCCACCACGAATGTAGATATCATCGGCCTGTGCAGGCGGCTGGACGAACAAGCCCAGCACTACCAGAACAAACCCTAGCCCTCTGATCATTTTTTGTTATCCCCATTCCTTGGTAGTGCAGATCGCGGCTGGTCAGGTCCCCGCCGCGCGCATTCTTTCGATCACTCCGGCATAGTCATCGGCGCCGAATATGGCCGAGCCGGCCACTAGCGTATCAGCACCGGCGGCCAGAATGCCAGCCGCGTTGTCGGGCTTGACCCCGCCATCGACCTCGAGCCGGATGTCACGACCGGTCTCATCAATCAACTTTCGCGCAACACGAATCTTGTCGAGTGCCGACGGGATAAACGACTGCCCGCCGAACCCCGGATTGACCGACATGATCAGCACCAGGTCGATCTTGTCGATCACCCAGTCAAGCATGCTCAGCGGTGTAGCCGGATTGAAGACCAGGCCGGCCTTGCAGCCACAATCGTGAATCAGGCCGATCGAACGATCCACATGTCGGCTGGCTTCCGGATGAAAACTGATCAGGCTGGCCCCGGCCTCGGCAAAGTCCGGGATGATGCGATCGACCGGCTCGACCATCAGGTGAACATCGATGGGCGCGTCAATCCCGAAGTCCCGCAGGGCCTTGCAGACCAACGGGCCGATGGTCAGATTGGGGACATAATGATTGTCCATGACATCGAAGTGCACCCAATCCGCGCCGGCATCGAGCGCGGCCCGGGTGTCCTCGCCCAGGCGGGCAAAATCAGCGGAGAGTATTGATGGCGCGATGACCAGTGGCTGCTTCATGGCGTTGTAGGCTTCCGGGAGCTTATAATTGCACGACATTCATTGTACCCGCCGCCGTGAATCATTACCCAACCCCGCCGCTGGAGCTCTTGCACCAGGGCAAGGTGCGCGACATCTACGCCATCGACGATGAGCGATTGTTGATCGTCGCCTCGGATCGACTGTCGGCCTTCGACGTTGTTCTGCCTGATCCGATTCCCGGCAAGGGCGAGATCCTGACCCGGATTTCATCATTCTGGTTCGAGCAGTTCGATGACCTGGTGGCCAATCATCTGCTCCCCGGCGATCTGAGCGAAATTCTGGGTGATAAGGCCCTGGCCGACCAACTCACCCCTCGAAGCATGCTGGTCAGGCGCCTGAAGCCGTTGCCGGTCGAGGCCATCGTGCGTGGCTACCTAGCCGGCTCGGGCTGGAAGGATTACCAGTCCAGCGGTGCGATCTGCGGGGTCGATCTGCCGGCCGGCCTGGAACAGGCCGGCAGTCTGCCGGAACCGATTTTCACGCCTTCGACCAAGGCGACGGTCGGCGATCATGACATCAATATCGACTTTGCCCGCATGCAGCACTTGATCGGCGCGGAGCTTGCGTTGCGCATCCGTGACATTTCGCTGGCCATTTACCGCAGGGCCGCGGCATTTGCTCGCGATCGCGGCATCATCATCGCCGATACCAAGTTCGAATTCGGCATCGATGCCGGCGGTGAGCTCTACCTGATCGACGAGTTGCTGACCCCGGACAGCTCACGCTTCTGGCCGGTCGACCAGTGGCAGCTCGGGATCAGCCCGCCAAGCTTCGACAAGCAATTCGTGCGCGACTACCTGGAAACCCTGGACTGGGACAAGACCGCTCCAGGCCCGGAACTGCCACGATCGATCATCGACCAGACCCGCGAGCGCTACCAGGAAGCGGCCAAAAGGCTGCTGAACTGAGTACAATAGCGATCTCGTGCGTCCAGGAAGTCCGATGAGTTCAATGGCCAGTTCATCCAACCCCAGCAGCCACCCCGGTCGGTCGGCCAATGCCGAACGTCAATACACGGTCAAGCGTGAGGACTTGCCGCTGAGCTGTCCGACGCCCGACATGGCGTTGTGGAATTCTCACCCCAGGGTTTATCTGCCCATCGAAAAAACCGGCCAGGCGCTATGTCCCTACTGCGGGGCCGAGTTTCGACTCGAAGACTGACCCCTTCGTCCGGCGACATCGCGGTGTCCGAATCGGCCGGTTCATTGCGCAAGCTCAGGTTCCTGCCGGACAGTCGCATCGGCCAGGCCGTGGCGCTGACTCTGTTCCTGACCCTGACCCTTGGCATGATCATGCCAAAACTGGCCGGGGCCGGTTTTCTGCTGACCAGCTTGTTGGCGATCATCTGGCTGAGCGTGACCCGGCAATGGAGCCTGGCTGGCCTGTCGCCGCTCGAGCGTCTGATCCTGGCCGCGGTGGTCGCATATGTGGCGCTCTGGCTGTGGGGCTGGATGATCAACGGCATGTCCGAGCATGGAGCCGATGGTGCCGGGCGCGTACTGCGTCAGTTGTTGATTGTTCCGCTGCTGCTGTTCATTCGCAGGCTCGATGACCTGGAAACGGCCTGGTGGCATGGGCTGACCGCTGGCGCATTGATCGCGGGCGGATACGCCTGGTGGTTCTTCCTGACCGGGCGGATCGGCGAGTTCGAGTTGCGCGTCGGCGGCACGACCAATCCCATTTACTTCGGCGGCGTCGCCCTGGCCATGGGCCTGATGCTGATCCCGCGTATTCAGGACGTCCGGCTTTCCCGAGTGACTCGACTGCTGGCCCTGATCGCATTGCTGATGGCCATTTCGGCCAGCACCCTGTCCGGGTCTCGTGGCGCCTGGCTGGCCCTGCCGGTCATCGTGGTGCTGTACCTGCTGACCCTGGGCGCCAGTCAACCGTTGCGTTGGCGACTGGGCATGCCATTGGCCATGCTGGCCATGGGCGCGGCAGTCATGTTCAGTCCGATCACGCCCATGAGTGAACGGGCGGCGGCCGGCATCAGTGACCTGACCGCGCTTGTGCAGGGGGAAACCGCAGAGGACACGCTCGGCCGGCGTGCCAACATGTGGACCATTGCAGGAGAAATCATTGCCGAGCAACCGTTGACCGGCGCCGGACCGGGCGCATTTCGAGAAGCGCTACTGAACGCCATCGAGGACGGGCGCATCGACGAAACCTACGCCAATTACCGCCACCCTCACAGTCAGTATCTTTCGGCCCTGACCGATGCCGGAATTCCCGGCCTGCTGGCCCTGCTGCTGCTTGGAGCACTGGTGTTCAGGCGTCATCTCAAGCTCTGGCAGACCGGCCTGGAAAGCACCCGGCTGCTGGGCTGGACCGGCCTGGTTTCCATTGTGGTCCTGGCAACCATGGCGTTGACCGAATCGATCTTCGAGCGCAACACCGGCATCATCTGGTTCAGTCTGTTCACCGCCCTGACCATTGGACTGGTACATGCCCGGCGTCGGCAGGAACTGGACCAAACCGACCGAAAACGACTGCACAGTCTGAGTGTGATCGTTATCTGCAAGAACGAGGCCGATCGCATCGGGCGATGTCTTGATTCGGTGGCCGGATGGGCCGACGAGATCATCGTGCTCGACAGCGGCAGCAGTGACGAAACCGCCGAGATCGCCCGGCGCTACACCGACAAGGTCGAAATCACCGACTGGCCGGGTTTCGGCATCCAGAAGCAGCGCGCCCTGGACCGGGCCAGCGGCGAGTGGGTGCTGTCCCTGGATGCCGATGAGTGGCTGAGCGCCGAATTGCGCGCAGAGATCGAGGTGGTCCTGACCAATCCCGAGCCCTTTCATGATGCCTATCACCTGCCCTGGTTGACCCATGCCTTTGGCTATCCACTGCGCTTCGGCCACTGGTCACGCGCCCCGCTTCGACTGTTCAAGCGCAAGTTGGGTCGATTCACCCAGGTTCCGGTGCATGAAAAGGTCGTGCTGTCTGCCGACAGCCGCATCGGCCACCTGGAGGCGCCACTCAATCACCTGGTCTACCGCGATATCGGCCACGCGCGCGCCAAGCTCGACAGCTATGCCCGAATCAATGCACGTGATCGATTCGACCAGGGCAAGCGCGCATACTTGCCGGTGATGCCGCTTGCGCGCGCACTCTTCAATTTCATTGACAACTACCTGCTCCGCGCCGCCTTCCTGAGCGGTCGCGGCGGCTGGATCATGAGCCAGCTTCACGCCTGGTATACCTACCGAAAGTACAACTACCTGCGCCGCTTGACTTCCGGACCTTGATAGAGACAGAACAATAAAATCTTGAAACGCTAAGACGCAAAGAAGCAAAGACAATAAAAAACGGAAGACGCTTTCCTGGCTTTGCGTCTTCGCGTTTAAAAGGTTTTCGTTTTTCAGGGCAACGCTGAACGCTCGTCCATTGCGATCTCAGAGTAGCCACATTGCAACCGCCAGCACAACCAGGGCATAGATGGCGGCCAGGAGGTCGTCGAGCATCACGCCCAATCCGCCGCTGACGTGGCGGTCCAGCCAGCGGATGGGCCAGGGCTTGAGTACATCGAAGAATCGAAACAATGCGAAGGCGGCCAGCCACCAGGCACAGTGAAACGGCACGAACACCAGCACCAGCCACATGCCGACAAACTCGTCCCAGACAATGCCGCCGTGATCATGTACGCCCAGTCGCCGTCCGGTGACACCGCACAGGTGAATGCCGACAAAAAAGGATGCAATGACCACGCCCAGGGCGACCGGAAATGGCAACTGGACCAGCATGGCGCCCAGTGGCAAGGCGGCGATGGTGCCGGCCGTGCCGGGTGCGATCGGGCTCAGGCCACTGCCGAAACCAAAGGCGAGAAAGCCGGTCGGCGTGGCCAGGGCAATCTCGCGCGTCTCAGTGGCTGTCGAAATGGTCCCATCCGCCATGGTCGAGTTCCAGCATGCTTCCATCAGGTCGCCGGCATTGTATCCCCTGCCCGGCCTCGATCCGGCCAATGCGAGTCAAAGCCACATTCAATCCTTCCAGTGACGCCTGGGCGGCAGCGAATGCATCGTCGGCCATGAGCGCCAGTAATTCGTAGTCATTGCCGCCGGTGGCCTGCAAACGCCAGCGGTCCTGATCAGCACTGAATGCACGTTGCAGGGCCGGCGAAGCCGGCAGGTTTTCAAGATCGATTCGGGCGGCTAGGCCATCGCCAAGCAAGTGAGCCAGATCGGCAATCAAGCCATCGGAAATGTCGATCATGGCCCGGGCATGCGAAACCAGCCGAGCGCCGGCTGCAATCCGCGGAATGGGCCGGTGAAAACGCTCGACCAGGGCCTCGGGCGCCGACGCACCCAGCTCGAGGGCCGCCGCTGCATTGCCCAGTGAGCCGGTCACGGCCACGATGTCACCGACCCGGGCACCGGTTCGCAGGGTTGAACGGCCCGGCTCGACATCACCCATCAGTTGAACCGTCACGCTGAGCGGGCCCGAGGCGATATTACCGCCGACCAGTAATGTCCGATAGTCTGAGGCCAGCGCCAGAAATCCATCAAGGAAATCATCGAGCCAGTCCGGGTTGGATTCGGGCAGGGTCAGTGACAGCAAGGCCCAGCGCGGACGGGCGCCCATGGCGGCCAGATCGCTGAGGTTGACCGCCAAGGCCAGATGACCGATGTCGGAGGCCGGCCAGTGATTTTCGAAATGTCGACCGGCTACAAGGGTGTCGGTGGTCACGACCAGGTCGCGATCCGGGTCGGGACGCAGCACGGCGGCATCATCGCCGATACCCACCACCACCGAATCATCCGTGTCCACTCGCGCACGAATGCGCTCGATCAGATCGAATTCACCCATCCGGGCGCTCAACTTCGCGCTCCATGTTGCGGACCTTTTCGGCCAGCCGGTCCAGTACCCCGTTGATGAAGGTATGTGCCTGCTCGGCCCCGAAACGATGGGCCAGTTCCACCGCCTCGTCGATGACCACGCGGTAGGGGATTTCCGGATGATGAATCAGCTCGCAGGCGCCGAGGCGAAGTATGACCCGCTCCATCTGGTCAATGCCCGAGTCGATGCGCTTGAGAAAGGGCGCCACCGCCTCGTCCAGCTCGGCTCGCTGGGCCACCACCTCGCGCACCAGGCCTTCGAAGTAGGCCTGATCAACCTGCTCGAAATTCTGCTCCTCGACAAACTGGCGGATGATGGCATCGGCCGAGTCATCATTGAGCTGCCATTGATACAGGGCCTGAAGCGCCCGTCGACGGGCGCGCCGACGCGGCTCGTGCGGACCGCGAGCGGAGATTTTCTTACGTGACACGCTCGATCTCCGCACGCAGTGCAATCATGTCCAGGGCGGCCAGGGCTACCTCGCGACCCTTGTTCTTGCGCGCCGGATCAGCACGCTCTTGGGCCTGCTCGCCGTTCTCGGCGGTCAGCACCCCAAAGGCCACCGGCACATCTGTATCCAGCCCGACCTGTTGCAATCCGCGCGCGCATTCTGCACAGATGAAATCGAAATGGGCCGTCTCACCGCGAATCACCGCGCCAATGGCAATCACCGCATCGTACTGACCACTCTCGGCCAGCCAGCGACAGGCCAGCGGCAATTCCCAGGCGCCGGGCACGCTGACCCGGTGCAGGCTGGACTCGGCCACACCCGACTCAACCAGGGTCGCCCGACACCCTTCGAACAGCGAATCGGTGATGGACGGGTTGAAACGGGCAACCGCAATGGCAATCCGATGGTCGCCGGACATCCTGGACACAACACTGTTCATTTCGATTGCGGCTCTCCTTCGGGGACCACGTACTCGCTGATTTCCAGTCCGAAGCCATCCAGGGCATGCAGACGCTTGGGCGCCCCGAAGACCTGCATGCGCCGAATGCCGAGCTCGGCGATGATCTGGGCGGCAATTCCGTAGCTGCGCAACTGGTCTGCTGTCTCATCGCGTCCGCCATCCCCGCCTGACCCTTCATCCGAGCGAATCAGTCCGGCCAGTCGCGATCGGTCATCCTCATCATACCCCAGCACCAGCGCCAGGCCCTGACCGCGTCGGGCAATATCGGCCAGGGCGGCATCCAGCGGCATGCCGAAACCGGGATCGGTAATGCCGATCACATCGCCGAGCAGTTCCGGCACGTGCACCCGCACCGGGAACGGTTCGGTTGGATCGATCTCACCACGCACCAGCGCCCAGTGCAGTTTCTGATTGATTCGGTCACGAAACACCTTGAGCTCGAACGGACCATGGGCGGTGCCGACCTGCTGGGCGTGCACGCATTCGACATTCTCCTCGGTGCCCAGGCGATAGCGAATCAGGTCGGCTACCGATCCGATCTTCAAATCGTGATGCTTGACGAATTCCTCCAGTTCCGGGCGGCGGGCCATGGTGCCGTCCTCGTTGAGGATCTCGACCAGCACGCCGGCCGGTTCCAGGCCGGCCAGCAGGGACAGGTCCATACTCGCCTCGGTGTGTCCGGCGCGCGCCAGCACGCCACCGGGCTGGGCCATCAACGGAAACACGTGGCCTGGCTGGTTGAGGTCTTCGGGCCGGGCATTGGGCGCCACGGCGGTACGGATGGTATGCGCACGATCATAGGCCGAGATACCGGTGGTCACCCCTTCGGCGGCCTCGATGGAGATGGTGAAATTGGTGCGGTGGTGTCGATCGGTATCGCGCACCATCAAGCCCAGACCCAACTGCGCACAACGCTCGCGGGTCAGCGACAGGCAGATCAGTCCACGCCCGTATCGGGCCATGAAATTGATGTCCTCGGGGCGAGTCAGGCTGGCGGCCATGATCAGGTCGCCCTCGTTCTCGCGGTCCTCGTCATCGAGCATGACCACCATCTTGCCGGCCGCGATATCGGCCAGGATGTCTTCTATCGAATCAAACTTCATCAGTGCTTGTCATGTCCCAGCATGCGTTCGAGGTAACGGGCAATCAGATCGACTTCCAGGTTGACCCGGTCACCGATCTCGAGCGTGCCCAATGTAGTGACTTTCAGGGTATGCGGCACCAGGTTGACGGTGAAGCGATGCCCCGTGACCGAGTTGACCGTCAGACTGACCCCGTCGAGTGTGACCGATCCCTTCGCGGCAATGTACCGGCTCAGCGCTTCGGGAACGGTGAAGGTCATGACCGTGTTGTCATCGACCGGATCGCGGGCGATCAATTCTGCCAACCCATCGACATGGCCGGTCACCAGGTGACCACCCAGCGAATCGCCCAGCGCCAGCGCCGGCTCCAGGTTGACCCGGCTGCCTTCGGCCAGCTTGCCCAGGCTGGTACGCGCCAGGGTCTCCGGCGACAGGTCAGCCGAAAACCCCTCGGCATCCAGATCCAATGCCGTCAGGCAGCATCCGGCAACGGCAATGCTGTCGCCTTCGGAAAATTGATTCGGGGACAGCTCCGGGCAAGTGATTCGGGCCCGGGCCTGCTGACCCGCATGATCCATTGCCGCAACGGTGCCCACGGCCTTGACGATTCCAGTAAACACGTTTTCTTGGTCGGTTATTCGTTCTTCAGGCGCAAGATCACACGCCGGTCGGAACCGATCCGGCGTGACTCGATTTCGTTGAAATGGAGGCGCTGGGCGAATTTTTCCATCCCCGGCAACTCCAGCATCGCCGGGCCATTGCCGACAATCATCGGCGCCTGGTAGATGAGTAATTCATCGACCAGACCGGCCGCCACCAACGCGCCGGCCAGCACGCCGCCGGCCTCGACATGGAGCTCGTTGACCTGGTGATCAACCAGACCATGAATCAGCGACTTCAGACACACCCGCCCTTGCGCATCGGCGGCCAACCGCGACCAGTACACCCCATCCCGCTGCCATGCAGGCTCGACCGTGGTGGCGATCAGTACCTTGCCGGGCAAACTGAACAGTTTTGCATCCCGGGGCGTTCGGCCACGCGAGTCGGCAATGATGCGCAGCGGCTGGCGATCAATGCCGGACAGTCTCAGGTTGAGGCTGGGATCATCGGCCAGCACGGTATCGATGCCGGTCAAAAGCGCCGAAGCACGGGCCCGCCAGCGCTGGGTATCCTCACGAGCCGGCGACCCGGTGATCCACTGTGACTTGCGATCCGGCCCGGCAATCCGTCCGTCCAGGCTGATCGCCAGCTTCACCCGCACCCACGGTCGGCCGCGTTCAAAACGACTGACGAAACCACGGTTGAGCTCACGGGCCTGAGCCTCCATCAGCCCGGAACGCACCTGAATCCCGGCCCGAGCCAACAACTCCAATCCATGTCCCGCATTGTCCGGAAATGGATCGACCATGGCCGCTACCACTTCACCCACTCCGGCCTCGATCAGCGCGCCGGTACACGGTGGCGTACGACCCTGGTGACTGCAGGGTTCGAGCGTCACATAGGCAGTCGCTCCCCGCGCCGTGGCGCCGGCTTCCTGCAGCGCCAGCACCTCGGCATGCGGCTGGCCGGCGGCATGGTGCCAGCCACGCCCGATGACCTGACCATTCTTGACCAGGACACAGCCGACGCGTGGGTTGGGGTCGGTGGTAAACAGACCCTTCTCGGCCAGGCGCAGGGCCTGGGCCATGTGGGTGTGGTCGGTGGGGGTGAAGGGCATGGGAAGGGCGGTGAAAGGTGAAAGGTGAAAGGTGAAAGGTAAACGGTTTACGGTTCCCGGTTTCCGGTTTCCGGAAAACCGTCTCCCGTCTTCCGTCTTCCGTCTCCCCATCCAGTGCTCACGACTCCCCCCCATCATCCAATAGCGAGATCTGGCGACGATCAATCGTGCCCGGATACTGCCGTTCCAGGCGTTCGATTTCCTCGCGGAAGGCCTGGACATCGGCGAAGCGGCGATAGACTGAGGCGAAGCGCACGTAGGCGACCTGGTCGAGCCGGGCCAGTTCGCCGGCCACCCAATCGCCGATCTGCTGGCTGGAAATCTCGGCATCTTCCAGCGTGCGCACCTGGCGGACCAGCTTGCGAATGGCGCGCTCGACCTCCTGGGTCTCGACCGGGCGCTTCTCCAGCGCCTTGAGCATGCCGCCGCGCAGCTTGTCCTCGTTGAACGGCTCGCGCGAGCCATCGGACTTGATCACGTTGGGCGCCTTGAGCGCAGCGGTTTCAAAGGTATTGAACCTGGCACCGCATTCCATGCACTCACGCCGCCGCCGGATCTGGAATCCATCAGAGGTCAACCGCGAATCGACCACCCGGGTATCGGTGTGATTGCAGAAGGGGCACCACATGGGTTAGGGGCCGGAGCTGGCGCTGGGGAGACGGGAGACGGAAGACGGGAGACGAGAGATGTGGGTTTCGGAGCATGATTCGGCCAAATAATATCTGTCGACCTTGGGTAGGTTTCCATCAAGCAAACGATCTCTTGTTCTGACCGAAATCAAACCAATCCCGCCTTCCGCCTTCCGTCTCCCGTCTCCCGTCTCCCGTCTCACCGTGCGTACACCGCCCACTTCCGACACAAGGCCAGCGCCGCCTCTTTCACTCGCTTCTCGACCGCCTCATCCCCCATACTGTCCAGCACATCGCAGATCAGGCCGGCCAGTTCGGTGCAATCTTCGGGATCGAAGCCACGGGTGGTCACCGCCGGGGTGCCGATGCGCAGGCCCGAGGTGACAAATGGCGAGCGGGGTTCACCGGGGACGGTGTTCTTGTTGACGGTGATGTTGGCCCGGCCCAGCGCTTCCTCGGCATCCTTGCCGGTAATGTCCTTGTCGATCAAATCGACCAGGAACAGGTGGTTGTCGGTGCCGCCCGAGACCACCTTGTAGCCGCGCTCGATCATGGTCGCGGCCATGGCCCGGGCGTTGTCGACGACCTTTTGCTGATAGGCCTTGAAATCAGGCTCGAGCGCTTCCTTGAAAGCCACCGCCTTGGCCGCGATCACGTGCATCAACGGCCCGCCCTGGCATCCGGGGAACACCAGCGAGTTGAACTTCTTGGTCAGTTTTTCATCCTCGCCGGAGGCCAGAATGATGCCGCCGCGCGGGCCGCGCAGGGTCTTGTGGGTGGTCGAGGTGACCGCGTGGGCATGCGGCACGGGGTTGGGGTAGACTCCGGCCGCGATCAGCCCGGCCACGTGTGCCATATCCACCACGAAATAGGCATCGACCGAGTCGGCGATCTGGCGCATGCGCGCCCAGTCCACCACCTGAGAGTAGGCCGAGAAACCACCGATGATCATTTTTGGACGATGCTCGGTAGCCAGTTCGGCCATGCGTTCGTAATCGATCTGTCCCGTAGCGTGATCCAGCCCGTAGTGGACCGCATTGAACACCTTTCCGGAAAAATTGACCTTGGCGCCGTGAGTCAAGTGTCCACCTTCGGACAAATCCATGCCCAGAATGGTGTCGCCCGGCTCAAGCAGGGCCAGGTAAACCGCCTGGTTGGCCTGCGAGCCCGAGTGTGGCTGAACATTGGCATAGCCGGCGCCGAACAATTTCTTGACCCGGTCGATCGCCAATTGCTCAGCCTGGTCGACGAATTTGCATCCGCCGTAATATCGACGCCCCGGATAGCCCTCGGCATACTTGTTGGTCAATACCGAGCCCTGGGCCTCCATGACCCGCGGACTGGCGTAATTCTCTGATGCAATCAACTCGATATGATCTTCCTGGCGCTGCTCCTCGGCGGCGATTGCACGAGCCAGTTCCGAGTCGAATCCTTCGATGGTGTAGCTGCTGTCAAACATTCTGATTTCTTGGTTTTGATAACCGACAAATCATATCACCAATGAGTCCGGCGAAGCTCGAAGCTGCGGATTCGCCTGCAGTCAGTCGCCAGAGATGGCAAAGTAGATTCAAACCGAATACATTATTGAGTCGGGACCTTGAGAGGGAAGCGCAATGCCGGAACCCAGATCTGCAGCAATCGCCGAGTTTCTTTCCGCCAGGAAACCACTGGACTGTGACGAGGGCCGCAGACTGGGATGCCGCACCTACTGTTGTTCGCTGATTGTTCGCCTGGAGCCGGGTGAATTCGATCCGACGATGCCCGATACGCCGATGAAGAACTGCATCGACAAGGAGCCGGATTCGGGCATTTGCATTCATCTCGACCCAGACCGCGGTCATTGTCGCATCTACCGGGAGCGACCCAACCTGTGCCGCCAATATGACTGCCGAAGGGATCCGCTGCTCCCGGTCGTCCTGGAGCACGGATTCAGCTCCCTGGTTGAGCTCGTCCGATTGTCCGAGCAGTGATTTACACGGTTCACTCTCAAAGCGAATCCAGAAGCTCATCAAGCGGCTCGGGGCTGTGAAACCAGTAACCCTGGGCAAAGTCCACGCCCAGGCGAATCAATTCATCGACGATGGCCTCATTTTCTGCGTACTCGGCCACGACACTCATGCCGCGCATTCGAGCCGATGCAATCATGCCCTGGGTATCGACGCGAAGTGATGGGTTGTCAATCAGCCTGCGAATGTAAGCGCCGTCAATCTTGACAATGTCAATCGGCCAGCTCGCCAGACTCTGGTAGTTGGAATAACCACGACCGAAATCATCGATGGCGATGCGACACCCCATGTTTCGCAAGCTGTTCAGATTGGCCAATGCCGAATCACTGTCCCGGATGGCTGCGCTTTCGGTCATCTCGAAACACAGTTTTTCGGCAGCTATGCCCGACTGTTCGATCAAGGAGCGGATTTGTGAGCACGTGTCTTCCTGCGACAGCGTGACTCCTGACAGATTGAACGAACACCGCGCCAGCCAATCGTATGAATCCGAATGTCGGGCCAGCATGTCCAGGGCCTTGCGGATCTGGTGGATATCGAGCAACCGGGCAAGCCCCAGTGGTTCGGCTGCCGGGAAAATTTGATCGGGCATGACCAGGTTACCGGTCTCATCGCGCATGCGACACAGAATTTCCATGTGCAATGGCAATGCCTGATCAGGGAATGGGTCATTGCCAATCGGTATGATCTTTTGTGCGTGGACTTCAATTCGTTCCCCCAGCAAAGCTTCCCGAATCTGCTCGGCCAATCGGTAGATGCGCAGATCCTTGTCATCGGCAACCACGATACGGTCACCGCCACGTGAGCGTGCGACGTAGCAGGCGTTGGCTGCCCTGGAAAGAATCCGCTCAAACGCTGTTTCGTCGGTGGCGGTCGCCAGACCCATACTTAATGTAGTGTGAAACGGGCGGGAATCAGTGGCCAGATTGATCCTGGCGAAGTCACTACGGAGCCTGCGCGCAAGCGCCTTGGCCCGATCACTTTGTGTTTCAGCCAGGTAGATCACAAACTCGGTTCCGTTCAGATGCTTGCAAACCAGTGAAGTGTCACCTCCCACCAGCCGGGCCAGCCGGACCTGAAGCCAGGCGGCAAATGCGCGAATGGCATTCTTGGCCACTCGCGGAGACTCGAAGGACAACACCGAAAAGTGATCAATATCCAGATGGATCAGGCTGTAGCCCGATACTTCAAGCTGTTTGGGCCGATTTTCAATGGCGACCTGGAATCCCCTCAAGCACAAAAGACCAGTGAGCTCATCATGGATTTCTCTCCGGCGAAGCTTTTCCTTTAGTCCGTAGGCCTCCGACCAGTCCAGCATCAAGGCCAGGTATCCCTGGCGACGCCCCCCTTCGCTCCAGGCTTCATTGATTGTCAATTCAACAGGTATGCTGCGACCGTTCTTGTGAGTGACCATGCAACGCAGACGGTCATGCCAGGCGACTCCACTTGCCTGGTCTGATTGGTGGTCAACCCGATCCTGGTTGACCCCCATCGATTTCGCCGTCGGCCAGTAACTGTCCGGATCGGAAAATATCCGCTCATGAACAGACCGGACCATGTCCGGCATGAACAGGCTCATGGACTCACCAATCAGTTCTTCCGGCTTGAACCCGAGCAGCTTGGTAATGCCGGAGTTGACATACTGGATGTCGCCATCAAGACCGACATGCATCAATACGGCCGATTGCAGTTCATCGATCGCCCGC
>SL_3KL_010_SEDDRAFT_10002018_pt1 | contig 18613 bp, 9 predicted proteins | sample SodLakKL_010_SED_2_FD_10381 | JGI IMG/M metagenome (IMG submission 10381) | reverse complement strand
CCTCCCACGCCAGCCAGCGGGGACCGGCGGGCGTCTCCACCTCCTGCTCCAGCGGAACCGGTTCGGGGGACGTCCGCAGTCGCTCCAGTGCTTCCAGCGTGGCATCCACCTCGTCGTCGGAGAGGAGGCCGAAGAAGGACTGGCCCAGGAGGTCCTCCGCCTCCTGACCCAGGAAGCGGCAGAGGGCTTCGTTCAGGAAGGTGAGGCGATGCTCAGTATCAATACGGACGATGAGGTCGTTCTGCGACTCCACCAGGCTCCGGTAGAGGCGTTCCTGCTCTTCCAGGCGGCGGCGCAGTGCCTCCCGCTCCGAGATGTCCCGCTGGATGGCGATGTGGGCACGGACGCGGCCGTCGGTATCGGTGAGGGGGACTGCGAAGAACTCGCAAAGAAAGGTGGACCCGTCCTTTCGCCGGTGAAGGGACTGGCCTGAGAAGCTTCGTCCCGTCGCCAGGGTTGTGAGGAGGGACTGCTCATCCTCTTCGGCGGTGGGCTCAGCGCTGAGTTCTTTCGGGGTCCGGTGGGTGAGTTCGGCAAGGGAGTAGCCGTAAAGGCGCTCCGCCGCCTGGTTCAGGTAGGTGAAGTTGCCGTCGGGATCCGTCACCGTCACCGATTCGAACATGTGCTCCAGGATGGCACTGTGGAACCGGATCTGCTCCTCCTGCCGGCGCTGCTCCTCCAGTCCGCGGAGGCGGGCGACGGTGGTGCCCACCGTGTCGGCCATGAGTTGAAGAACCGCGATTTCGTGTTCGGGCCAGCCCATGGGGCTTCGGACTGCGTCCATCCCCAGAAAGCCGACCACCGTGCGCTCGTGACTCCGGGTGGGGATGCAGAGGACCGACTGCACCCCCTGAGCCTCCAGGATCTCCCGCTCCCCGGCAGCTTCGGCCGGCATGGCCGAGACCCGTGGGATGAAGAAGGGTCGGCCCTCCAGGATCCGGGCACTCCACCAGGGAAGGTCCGACACCTTGAGCCCCTGGAGGTCCTGAATGTGGGGAGTGATACCCTCGGCAACCCACTCGTGGGTGTTGTCCATGCTGGAGAGGTCGGCCCGGAACTCGAAGAGATAGGTGCGGTCCACTCCGAAGAATTCGCCGAACTCAGCGAGGCAGAGCTGGGCCGCGGCGTGGAACCGCTCCCGGGTATCGGCGCCCACGAAGCGGGCCGAGGCCGCTGATGCCAGGGCCTGGAAACTCAGTTGGCTCCGGAGCCGCTCCGTGGCCCCACGGTAGTCGGAGATGTCCAGTACGAACCCGTCCGTGTGGGCTACGGTCCCCGCCTCATCCAGGATGGCACGGCCCCGCTCCCGGACCCAGGTCTCCCGGCCCCCTCGTCCCACCACCCGGTATTCGAGGCACCACGGCTCCCGCCGATCCACCGCCTCGCCGATGACCTGCGCCACCCTGGCCCGGTCGTCGGGGTGGACCACGCTGTCCAGGGTCCGGACGGCGTTGCCGATGAACTCCTCGGGAGGATAGCCGGTGAGGCGTTCGATCTCCTGGCTCACCTCCATGGCCGTCCAGTCCGCATCGTGACGACACCGATAGACCACCCCGGGAATGTGCTGCAGGAGGGTCCGATGCTCCTCGAGGCGAACCGCCACCTCCGCTTCCAGTTCCTTTCGGAGGGTCACGTCCTGGACCATGACATGGAGCAGATCATGGGAAGGGCGCTCCACCTGGATCCGGTACCACCGGCCAGGGGGATTGCTTCGGATCACCACCGCCTCGGGGCGGGCCTCCCGGACCACCCTGCGGCAGACGGCCAGCCACTCCGGCGACGAGGCGGCAGAGGCGACGGAGCGTTCCACCACCGTCCCGGAGTCCTCCGTTTCCCCCCACCCGGCAAAGGCCTTGAACGCTGCGTTCACCTCCACGACCTGGAAGTCCTGGGGCTGCCCAGTCCCGTGGGGGATGACCCTCAGCCGTGCGTACCCGAGGGTGCCGAGTTCGGGGCCCGTGGCCACGGAGCCTCCAAGAGGAGGAGGAGAGGAGAGGTCCTTCACGGACGACGGGCGCGAAAAGTGGCTGAAATCATGGCATCGATAATGCGGTTTTCAGTATCGGCATGCACCGCCTGCATCCTGAGGCTAGGGCAAGGGTCAGGTGCGTTCCCAGGCTGGGAAGGGAAGGGGTCCCGGAATCCGGGGCAGCTCCATAACCCGGGTGTCCCGGGACGAATAGAAGAAGGTCCCCACGAAGAGGAGGACCGGCGCTACCTGCACCCACATCCGGAGCCACGGGCTGTCTTCCAGGGTCTGGTTCTGGAAGAGGATGAGCGATACCGCAAGGATGAGCACACCCATCTGGATCCAGAGACTTCGCCACCAGAGCACCGTCCAGCGCTGCCTCCGGAACCGGGAGTGAAACGCCTCCGGCGAAGCCGTGAACACCTCCTCCAGGTGCTCGGCGGTGCGGAGCAGGCGCGCCTTGACCTGCTCCGATCTCCGGGGTTCCCGCCTGGGGATCTGGACCGTGCTCTTCCATCCGGTGGGGGTGCGCTTCATGGGCCGCCATCCCCGGCCCAGAACCGCCAGGAGGTCGTCGGGGAAGTCGGCGTCGCCGTCAGGGTGTTCGGCGATCTTCAGGTCCGCCGGGAGTCCGGCAGCGCCTCCGGCATCCAGCTCCACCAGGCGATCCGCCACCCGCACCTCTCCCCCCAGGATCCGGGGCGGGACCTCCGGGTCCGGATCCAGGGCGTGGTGGAAAGCGGCCCATCCTCCCGAGACCCGGCGGAACTGCGCGGCCGGTGGAAGCGCTTCCAGGGCCCGAACCCCATCCTCCACGGACCGGGTCCAGAGCTCGGCTCGGGCCACGATCCCTCCCGGCGCCTCCAGCGTCCGCTTAAGGTGGAAGCTCCCGGGGCGCGGTGTGCGGAGGGTGACGGACTCCACTAGCTCCGGATAGTCATCCCCGGCCTGCCCATGGGTGCGCTCGTGGAAGACCAGGACCCGCTCCTGCCGGTCCGAACGGTCCAGGTCCACACGCCGCCCCTGGCGGGCCAGCGGGCCCACAATGGCAACGATCTCGTGGTGGGAGAGAGGGGGCACGGCTGCTCTGGGAGGAGGGGGATTGAGGTGCAGGGGCCCGAGGCTGGGAGCCGGAAGCCCCTCGCGGTGAACGTCCGGCCATGGCATGATTCCGTCAAGCACTGCGGCGGTCCCCGTATACGAAGATCGAAAGAAGGCCCCCGCCCCCGAACCCCTGCCCGCGTCTCCCCCCCGCCCCCGACCTGCATCAGCCATGCGACTCCTCCTCACCGGTGATCTCCACATCGGCCGTACCTCCACCCGATTCCGGACCGGGGGTGTGAGCGAACTGACCTCCCGCAGCGCCTGGACCCGCATCGTGGAGGCGGCGCTGGAGTGGCGGTGTGATGCCATCCTCCTCTCCGGCGATGTGGCGGACCAGGAAAACGGCTTCTGGGAGGCGGTGGGTCCGCTCCGGGAGGGCCAGGAACGCCTCGCTGCCGCCGGGATCCGGACCGTGGCGGTGGCGGGGAACCACGACCACTCGGTCCTGGGCCGGCTGGCCGATACACTGGACCCGGCACACTTCACCCTCCTGGGCCGGGGGGGGCGGTGGGAGCGCCTCACCCTGGAGCGGGAGGGCACCCCCGTTCTCCACATAGACGGCTGGTCCTTCCCCTCCGGTCGGGTGACCGACTCTCCCCTGGAGGGCTACCACCTCCCTCCCGATCGCGGGGTACCCACCCTGGGACTCATCCACGGCGACCTGGATGCTCCCGGTTCGGTCTATGCACCCCTGGCCTCGGCGGAGCTCCGCGCCAAGCCGGTGGAGGGCTGGCTCCTGGGCCACATCCATGCCCCGGCCCTCCACGCAGGGGGAGCGGGTGGCCCGTGGATCCTCTACCCCGGCTCTCCCCAGGCCCTCCACCCGGGGGAGACCGGGGCGCACGGGGTCTGGATGGTGGAGGTGACTGGCGGAGGGGTGGCCTCGCCCCGGCTCCACCCCCTCTCCACTACCCGCTACGAGTCCCTCCAGGTGGATGTGGGCGGGATCCGGGACCCGGAGGCGCTGGAGCCTCACCTGCTCCACACCGTCACCGAAGCAGCCTCCCGCCTCCTGGACGAATCGGGTGACGCACTCCGGCATCTCTCGCTCCGCCTGACCCTCACCGGTCAGACCCGGATCCCGGAGGCCATCCCGGGGGTCCTGGAGGCGCTGACCCGGTCCGAGCCGGAGGGGATCCTCCAGGTGGAACGGGTCCGGATCCATCTGGACGGCGCCGGCGACGCCACGGTCCCCCACCTGGATCTGGAGGAGGCCGCCGCCGGGCCTTCCGCCCTGGGTACCGCCGCCCGCCTGGTCCTGGTTCTGGAGGGAAGGCGGGAGCCTGGGGCCGGGGAGCGCCAGGAGGTGGAGGCGCTGGTTGAGCGGACCCGGAGTCGGCTGGAGCGCCTCCGCCGGGAGCGGGTCTTCCAGCCTCTCCGCTCCGGCGCCGTGACGGAGCTGGAGGCCCGGGAGCACCTTCGTGGGGAGGCGCGCCGGCTCCTGGGCACCCTGGCCTCCCAGACTGTGGAGACGGGAGCATGAGTGGGGAGGTGAGGGGGGTGCGGGCCGTGTGGTTCCAGGAGGTGGAGGTACTCCAGGCCCGGGGGATCCGCCACGGAGAGGGGTTCTCCCTCACCGGGCTCGGCCCGGGCATCAACCTGGTGAGCGGGTCCAACGGGAGCGGAAAGAGCACCACGGCGCTGGCCATCCAGGAACTCCTCTGGCCTGGGGAGACGGGACTCGTCCGCCCCAGTCTCAGGGCGCTCCTCCGGGACGGCGACGTGACCACCTCCCTCCAGGTGGAAGCCGGATTCGTATCCGTCCACCGAGACGGGCACCCGGTGGACGTGAAGACCTTCGCCCCACCGGAGAGCCGGCTTCGGCACCATCTGGCCCTCCCGGAACTCCTCCGGGCCACGGACCGCTCCTTCGCCAAGCGGGTGGCCGATGCGGCCCGGGGAGGATACGACCTCACCGCGGCAGGAGCCTCACTGGGGTTCACCCTCCGGCCTTCCATGCCCCAGCGCCTGAACCGGGAGGTCCTGGAGGCCAACCGCCATCTCCGGGATGCCCAGCAGGCTCAGGAAGAACTGGTCCGTCGGGAGGCCGCCCTGGAGCGCCTCGGCCGGGAGCTCGAGGCTGCCCGGGGGGCTGGGCGGGAGCTGGCCCACCTGGAGCTCCTGGAAGAGTGGTGGAACGAGGTGGAGCGGTGCGGGGATCTGGAGGCCCGGCTCCGCGCCTTCCCCCCGGGAATGGAACGCCTCCGGGGCGATGAGCTGGAGCGCCTCGAGGAGCTCCGAGACGACCTTCGGGCCCGACAGGAGGAGTTGAGAACCGAACAGCAGCGACGAGACGAAGCCGAGGCCGAACGGCGGAGGATCGGCCTCCCCGACGGCGGACTCCAGTCCACCCGTCTGGCGGTGTGGGAAGGGGAGGCCGGCGCCCTCCTGGATCTGGAAGCCCGGTTGATGGAGCTCAGGCGCACCCGCCGGGCCACCGAGGCGCAGATGGCCCAGTTGCGGCAGGATGTGGGTCCAGGAGTCACGGATGGGGCGCTGGAGCGTCTGGACCGGGAGGCCCGGGCCGCCCTGGAAGAGCTGGCCCGAGGGGCTGAGTCCCTGCGCCGAGAGGGGCTTCGCCTCCGGGAGCGGCGCCGGGAGCTTGAGGCGGAGGCCCCTCTCGCCGGGGAAGGGGACCTGCCCACCCCACAGACGGCGGCCGAGGGGATGGCGGCGCTGGCCCGGTGGCTTCAGTCCCCGCCTCCCCCCCGGCCGGATCCCACCTGGGGAGAGCAGCGCAGGCTGACGAACCTCCTGTGGGTGTCGGCAGCGCTGGTGGCAATCCTATTCGTCGTGCTGGCCGTGGTCTCCCACCCGGCGTGGGCGCTGGGGCTGCTCATCACCCTGGTCCTCATTCTGGCAGCACGGCGGAGTCCCTCAGGGGAAGACGCCGGTTCGGCCTCCCCTGGCCCCGGCCGTGCCCCTGCCGACGAACGGGCCATCCACCGGCAGAGCTTCCTGGCCCTGGGGCTTCCGGCTCCCGAGGCGTGGGATGAAGACGGGGTGGCAGCCCACCTCCAGACCCTCAGGACCCTCCTGGAGGAGAGCACCGAGGCCGAGCGCCGGGCCCGGGAGCTCCGCACCCTGATCCGATCGGAGGAGGAGCACCAGGGCCGGGGGCAGGCCCTGGCCGCTACCCGTGCCGCTCTGGAAGCGCAGCTCGGCATCCCCCTGGGAGGAGGGGGACTCGCCGGCGAAGGGGCCGAGTGGACCGAAGCGGACGACCGCTGGCTCCCCGATCTGGTCCGGAGTGTGGCGGGGTGGCGCGAGGCCCGGGCCCGATGGGTGCAGGCCTCGGAAGAGGTGACCTCGATTGAGGCTGCCTGGGAGGAGCGGCTCCAACGGCTCGTCCGGGAGATCCCGGCGATCCCCGGCGTCACAGCCTTCCTTGGCGAGGGCCGGGAGGGCGGTGAGGGCGGGGCAGAGCCGGGGGAGACCCTGCCCAGCGCGGCGGCTCTCCTGAAGGCGGTGACGGAGCTCCGGCGGCTGGAAGACCGTCGGGCCCAGGCGGTCCGGGATCGGGATGAGTCTGCTCGCCGAGCCCGGGGGGTGGAAGACGCCCTCAGGGGGCTCAAGGAGCGGGAAGGAGCGTTCTGGGCCGGGCTGGGCCTGGACGAGGGCGAGGAGGCGGCCCTCAAGGAGCGACTCTCCCGCCACGGCCAGTGGAACACGCTCAGGACCGAGCTCATGAATACCCGGGCGAGACGGGACGGACTGCACCAGCGAGCAGGGTCGCCCGATCCGGACACCGTCCCGGCCCTCGCCCACATCCGGGACCGACAGGAGGCAGCCCGGCGGGAGGCAGAGCGCGTAGAGGAGCTCATGGAAGAGATCTCATCCATCCGGGCCCAGGTCGGGCACGCCTCTTCCGGCCATACAGTGTCGGAGCGCCTCGCCCATCGAGACACCGCTCTGGAGGCGCTCTCCGATGAGCTGGCTCGCGCCTCTGCGCAGGTGGCAGGAGCCGAACTCCTGGAGTTCATCCGGGCCGAGGAGAGCGAGCGTTCCCGCCCTGCCGTGCTGCGCCGTGCCACCCACCTCCTGGCTCGATTCACCCGGGGGCTGCTGGCCCTGGAGGTGGACGAATCGTCCGGCGAAGCCGAGTTCCGGGTCCGGCGGGGCGATGGACCTCTCCGGTCCCTGGACGAACTCTCGGGAGGAGAGCGGATCCAGACCCTCATGGCGGTGCGCTTGGCCTTTGTGGAGGAGGAGGAGTCCGCCGCCCTCCCCCTCCTCCTGGATGAGGCACTGGCCACGAGCGACGACCACCGCATCACCCGGATCGTGGACACGGTGGTGGAGATCGCCCGCCAGGGGCGGCAGGTCTTCTGCTTCACCGCCCAACCCAGTGAGGTGGCCAAGTGGAAGGTGAGGCTTGAGGACACGGGCGTACCCTTCCGCCACCTGGATCTGGACGAGATCCGTGGGCGGGAGCGGGTCGCCACACTTCCCCCCACGCTCGAGGGACCGCCCACCCGGACCATCCCGGCTCCGTTGGGGGATGACCGGGAGACGTACGGGAGGCGTCTCGCCGAGGCGGGCCTCCTCCCGGGGGTTGATCCGTGGGCTCCTTCCGCTGACGGACTCCATCTCTGGCATCTCATGGACGACGTCTCCACCCTCCACCGCCTCCTCACCGAGGGAGTCCACCACTGGGGCGGGCTGCTCCGGATGGGTGAGGCCGTCCCGGGGTTCTTGGCAGATTGCGGCGTTGGTCCGGAGGTGCTGGAGCTCCTGGGAGCCCGGGCCCGGGCGGTGGAGCGGGCCAGCGAACTCTGGCGCATCGGTCGGGCCCGGTCGGTAAACCGGGAAGTGCTCTCCCGGGCCCAGGGCGTGTCCGATGTGTTCCTGGACAGGGTGGTGGAGCTGGCGGCGGAGTGCGGGGGCGACGGGGCAGAACTCATGGCACGGCTGGACGCAGGTGAGCTGGCCCGTTGGCGGCAGTCCAGCAGCGAGCAGCTAAGGGAGTGGCTCGAGACAGAAGGGTATCTGGATCCAACCCCCCGCCTCACAGCCGAGGAGCTGTACCTCCGACTCCTGGAGGCCGTCCGTCGGGATGTGGAGGATGGGCGACTGGAGACGGGGTTCCTCCGCAGGCTGGTGCACACTCTCATCCCGGATGGGTGATCCGGCCGCGTACCGTGGCGGCTTGCGCCGGCTCCCGAAGCAGCACCTCTTACACAGGGTCTGACCCACCCCTCCCCACGGACCACCAGGGACCCTCAACCAAGGAGTAAGGCCCCATGGGACTCGGCAGATCCCTCCTCCTCGCAGCCGCCGCCAGCGACGGATTGAACCGCTTTGCCACCCGCAGCCCGGTAATTCGGCGGGCCACCCGCGCCTTTATGCCTGGCGAGACGCCGGAGGCGGCGTTGGAAGCCGGGCGCCGCCTGGTGGAGCGGGACGGGCGCGGACTCCTCTTCACCCGCCTCGGTGAGGCGCTGACGAATCTCCATGAAGCCGCACAGGTTCGGGACCACTACCTGGCGCTCCTGAACCAACTGGAGTCAGCCGGACTTCCGGGCGAGATCTCGGTGAAACCCACCCAGCTTGGGCTGGACCAGTCACCTGCTCGCTGCGCCGAACTCGCGGCGGAGCTGGCGGAACGGGCCCAGGCTGCGGGTTCGACGCTCTGGCTGGACATGGAGGATTCCTCGTATGTGGACCGAACCCTCGACCTGTACGAGACGCTGAAGGACCGATATCCGGGCACGGGGCTGGCGCTTCAGGCCTATCTGCGCCGCACCCCTGCCGACCTGGAGCGCCTGGCTCCCCTGGGACCGGTGGTCCGACTGGTGAAGGGAGCCTACGCCGAGCCGTCGGAGGTGGCCTTCCCGAAGAAGTCGGATACCGACCGGGCCTTCCGGGAGGTAGCGCTAAGGCTGCTGGAGTTGGTGGCGGACGGAAGGAAGGGCAGGGCGCCTACGAGCCGGGCTGTTCTGGGCACCCATGACCTCCTCTTGGTGGGAAGGATCCAGGCAGAAGTGCGCGAGCGGGGCCTTCCCACCGACGGATTCGAGGTGCACATGCTCTACGGCATCCGGTCCGAACAGCAGGCGCGCCTCCGGTCGGAGGGCCAGGCTGTGAGTACCCTAATCAGCTACGGTCGGGATTGGTACCGATGGTACGTACGCCGCCTGGCTGAACGTCCCGCCAATGTATGGTTCGTGGTCAAGTCCACCCTGGGGTGAGCCGTCCGCCTTCGGGTATGCACTCCACCGTGGCCGTCACGCATCTCCGCTGCCCGGCTCCCGGGCCACCCGCTCCACTGCCGCCATTACCGGCCCGATTCGGACCCGTTGGGCAAACCAGGTGATTTCGCCGGGGAGGTCCGAGAGCTCCCGTACCAGTATCCCACCCCGTTGGGTGGATCCTCCTCCGCCCAAGCCAGGCTCTGTGCTTCGGCCCGCGGCGAGACCTCGGAAGACCACCAGAACCAGGTTCTCCAGGCCTGCACGCCGGAGCTTCCGGAGCTTGGTCTCCAGGTACTCGGGGGTCCAGAATCCCACCAACTCCACAAGGGCCTCCCGACCATCACTGTGGCGCACCGTGAAGTCGGGGAGGAAGACCTCACCCCCCAGGGCGATGGGCACATCCTCTCGCGTCAGCGTCCATCCGTCCCGCTCAGAGCCGAGTTTCTCGACGAAGGCTAGGGCCAGATCCTCCTCCCAACGCGAATCAAAGCGAGGCCTCCTGAGCCGTGAAGGGCGGAGGGGACCCACAGGCCGAAGGCGATAAGGGACGATCCGGCCCTTGTGCACAACCCGGGCGTCCAGGGTCCACCCACGGGTCCACGCGAGTCCCAGCACCACCCGGGCCAGACGGATCCCGTAGCGTTGGGGTCGAAGAACAAAGGGGGCCGCCGGGCCCGTCACAGTCACCCGATAGCGCCCCTGGCCGGCGGGACGGATCTCGTGCATGAGGCGGGCCAGCTTCACCATGCGGAAGAGGTCACGCCAGCCTTCTCCCGCCTCGATCTCCATCTCCACGGCATCAAGGAGGACACCTCGGGCCAGATCAACGTTGTAGCGATGGAGGAGGGCTGCGGGCGAAAGGCGCGGGGCTCGCACCAGCACCCGGGCCCCCGGGTCGTCGGAGAAGAGGAGGGTGTGGACCCTATCCACCGGAAGACCCAGCGCCGCCGCCGCGGCCTGGTACGGGGCCTCCTCGTCTCCAGGCACCGGAGGCCAGAGTTCACCGCGTCGCCGGTAGAGTTCCCAGCGCACGTCCGGGGCCCGGTCCGCATCAGGCGGGGAGGAAAACCGGCAGAGGGAGAGGAGTGTCCGGGCGATTCCGTCCATTCGGCGCGCATCCCTGACCCGTCGCTGCTGTCGCCGGAGTGCATCTTCCACCGTCCTGCGGGGCGACCCTTCGAGGCGGCGAAGAAGTCGGAGAAGTCGTCGGAGGAAGGGGCGGACCGTGCCGATGCGATCCTGAAGGAAATCCACCTCCAGGACCGCGTCCCCTCCGGAAGCGCTTTGCTGACGCAGGAAGGGTTCCACTTGGGGACGGCGAAGCATCAGATGCCCAGCCCGAGTTGGGGAGAACGAGCGGCGCGAAGGCCCGCCCGTCGCTTCTGGGAGGCGAAGAATTCGAAGGTTTCGGCCGCCACCAACTCATAGAACGAAGCAACCTGATCACCGCTACGCCGGAGGATCCGTCCCAGCCGCTGGGTGTGCTGCCTCCTTCCTCCACGACTGGAGTCGCCCAAGACGATCCCGAGCTTGGCTCCCGGGACGTCCCAACCTTCGTCCAGTACCTGAACTGCGGCCAGAGCACGGATCTGACAGGCACCCATGGCAGCGAGAATGTGGCGTCGTTCCGATGCGGGAGTGTCGGCGGTGACCAGGGGGATGGCGAAGTGTCGGGCCACCGCCTCCGCTGCCTCTCGGCTTCCGCAGAAGAGGATGGCCTGCTCCGCTGGATGCAGTCGCAGGATCCTCCCCGCCTCCAGAAGCTTGCTGCGGCAAGTGTGGACGATCCTCTCCCTTTCCAGGAAGGCCTGGAACGCGCGGCGGGCGGCGGGAGACCGGCGTGTCTCGGCCATGAAGCGGAGCCAGACCTCCTGGGGAGACCCTCCATGGGAATGGGCCTCCAACCACCTCTGATAACGGGCATCGGCCCGGCGGTAGCGCTCTTGCTCGTCTGGCGAAAGGGGGACGAAGCGTCGCTCGGTCACGAATTCGGCCAACTCCCGGTCCGCCATTTCCCCTATGCTGCGACGATACACCGGGGGGCCAACCACCTGCTCTATCCCGGACGCCCGCCCATCAGGATAGGTGGCGGTGAGTCCTAATCGCGCCCCGGCCGGCGCGATCCGCAGTGAGTCGAGCCAGGCCGAGGGGGATCCGTCCCTGCCGTCGGCCAGATGGTGGACCTCATCGAGGACCAAGAGGCCGAACCGGTCTCCCTTCGCTTCCAGAATGGAGAAGGCGGAGTGGTATGTGGTGACAGTGATGGCTCGTGGGTCCTTCTCGTCGCCGTACCAGACCCCCACCTGCCGGTCACCGAAGGCGTCGGCGAGCTGGATGAACCACTGGGCCACCAGGGCACGGGTGGGGGCAACCACCAGCGTCCCTTCCCCCTGCCCGCGAACGGCCAGGAGCGCCACCAGGGTCTTCCCGGACCCTGTGGGTAGAACAACACTTCCCCGCCTCCCGGCTGCCTCCCAGCGCGACACCGCCTCACGCTGATACTCCCTCGGGGTGCGCCGGTCACGAAACTCCGGGTCCAGCACATCGGGGTCCAGCTCACCGGCACCCTCCTCGGGCATACCCATCTCCCGTGCCCAACGCCGGAGTTCAGGGAGTCGGTGGCCCGGCGCCACGAAGGCCTCCAAGCGAGGATCGAAGACCATCCAGGAGGGCGGCTCGATCCTAGGCGGCGCCACGAGTACGGCGAGACCACTCCGGTAGGCCACGTAGCCATGATCGGGGAGGGGCATGGGAGCGCTGGGGTGTCGAAATGGTCCAGAACGAAGAAGGGTGATTCAGCCAGTGCGGAATCTCCCCAAGCTAGGGATAACCAGGCAATAGTGGGAACCCGGGCCGGACCAGATCGGTACTCGACCATGGGTCGCCGACCGGCCGAGGGCGCTCTCGCCCCCAACGTCTGCCCTCCACCGGATCTGAGGGTGCGTCTCTCACCGGATTGGTTTTTCCACGAGCAGGGATGCCGCTTCGACCCCTCTCCCACGCACCCCCTTCCTGTCATGGATCCTGCCACCCGTCTGTCCGCAAACCCCTCGCCCCTCTCTCCATCCGTGGAGGCATTCCTCCGTCGACCCGAGGAGGAGTGGAGTCTCAGGCGACTCTGGCGGGCCCTTCCGCCGGAGTGGAAGCTCAGGGGGATGGAAGCGGCCTTGACGGCGGGCCGGGAGGGAAGCCCCGAACTGCGCCGAGCCCTGGTGGATGAGCTTGCCCGGGTGGGAGGTTTCCGCCCCCAGAGCCTGAGCGCCATGTCTCCCGGGGAAGTGGCCCGGTGGGCTGCCCGCATGTCCGGACGGGCCCTCCCAGTGCCGGAACTCTTCTTTCGCGCGGCTCTGGTCCAAGGGTTTGCCCCCATCCTCTCGGCGTATCTGGACTCCCTTGGGATTCCCCATGAAAACGGGGTCGTCAGGGGTGACCCACCACCGCCGAGTCCCCACCAGGCCCGAGAGGCGGCAGACGAACTGTTCCGACGCTTCGATGGCGACGATGTGGCGGCATATCTGGTGGCACTGGTCTGCCTCCAGTCCGAGCTCGCACCGGGCCTGACTTCCCTCCTACGGGGGCGAGTGCCGGAAGAGTCCCACGCCTTCGAGAGGAAGAGGAGGCCGGCCACCCTGGTGAACGATTCCGCCTCGACGACACCGGAGCCCCTGGCCCCTACCGACGGTGAGATGGATCCGACCCTCACCGCCTCCGACAATCCTGATGCCGCCGACCCCGACGCCCCCGAGCCGGAGTTGGTCCAGGATGCTCGGGTGGAAGAGGCCCCGGAGGGTGGGCTCGCCGCCTCTCCTTTCTCCCCCCTGGACCGAGTGCTGATCCGGAGTGCCGTTGATGCGGCTCAGGGGGTCCAGGGCGCTCCGGAGCGGGCCGAGGTGGAGGATATGGTGGAAGAGCTGATCCAACTCAATGGCAGACGTCACCGGACCTTCTTCCACAGGGGATTCGTGGATGCCCTATGGCAGGGGCCTTACCGGGACAGCCTTCCCGCCGAAAACGCGGCCCGAAGGGATTGGTATCTGGCCGGCTGGATCTCGGGGTTGGGGCGCCGGGGCGACTGGCGGCAGATCGTGGAGTTGGCGGAGGCCACTCCCCCTGCCCGGCTTTTCGGCGTTGGAGATGGGCCGGTCCACCTCGCCGCGCCCCTCCTCTTCGAAGCACTCGCCCGAGTGCAACGGGAGGTGGAGGCGCTCCCGCTCCTCCCCGCCGAGTACCTGGCCGAGCAGCCGGTCATGCTGCCCCGGCTCCTTGAGGTGGCCACGGCGTGCCTGCGGCGTGACGATGCCGAATCCGCCAGGCCCCTCCTGGACCGCCTCCACCAGGTGATGGGGATTCTGGAGCGGGCCGGCCAGTCCACCGATGAGCGCTTCTTCCTGGAGGTCCGCCGGCGGCGAGCCCACTGCTACCGGCAGCTTAGCGAACCCCATCGGGCCCGGGCCTTGCTGGAGGGGCTCCTGGAGCACGAACGGGACCCCCGCTTGCGGGCCATGGTCCTTGCGGACCTGGGTCTTCTGGACGCCGGACTCCGCTCTCTCTCCGAGGTTCGTCTCGGAAGGACCCGGGTGGAAATGATGGACCTCGCCGAGGCCCTCTCCCGTGGCGAGCCCCGCTTCCGGGAAGCGCTCACGGCGGCCGATCCGCCCACCGGTCACGGTGCCTGGCCCCTGGGAATCCTGGCCATGGCGAGAGGGGATTGGCAGGAGGCCCGGAATCTGCTTGTGACGGCTCGGGCCGCCTTCCTCCAGCGCCCCCATCGCTATCAGCAGCGTTGTCTTTGGGCCCGGGTCACCCTGGCTACGGGAATCGCCGAAGCGCTGGCGCTGGACTATGCGCGGCTCCCCCGGGCACGGGACCTTATGGTAGAGGGGCTCGACGGGGGCGGAGAACTCTCTGCCCACCTGGTGCCCGATGTGCTGGCGGCTCTTGAGGAGCACGAGGACGATCTGGCGGACAGCCTCCTGGAGCGACTGACATCCGCCGAGGACGAGGAGGTTCTGGACCGGCTTCTGCAGACCGGGTCAGCCCGCCGGAGCCCTGCGGTGGTGGAGGCGCTTCTTCGTCGGGCCGACCGGCCTGAGCGTTCCCTGGGCCGGTGCGCCGCAGACCTCCGTGCAGCATTCGGCCTCCTCTCGGGCCCCGACTTTCCCAAACACCGGATCGGCCCGGGCCGCGGCGGGCGGATCCTGGACCGACTGGAAGAGCTTGCTCGACTCCGCCAGGTGGGCCGGGACGAGTTCCTGGACATGCTACTCATCGAGCCCGAACGCCTCTCTCCCCATTGGAGCTCGGAAGACGCCCGGTGGGCCGCCATCCCAATCCTGGAAGCCATGGGTCGGGACGCCGACGCCCTGGATCTGCTCAGGCAGGAATTCAGGGAATGCATGGCAGGGCACAGGGGGGTTCCCTTCAAACTGGAAGAGGCGGAAGCCGTCCTGGCGCGGGCGCGGGGCCTGGCGCTGGACCGAAGTGCCCTTGCCGACATGGAAGCGCGCCTCGCCTCGGCCCACAGGCAGGCGGAGGAGTGGGACGATGAGCCCATGGTGCGGCGGCATGCCCACCAGCCCCACCGCATCCTCATCGTCGGTGGCGACGAGGGAAATCACACCCTGGGCGCTCGAGTCCAGCAGATGCTCCGGGACCTGGGAGAACCCATCGAGGTGGAGCACCTTGCGCCAGGATGGAGCGGGAACTGGAGCGGAAATCTGGACCGAGCCCTCTCCCGGGCGGAGCGGGCGGACGCCGTGGTCATCCTCCGCTACGTCCGCACCGAGTTTGGCCGTTCTCTCCGGGCCGGACTCGAGCGGCCCTGGGTTTCCTGCCCCGGCGTGGGCACCGCTCAGGTGACCCGGATGGTCCGGAAGGCGGCCCGTTGGGGATCCCGGCAGAAGGAGCGCTGACGGGGGCCGATCCCCGAGGGCGTCGGGGGCGGGCCGGAGCCCGCTACCCGAAGAGGTTCACCATGGGGATCAGCACCAGCAGGAAGAGGAGGGTCATGGCGGTGCCGGCCCTGAGAAAGTCCTTCACCGTGTAGCCTCCGGGGCCCATGAGCAGGGCGTTCACCTGATGGGTGGGGAGGAGGAAGGCGTTGGACGCCGCCAGCGCCACGATGAGTCCGAACTGGGCCGGACTCGCCCCCACCCCCACCGCGACATTCGCCGCCAGCGGCACCAGGAGCACCGTGGCACCCACGTTGGAGATGGTGAGGGTGAAGGCGGTGGCCAGGATGGCCACCACCATCTGCATCCCCCAGGGTGGCAGGTCTCCGGCGGCAGCGATGACGCCATTGGCGATCCAGGCAGCAGTCCCCGTCTCTTCCAGCGCCTGGCCCAGGGGGATGAGGGAGGCCAGAAGGAAGACCGTCTTCCACGACACGGACCGGTACGCCTCATCGGGGGTCAGGACCCTGGACAGCAGGAGGATGATGGCGCCGGTGAGAAGGGCCAGGGAGAGCTGGAGGCTCGTGAAGATGACCAGGGCCAGGGAGAGGCCGAAGGCACCCAGCGCCCACCCCTGCTTGCCGGTGCGAGGCGGTTCGCTGGGGATGTCTGAGAGGGCTACGAAGGACCGACCGTCGGCCAGGAGGGGGCCCAGCCTCTCCCACGGGGCGAAGACGATGAGGACGTCGCCGGCCTCCAGCTCCACCTTCCTCAGGTTCTCGGTGATGACCTGCCCCCCCCGGTGGACCCCCAGGAGCGTCACATCGAAGACCTCCCGGAGCCGGAGGTCCCGGACCCGCTTGCCCACCGCGTCACCGCCGGGGCGTACCACCACCTCTGCCAGCCCGGCATGCTCCTGATCCTGGAGGAGGGTGAAGGGATCGCCTGCCGCCGCCTCGAGCCCCTGGGACTCCACGAAGGCCGACACCACCTCCGGGTCCCCCACCAGGCCCAGGGTCGCCCCGGCCTCCACAACGAAGTCCCGATACGGCGCCACGATGAGCCCCTCGCCCCCCTTGGCCGCCACGATGAGAAGGCCGGCATGCTCCTCTTCGATGGTCTCGATGCGTCGTCCCCGAAGAGGACTCCCGGACGGCACCACGTAGGGGGCGATGGGGCGGTCCAGGCCGTAGGTGGCGGAGATGGCCGGGAGGCTCCTCCCCCCGTCCCGCCCCGGTGTCACCGACGGGAGGAGCCACCGGCCGAACACGGCGAACATGCCGATTCCGGCGGCGGTGATGGCTAGGCCGATGGGGGTGGGCGAGAAGAGGCCGTAGGGCTCGATCTCCACATCCAGATTCCGGGCTGTGGAGGCCAGGAGGTCATTCAGGAGGATCAGGGGGCTTGAGGCCACCAGCGTCAGGGTGCCGCCCAGGATCGCTGCAAACCCCATGGGCATGAGAAGGCGACTCACCGGGATCCCCGTCCGGTCCGCCATCCGCTCGGTGACGGGCAGGAAGAGCGCGGCGGCGCCGATGTTCTGCATGAAGGCGCTGATGAAGGCCACCGCCGAGGAGATGAGCGAACCGATCCGTCGCTCCGTCTCCCCTCCGATGCGCAGGAGGAAGGCCGCAACCTTCTGCATGACCCCCACCCGGTCGAGCCCCGCCCCCAGGATCATGACGGCGATGATGGAGATGACGGCGTTGGAGGCGAAGCCGCTGAAGAGGTCACCGGCCTCCACGAGCCCGGTGAGCCCCACCACCACCATGATGAGGATCGCCGCCACGTCGATCCTGACGATCTCGCTCACGAAGAGGAAGATGGCCCCGGCCAGGATGGCCAGGACCAGGATCATGTCAGGGGTGAGGGCACTCATGGAATACCGGTCGGAGGGAAACGAACGGAAAGGGGAGGGGGTCCCCTTTCGCGACGGCGACCTTCGATGATACAGCCCTTCGGGTGTTTCGTGGAGGGTGGTGGACGGAGAAGTGGGGGCGTATCGTTTCCTGGCCGGTTTCCGCCCCATTACAACCCATGCTCCATTCCCATGGCCCAGCGAACCTTCGATGACGATGAGGTGGCCGAGATCCTGGATCGTGCCTCCCGGAATCCGGGCCCGGACGCCGGGCGTGGCATGCCGCCGGCGTCGGGAGCCGAGGGGGAGTTGACCCTGGCGGAGCTCCAGTCAATCGGGAAGGAAGTGGGCATTCCGCCGGAGCGCATCACCGCCGCCGCCCGGGAGCTCATCGGGCAGCAGGCCACAGGGTATCCGGAGCTTGAGCTGAAGCTCCGCATTCCCCGGGAACTGACGCACCGCGTCGACCTCCCCGGGCCCGTGGAGGACGAGGAGTGGGATCGGCTGGTGACCCTCTTCCGGATCCACTTCGGCGGAGACGGTGAGGAGATGGCGGAGGGGCTGCTCCGGAGGTGGAAGCTGGGCGACGTGACCGCCTCCGTGGAGCCTGACCCTCTGGGGGAGGGGTGGCGCCTCCGCCTCACCGCCTTCCACAAGGACGCATGGCAGAGGTTTGGCGTAGCTGCGGTCTTGGTTCTGGTGGGAATTTTCACCTTTGGTTTCACGGCCCTGTTGGCCATCGCCGGTCCCGCCGGGATCCTGGGGCTCGGTGCCGTTGTGGCCGGGTTTGGAGTCGGCGCCTGGTATCGTCTCCAGCTCCCGGGCTGGGTGCGGAGGCGAGGGGCGCAGATGCAGGAGGTGGCGAAGTTGGTGAATAGACCTGCAAGCCCGCCCTGAAGTGAGGCCGAACGGCGGTCTGATCCCCGCCGGTAGCGTTCGGTTCCATTCTCTACCTCCTCCGTTGGCCTTGCACGAAAGGCACCCGGCGAATACCCTGCACAGCAAGGTATTCAGGGCGCTTACACTGTGGTCGCATCCTGACGCGTCGCGTGGCTTACTCAGTGTTTCCTGACTTCGACCGTCCTGAACACCGACCGTAGGGCCGGTGGGGCCATTTGTGTGGTGGTAGTGACCCCACCTGAAGCCCAGCTTCCCATCTAGCCGCTGCTGCTGGAGGTCAGAATGAAGCAACTATTTCTGTGGGCGCTCGTCCTCTTTGGATTTTCCTCTATCTTGATTTCACCAGGGGTGGCCCAGGCCAGTGACAGTGGCCTCCGGACCCTTGGACCCACTCAGACCGGGGAAGTGACGGGAACCGTGCGCGATCGGGCCAATCAGAGGCCTTTGGGAGGCGCGCAGGTGTCCATCCCGAACCTGAACCTCGGTGCGCTCACCGATTCAAGCGGGAACTTCAGCATTGCCAACGTGCCTGCCGGGACTCACACGTTGCAAGTGCAATTCCTTGGCTACCGGGCTGCCACTGAGGAAGTGACGGTGGTCTCGGGACAGGCAACGGATGTCACCATTGCACTTGCCTCCCAGGCCATCGACCTGGATGAAGTGCTCGTGACGGCTTCACCGGCGGGGGAGCGCCGTC
>SL_3KL_010_SEDDRAFT_10002016_pt1 | contig 18637 bp, 17 predicted proteins | sample SodLakKL_010_SED_2_FD_10381 | JGI IMG/M metagenome (IMG submission 10381) | reverse complement strand
TGGTGAAAAAAATCAAGCAGGAACAGGGCATGGTCTAGGGGAGTTCCTTCGGCGGGGCACCGGTCCCGGCCTGTACCCAGTGGGAACGGCGGCCGCTGAACCGTTGGGCCCTGAAGGTGCATTTTCGCTCGCCGTGCATACGCACCTTGGCAGTGCATGGGAGGCAGGGATGGCTGGAAAAGCTTCCCGCAATCACCCTGGAAATCATAGGGAGGGAGTTGATCATGAGTGACAGAAAAGTGGTCGCAGTCACCGGAGCCAGCCGTGGTATCGGACGAGCCATTGCCATTGCACTGGCGGCACCGGGTGTGGATGTGATCATCAATTACAATTCCAACCCCGATGCGGCAAAGCACACGGCGGACGCAGTGCAGGCAAAGGGAGGAACGCCCCACCTTCAGCCCTTCAATATCTCGGACCCCGATGCGGTCAAGGAAGCTTTCAAAAGCATCAGCCAAACCCATGGAAGGCTGGACGTTCTCGTGAACAACGCCGGCATCACTCGGGACAACTTGCTGGCCCTCATGAAACTGACGGAATGGGACGCAGTCATCGACACCAACCTCAAGGGCGCCTTTCTTTGTTCTCAAGCAGTGGTGAAAACCATGATGCGGCAAAAATACGGGCGCATCATCAACGTCACTTCTGTGGTGGGAGTCACCGGAAACGCCGGGCAGGCCAATTACGCCGCGGCCAAGGCGGGCATCATCGGCTTCACCAGGTCCCTGGCGCGGGAGCTCATTTCCAGAAACATCACGGTCAATGCCGTGGCACCGGGCTACATCGAGACGGACATGACTCATGAACTCCCCGAGAAAGCCCGAAAGCTCCTCATAGACCAGATCCCGGCCGCCCGCATTGGAACCCCCGAGGAAGTGGCATCTGCCGTCGCCTACCTGGCCTCTTCCGAAGCATCGTACATCACCGGCCAGGTCATTCATGTGAACGGGGGCATGTTCATGGGGTGATTCCCTTCCTGGTCGGCTCCAAGTTGCCACTGCCATCGGCTGCGTTCGTGGGGGAAAGGTTGCCTCCACTTCATCAGTAAGGAATGCTGGGAGAATCAAATGGAATCCAAACCACCTCGTCGAGTTGTTGTCACAGGAATAGGCCTGGTGTCTCCTGTGGGAATAGGCGTTGAAGAAAACTGGTCCAACCTGCTGGCGGGAAAATCCGGCATCGGCCCCATCTCCAGCTTCGATCCAACGGATTGCGCCTCAAAAATAGCCGGAGAAGTGAAGAATTTTCACCCTGAGGAATTCATTCCCAAAAAGGATCTTCGCAAGATGGATCCTTTCCTCTGTCTGTCCCTGGGAGCTTCGCGCCAGGCCTTCGAAGACAGCGGGCTGAAAATTTCCGACGAGCTGTCTCCCCGAGTGGGAGTGTTCATGGGCTGCGGCCTCGGTGGTCTCAACACCATCGAAGAGACACACAAGACCCTTTTGGCCAACGGAGCCAAGCGCGTGAGCCCCTTTTTCATTCCCATGCTCATCGGCAACATGGCCCCCGGTCTCATCTCCATCCACCACAACGCCCGGGGCCCCAACCTGGCCGTGCAGACCGCCTGCGCTGCGGGCACTCATGCTGTGGGACAGGCCTTTCACATGATACGAAGCGGAATGGCGGACGCTATGGCAACGGGTGGCGTGGAGTCGGTGGTGACGCGTTTGTGCGTGGCGGGGTTCAGTGCCATGAGAGCCCTCTCCACGCGAAACGATGAACCGGAAAGGGCTTCCCGCCCATTTGAAAGAGACCGCGACGGCTTCGTGCTGGGTGAAGGGGCTGCCGTTCTGATTCTTGAAGAGCTCCAGATGGCTCTCGAGCGAGGTGCAAAAATTTACGCGGAAATCGTTGGTTTTGGAGCTTCAGGGGACGCCTATCACATGGCCGCNCCGGCCCCGGAAGGAGAAGGGGCTGCCCGATGCATGTGGGCGGCCCTTGAAGACGCCGGCATTGAGCCTCACGAGGTCCAATACATCAACGCTCACGGCACTTCAACGGATCTCAACGACAAATATGAGACTCAAGCCATCAAGACGGTCTTTGGCGAACACGCCTACAAGATGGGAGTCAGCTCCACCAAGTCCATGACCGGCCATTTGCTGGGTGCCGCAGGGGGGGTGGAAGCAGCCTACACGGTTCTGACCCTCGAAAGCGGGATCATGCCGCCCACCATGAATTATGACCACCCCGACCCGGACTGCGATCTGGATTATGTGCCCAACAAGGCCCGAACTGCCCCGATGGAAATTGCACTGTCCAACTCTTTTGGTTTTGGGGGAACCAATGGAACACTCGTTTTCAAAAAGTGGTCGGGCAAATAGGTTGGGAACAAAATGATGACCCTGATTTTCAAAATTTTTACAGTGCATTATGATATTCAGGCAAAACCCATGCGCCTGCCGCAGGGTTGAGCTGCACCGATGGGCATGGGGAAAAGGCACACCCATAGAAAGTTTCCACGCGCCATTGGCTCCTTTGGGGCGCAGGATTTCACACATTGTCCACAGCGGAATGAAAGCTCATATGAAGATCATCATTGGATGCGACCATGGCGGCTATGAACTCAAGGAAAAAATTCTTCCTCGACTCAGAGCGCTCAACCATGAAATCGAAGACATAGGCACCCACAGCACGGAATCGGTGGATTACCCCACCTATGCGGTCCAGGTCGCCAGGGCCGTGGCCGATGGCAGAGCCGAGAGAGGCATTCTTGTCTGCGGCAGCGGAATCGGCATGTGCATTGCGGCCAATCGGACTCCCGGTGTTCGGGCCGTACAAATTTCCGAGCCCTTCGCCGCCAGGATGAGCCGCCGCCACAACGACAGCAATATTTTGTGCCTTGGAGGACGGTTCCTTGGCCTGGACATGGCCATGGAAATCCTGGAAACCTGGCTCAATGAGCCCTTCGAGGGGGGCCGTCACCAGAAACGCGTGCAGATGATCGAAGCATCCAGCCATCCCCAAGGGGGTGAAACCACCTGATGGATGACTTCAACTCCATTTACGGTTCAACATGCATGAAAGGTTAACGGAATGTCCCACATTGAGCGCGTAGACCCTGAAATTGCACGACTCATCTCACTGGAAGCTCAGCGTCAAAAAGGCAAGATTGAACTCATTGCTTCGGAAAATTTCGTGAGCGAAGCGGTGCGTGAAGCTCAGGGATCCGTTCTCACCAACAAGTACGCCGAGGGATATCCGGGGAGAAGGTATTACGGCGGATGTGAGTTTGTGGATCCCGTAGAGACCCTTGCCCAGGAGCGGGCGAAAAAACTCTTTGGAGCAGAGTATGTGAATGTACAGCCCCATTCGGGGTCTCAGGCCAATATGGGAGCCTATTTTGCCGTCCTCAAACCCGGCGACACCATTCTGGGAATGGATCTGAGCCAGGGAGGGCACCTCACCCACGGCAGCCCCGTCAGTTTTTCCGGAAAACTTTTCAAGGTCATTTCCTACGGTCTGAGAAAGGACAACGAAGAAATCGACTATGATCAGCTGCGTGCCCTGGCTGCGGAGCACCGTCCCAAACTGATTGTGGCGGGCGCCAGTGCTTACCCTCGAATCATTGACTTCGCAAAGTTCCGGGAGATCGCCGATGAAGTGCAAGCCTGCCTCATGGTGGACATGGCTCACATTGCCGGCCTGGTGAGTGCGGGTGTCCACCCCAGCCCCATTCCTCATGCGCACTTTGTCACCTCCACGACCCACAAGACGCTCAGAGGACCAAGGGGTGGCCTCATTCTGGCTCGCCAGGAATTTGCAAAGACCCTCAACAGCCAGATTTTCCCAGGGATACAGGGCGGGCCTCTCATGCACGTCATTGCGGCCAAAGCCGTGGCCTTCCAGGAGGCTCTTCAACCCTCCTTCGTGGAGTACCAGGAACGCGTGGTCGCCAACAGCCGCACTCTGGCCCATGAACTCATGAACTACGGGTACCGTCTCGTGTCGGGGGGCACGGACAACCACCTCATGCTGTTGAACCTGACGCCTCAGGGGCTCACGGGAAAAATTGCGGAAGAAACTCTGGGTCAGGCGGGAGTCACCGTGAACAAGAACGCCATCCCCTTCGACACGCAGAAGCCCCAGATCACCAGTGGCATACGAATCGGCACACCTGCCGTCACCACGCGAGGCATGAAGCCTCAGGACATGAAAACGGTGGCCAGGATCATTCATGAAGCGCTGCAGTCAGTGGGTGATGACAGGAAACTCACAAGCCTCAAGGCTGAGGTGGCGGATTTTTGCTCAAATTTTCCCATTTATCAGAACATGGAATAGCAGGAAAAGGGGAGCTAGAGTTCCCAGTGGGGAAAGGCATGTCCCATTCACAAGGAATTGATTCCCAGGAGCAGGGAACCGAGCAGGACCGGCAGCACATGCGCCAGGCTCTTGAGCTTGCCTCGCGAGGTTCGGGTCACACCAGTCCCAACCCGGTGGTGGGCTCGGTGGTAGTCCGCCGGGACACTGTGGTGGGAAGGGGGTATCACCAAAAGGCAGGAGGTCCCCACGCGGAAATCAATGCACTCAGAGACGCAGGAAGGGAAGCCGTTGGCTCCACACTCTATGTGACCCTGGAACCCTGCAACCATTTTGGCCGCACCCCTCCATGCACCCATGCCATTCTTGACGCAGGTATCAGCCGCGTGGTCATGGGCATGATGGACCCCAACCCGAAAGTGGAAGGTGGTGGGGCCTCATTTCTGGAGAAAAATGGAGTTTCCATCACACGCCGTGTGCTGGAGAAGGAGTGTCGCCAGCAAAATCAGGCTTTTATCAAACATTCCATATCAGGACTTCCTCACGTGACCCTGAAAGCGGCCGCCACACTGGACGGGCGCATTGCCACACGCACGGGGGACTCCCGCTGGATCACCAACGAAGAATCAAGATCCTTCGTTCATGAGCTTCGCGCTGAGCTCGATGCCATTCTGGTGGGAATAGGAACGGTTCTCGCTGACGACCCTCAGTTGACAGCGCGCCTTCCTTCAGAGTTCCCCATTCGACAGCCCGTTCGCGTTGTGGTGGATTCCCGTTTGCAAATCCCCGTTCAGTCCCGGCTCATTGAGACGGCCAGGGACGTGCCCCTTTGGATCGCCTGCGGTGAGGATGCACCCCTTGACCGGGAGGAACCGCTTCTCGAGAGGGGAGCACAGGTCTTGCGCCTTCCCCTCACCGACAATCACGTCCATCTGAAATCCCTTCTCAAGGAATTGGGAAAGCTGCCGCTGACCAGCGTCCTTGTGGAGGGAGGTGCACAAATACTGGGAGCCTTCATCGAAGAAGGGCTCGCCGATGCCTTTCACTTTTTCTTCGCCCCCAAAATCCTTGGCGACCCCAAAGGAATCCCCATGATTCGGGGAAAGCTCCGGGAAAAAATGGCGGAGGCCATACCGACCCACGGCATGCGAGTCCGCTGTTTCGGGGAAGATGTGATGCTCTCGGGACGGTTTCAAGAGAACCTTTATTAGGAGGAAACCCTCATGTTCACAGGTCTCATCGAGGGCACCGGAACCCTCCTTCGCGTCGATCACACGGGAGCCGATGCCCGTATGGTGATCAAGGCCAACTATGACACGGGTCCCATCATTCTGGGCGAAAGCATTGCCGTGGACGGCGCATGCCTCACGGTCACCTCCTTTGAAGGAAATGTCTTCTCCGTGGATGTCTCCAGAGAATCTCTGAACAGGACCACCCTGGGCAAAAAAAAGGTGGGGCAGCGGCTCAACCTGGAGCGAGCCCTGCGCCTTGGAGACCGCCTGGGAGGGCACATGGTGAGCGGGCATGTGGACGCCATCGGCAAACTGAGGGAGCGCACCCGGGACGGCAAATCCTGGCGCCTTACGTTTCAGATTCCCAGGGAGCTGGACAAATACGTCATAGAAAAAGGCTCCATCGCCATCAACGGAATCAGCCTCACCGTGAACGCCTGTGCCGAGGGCACTTTTCATGTGAACATCATCCCCCACACGGCCAGGGAGACGACCATCGATCAGCTTCAGACGGGGGATGAGGTCAACATCGAAACCGATCTCATGGGGAAGTACGTGGAGAAAATGCTTCAAGCCTGGAAGCCCGGAGCGAAACCTCCCAGGGAAGGGAAAGCCATCGACATGGAATTTCTTGCGAAACACGGCTTTTCATGAACCACATACGGCCGGGAGCGAACCCCGTGCCATGGAAAAAGTAAAATTTTCCCGCTTTTTCTCCAACCCCCTTTGGAGAGGGTGAACTGCAAAGGGAAAAGGGTTAAGTTAAACGGGCAGACAAATCAAAAATCTGCAGTTCATTGTGTCGGGGCCAGCGAGCCCCTTCAATGTTTTCACGTGAGAAGGAGCAACAAAAAATGTCTGTGGCATCCATCCCCGAAGCCCTGGAAGATATTCGAAAAGGCAAGATGGTCATTCTCGTCGACGACGAAGACCGCGAAAATGAAGGCGACCTCTGCATGGCTGCCGAACTTGCCACACCTGAGGCCATCAACTTCATGGCCCGCTACGGCCGCGGCCTCATTTGCCTCTCCCTGACTCCCGAATGGGTTGAACGCCTCGAGCTTCCCATGATGGTGAGCCACAATCGATCTCCTTACGAGACAGCCTTCACCATTTCCATAGAAGCTCGTGAAGGCGTGTCCACAGGAATCAGTGCGGCGGACAGAGCGCACACCATACTCACTGCCATTGGGGACGATGCGAGGCCTCAAGACCTGGTCAGTCCGGGCCACATTTTTCCACTCAAATCCCGAAAAGGAGGTGTCCTGGTCCGCACGGGGCAAACGGAGGGATCCGTTGACCTTGCCCGCCTGGCAGGACTGAAACCGGCGGGAATCATCTGCGAAATCATGAAAGACGACGGCACCATGGCACGCATGCCCGACCTCGTGGTTTTCGCGGAGGAACACGACTTGAAAATCGTGACCGTGGCAGACATCATCAACTACCGCATGCAGCACGAAATGTTTGTCCACCGGGCCGCGACCACTCTTCTTCCCACCTCCCTCGGCAATGAATTTCAGCTCATCGTGTACACCAACGACATCGACGAATACAGTCATCTCGCCCTGGTGAAGGGGGACATAGGCCCGGAGGACGAAGTGCTGGTGCGTGTGCACTCGGAATGCCTCACAGGGGATGTGTTCGGATCCCTGCGCTGCGACTGTGGAAGTCAGCTTCGAGCAGCCATGGCTCAAATAGAACGCGAAGGCAAGGGTGTTGTCCTCTACATGCGCAACCACGAAGGGCGAGGCATTGGAATCGTCAATAAAATCAAGGCGTATGCTCTTCAAGAGCAGGGAATGGACACCGTTGAGGCCAACAAGGCTCTGGGATTTCGGGAAGACTTGCGCGATTACGGCATAGGAGCCCAGATGCTCGTGGACCTTGGAGTGAAAAAAATGCGTCTCCTCACCAACAATCCCAAAAAGATTCGAGGACTTCAAGGATACGGGATCACCGTCACCACTCGTGTGCCGCTGGAAACCCCTCCCAATGAGTGCAACATCGCCTATCTGAAAACCAAATGCACCAAGATGGGACATGTGATGAGCTGTTTCACGGACAAAAAGGATTGAGCCTATGAAAATCTATGAGGGAAAACTGCTGGCCCAAAATCATCGCTTCGGCATCATCGTGAGCCGCTTCAACGACTTCATCGGTGAGCGCCTGGTGGGGGGAGCGCTGGACGCACTTAGGCGCTGCGGGGCGGAAGACAACAACATCGACATCTTCAAGGTTCCCGGTGCCTTCGAGATTCCTCTTCTCGCCAAGAAAGTGGCCTCCACAGGGCGTTATGACGCGGTCATATGTCTGGGTGCAGTCATTCGGGGATCCACGCCCCATTTCGATTATGTGGCCAGCGAAGTGAGCAAGGGAATTGCCTCTGCCAGCATGGAAACAGGGATTCCCATCCTTTTCGGTGTGCTCACCACGGACACCCTGGAACAGGCCATTGAGCGAGCAGGATCCAAAGCAGGGAACAAAGGCTGGGAAGCCGCCATGGGAGCCATTGAAATGGTGGGCCTTCTGCAAGAGCTGCCTTCCTCATAGACTTGAGCCCTCTTTGACTGAGGCAAATCCAACTTGTATTTGAAAAAGCAAACAGAGGGTGGTCGCGGACCACCCTCTGTTTGCTCATGGGGAAATGGAATTGAAAATAAAAGCGGGAACCCGAAGGCGCGCGCGCGAAATGGCCATGCAGCTCCTTTACCAGATAGAAGTCTCTCAGACACCACCCGAGGACGCCATTCCTCTCTATTACGACCTTTTTTCCCATGAAGAAGACCTGGAGTTCGACATCCCCATGGCGTCCAGGCCCTTCGCTGAAGAGCTGGTGTATGGCGTTGAGACTCACCTGCCAGACATCGACAAAACTCTTTCCCGGTCCTCCCAGCACTGGCGCCTGGAGAGAATGACCCTCATCGACAAAAACATCCTGCGCATTGCTCTCTATGAAATGCTCTACCTCAAGGATATTCCACCCAAGGTGTCCATCAACGAAGCCATCGAAATCGGAAAATCCTTCGGGACGGAAGACTCACGAGCCTTCATCAACGGAATCCTTGACCACATTCTCTCAGCCATGGACCAGAATGACAGGGAAGCTAACACTCCTGACCCAGCACCCGTAAAGGACTCTCTTCCGAAAAAATGAGAAAGGGAGAATCAAAGTCCCCGGAGCAAGCTCACCGTCACTTGTCAATCAGGAAACTTGATGGTCAGCTTGTGGCCGCTTTCCTCTTCCTTCACCTTCACAAGCACTTCGATGCTGCTGTCGCGAATTCCCAGTGCCAGGGGCAGACTCCCTTTTTTCCCTTCTATGTGACTGATCTGTCTCACGATGTTGAGAACTTTTTCCCCCACTTCCGTGCCGGGGGTGGGCAGCTCTGTTTTCCTGTACTTCGCCGTGACGTGCAGGCCACCATCTCCTTTCCTCTCCAAGGAAAGCTTTTCAGCTCCTGAATTGATGCCATGAAGCACCGCCAGAGCAAGCCACTTGAGGGCTCCTTCTTCCTTGTCAGGTTCAGAATCAACGGTGGACATCTCTTTCAAATAATCTGTGGTCGCGTAGCAATCACAGAACTCCTGAAGCTTCAAATGCAAACCGCCTTTGTCCCTCATGGCAGATTCCTTTCCATTGTGTGCAAAGTTTACGGATCGTTCCGAACCCCCGCAGAGTTTCAACCTAAAGTGAAATTAGCCACTGAAGCTGTTCCGTCAAGAACACATGAGGGGATAGAAACTCTTGAATGGGGGAACAGGTGAGGAAACACCTGATGGTTTGAAGGCACTTGAACGTGGAAGCACTCCGTCCATGAACGAGCAATGCTGAATCGGGGGGACGGCGTTGCGGGAAGCTGATTCCCGGAGACCATGTGAGCCGCTTGAAGTGTGGCCGTCACTCAAAAGGAAGGTGTGCTGTGTCAAAAGGGCCCGGTCTTCATGAGCCCGCCATTCCCCCATGCTCCATGCGGGAATGGCGGCTTATGAGCAAGTGGTCTCGCTCCCTCATGCCCCACGGGGAATGAACGGGCAAAAATCCGTCTTTTTAATTGGGCATGCTGTGAGATCATGGGCGAACAAAGGAAAATTCACTGCTCCTGCTCCTTCCCATGGGACCCCATTGGATCAGCTCACCCATCCTGCTCATTCTTTGTCTGACTTGTAGCTTTCCTGATAGACTTGTGGATTGATGTTTTTGGAGTCGGGACCGCCACAGTCTGGAATGTAGCAGGAAACATCCACAAATTCACACTTCTGCTTGCATGCGGGACAAATATCGGGAGGCGTCATCACATCGATAGTATTGCCACAATTGTTGCATTTGAAAATAGCCATTTTTTTCTCCTTGTCACCAAGAGTCCGTTGATGGAACTTTCTTTTATTGCAGGAACAAGTCCTGCCATGTTTTCTTCCTTCTTCGAATATATCTGTATGAAGCACAAAAATCAATAAAGCATGCTCGCATCCTCGATGCCGCCCACGCTGCATGGAGGGGAGTTGCCCTTCCTGATCCGTCATCCCAGCCATGGGAGATGTTCCAAGAGGTCTGATCATCCCTTTCCCGGCAATGGCACTCAACGGGCGAAAAACGCCCCTTCGTCAGCACTGCCCCCCTTTTCTTCACCAGTCCCGCCCCAGGTGTCCGCTGCGCCCCTCCTTTGGGCCGGCAGCAGCCAGTTCAGCGATTTTTCCATGGAAGCCGGGATGGATGGGTCGCACTCTTTTGCTTGCAATCTTCTGAAAAGATGTGTTTTCAATCCCATTGTCATCCACTCAAGAAGAATTACCCTTGACGGGATGACAATGGGGTTTCGAAAGGACCGAAACGGCGAACACCAGGCATGGAAAGTGAGTTGCATGTTACCCTGGAACAATATCCTGATTTTTTTCATGACCCTTTTCTTAATTCAATGGCTTTGTGAGCTCTTTTTGGGACAGCTGAACATGAGTCATTCCAAAAAAAACCAGGGCTCCATCCCTCAGCCTTTCAAGGAAGTCCTGGACGAGGAAGCCTTTGGGCGCATGACAGCCTACACCATTGAAAGCCAACGGCTTTCGGCATGTGCGGGCGCAGTGAGCCAGATCATTCTTTTTCTGCTCATCTTCACGGGCTTTCTCGGAGGAGCGGCCCATTTCCTGGCCACCCTTTCAATGCCCCTGTACCTGGAAGCCCTGTGTTTCTTCCTGGTCCCCGGAGCCCTTCTCTATGTGGCATCTCTGCCCTTCGATCACCATGAAACCTTTGTCCTGGAAGAAAAATACGGATTCAACCGTTCCACAAAGAAAATCTGGGTCATGGACCACATCAAGTCTCTCCTCGTTACCATCATCCTCTTTGCCCTCGTACTGGGAGTGATTCTCTTCACCATGACCCGGTACCCCTCCACCTGGTGGCTGTGGGCTTTTGGCGCCCTTTCGGCCATACAGATCACGCTGGTGCTCCTTTACCCCGTGGTCATTGCACCCCTCTTCAACACCTTCGAACCCATCAAGAATGAAGAGCTCCGCCTGCAAATCGTCCAGCTCATGGAGGACAACGGGATTAAGGTGAAAAGAGTACTTCAGATGGACGCAGGTCTGCGCAGTGGACACACAAATGCCTATTTCACAGGCCTCGGAAAGACGAAGCACATCGTGCTTTATGACACACTGCTGGAAACGCACACCCAGCAGGAAATCCTCGCCGTGCTGGCCCATGAGGCGGGCCACTTCAAGAAAAATCATCTGCCCAGGCAGCTCATTCTTGCCCTGGGCTCCATGTTTCTCGTTTTCTTCGGCATTTACCTCCTTCTCTCCTGGCCTCCTTTCCTGACCACTTTCGGCTTTCAAACCACCCAGATGTACGCGGGACTTTTCCTGGCAGGAATTTTCTGGCAAAAGGCGGCCTATTTTCTGCAACCCTTGCCCAAAGCTGTATCGAGACACTTTGAAAGGGAGGCGGACCGATATGCGGCAAAATTGATGGGAAGTCCCCAACCCATGATTCAAACTCTCAAAAGGCTTGCCGCNGATAACCTGGCCAACCTTAATCCCCACCCCTGGTACGTATTTTTCAACTATTCCCATCCCCCCATCGTGGAGCGAATCGAACACCTGGAAAGGTTCGACTCCCCGTGATTTCAGGCTCTCACACGATCAACCCTCCTCTCAAGATCCAGTGCCTCACAAGGAAAATCGCGCATGGTCGGCACCTTCATCAATGTGAGCAGCATCCTCGCAGGCAGCTTCCTGGGGGTTTCACTGGGGAGCAGGCTCCCTGAAAAAATGCGAGACACGGTGCTCCACGGCCTTGGCCTGGTGACCACCCTCGTGGGCCTGCAAATGGCCCTGGAAACTCAGAATATTCTCTTTGTGATGGGAGCCGTTCTAGTGGGGGGGATCATGGGTGAGTTCATGCAGCTGGAGGAGGGCCTTCAGCGCCTGGGCAGGGGGCTTCAAAACGCCTTGTCCCGATGGGGAACAAGGGGGTCCCTCAAAAGTTTCGCCGAAGGATTCGTCATGGCCTCCCTTGTTTTTTGCGTGGGGCCCATGGCCATTCTTGGATCCATTCAGGACGGACTCTCGGGAGACTATCGAACACTCGCCGTCAAGTCTGTGCTCGATGGGTTCGCCTCCATAGCCTTTTCCGCAAGCCTGGGATGGGGTGTGGCTTTTTCAGCGGTCTCCATTCTCATTTACCAGGGGGCCCTGACCCTTTTCGCCGGCCTTTTTGCCAGTGTCCTCACCGATCCCATGATCACGGAAATGACGGCCACCGGAGGAATCATCATCATGGGAATCGGCCTGAAGCTTCTTCAATTGAAAGAGATCAGGATCGCCAACTTCCTGCCCGCCCTGGTGATCGCCCCCGCGCTGGTGGCGCTGGTCCCCCGGCTGTGGGGATTTTTGGGTGGTTAAAGCTTGAAGCTTTCCACCGCCCCCGGGGAAAGTTTCAAACCTTCCCCATTGTGCAATGACTGCAGGTGGTGGTAGACACCATTGAGCCTCATGAGATCTTCGTGGGTCCCCTCCTCTACAATGCGGCCATGATCCAGAACCAGGATGCGATCGGCCCTTCGAATGGTGGAAAGCCGATGGGCGATCACCAGGCTTGTTCTGTTGGACAGGGCCGCCTGAATGGCCTTTTCAATGAGCATCTCCGTTTCCGTGTCCACGTTGGCTGTGGCTTCATCGAGAACGAGAATGCGTGGATTTCGGGCAAGGACCCGGGCAAAAGCCAGGAGTTGCTTCTCCCCTGCGGAAAGATCCATGCCTCCTTCACCCACTCGTGTGTCCAGGCCGTCAGGAAGGTGTCTGAGAAGGGAATTCAGTTGAGAAAGCTCCAGAATCCGATCCAGTTCCGCGTCTCCCAATTCCCTGTCGAGGGTGATGTTTTCCCGGATTGAACCGGGAACGATGAAGACCTCCTGCATCACCAGTCCCACAAGCTCTCTCAGCCAGTGCTCATCCATTATTCTCAGATCCACCCCGTCAACGCTTACCCTTCCCTCCCCTGGATCGTAAAACCGTTCCAAAAGATTGATGATCGTGGTCTTTCCTGATCCAGTGGGCCCCACAATGGCCAAAGTTTCTCCCGGGGCAACACGGAAGGACACCCGGTGCAAAATGGGTTTGTCTTCCGCATACCTGAAGCTGACATTTTCAAAACGGATGTCCCCCTTCACAGGAAAGCCCTTCATGGGCCGATCCCATACGGGAAGCATGTCCTTCGTTTCGAGGAGCTGAAATATTCTCTCTGCAGAAGCCAGGGCCGACTGCACGATGGAGTATTTCTGGGAGAGCTCCCGCAAAGGCTGAAAAAAGAGCCGTATGTAGGAAATGAAAGCGGTGAGTTCCCCCAGTGTCATGTTCTGACGGATGATTTCTCCACCTCCGTACCAGATGATCAGAGCCATGGCCACGGAACTCATGACTTCAATGATGGGCATGAAAATGCCAAACACCTTGATCTGGTACATGGCACTGTCGAAATACCGATTGTTCAATTCCCGAAACTCACGGTCAGTCTCTCTCTCTCGAAGAAAGATCTGGATCACGAACATTCCCCACAGGGTCTCCTGAACATAGGAGTTGATCTCCGCAAGGTGCTTCCTGATCCTCCTGAAAGCATCCCTGCTGAGCCTTCCAAAAAGAACCGTGATCAGAACCATGATGGGAAAAATGCCGCACAGCAACAGGGAGAGCCGCCAGTTCATCCAGAACATGATGGCCAGAATTCCCACCAGGCGAATCCCGTCATTGAAAAGAGTGACGATGACGGAGGTGAACATCTCATACATATTCTGGATGTCATTGGTGAGGCGCGTCACGAGGCGCCCCACGGGCTGAGACTGAAAAAAGGAAAGGTTGAGTTTGACCACGTGCCGAAAGAGTCCCTGCCGCAGGGCGTGCATGATCTGCTGGCCCGTCCATTCGAGGGTCACCACCTGGAAGAAGTTACTGACAAAAGCCACAAGGATGATTCCCAGGAAGATCGCTCCCAGAAGGGATAGGCCCTGAAAGCGTTCTTCCACGGAAATATTTTCGTTGAGGATGTAGTCATCCATTCCCACCTGCACCAGTCGCGGCATGGCCAGACTCGTGGCGGTGACCATGAAGGACAGGAAAATGGCCAGAGACAGACCTCTCCATCGAGGCAGGATGTAGGGGAAAAGGCCTTTCCACAGTTTCAGGTCCTTCACGTGAAAGTCTTTTTCCCCTTGGAAATGTGCAGTGCTTCGGCGCATACTCACTTTTCCCGCATGCCGGCAACCCTGATAAAGGTCATGTCATTCCCCTGAAGTCTGCTGGCGATGAATGTTGGCATAGAAACCGCCTCGTTCCAGGAGTTGCCCATGAGACCCCATCTCCACAACCCTCCCCTCTTCCAGGACGATGATCTTGTGGGCGTTTGCCAAAGGAGCCACCCGGTGTGAAACGACGATGCAGGTCCGTCCCGTGAGATAATCGGCGATGGAGCGGATGATGGCATGCTCCGTTTCCATGTCCACGGCAGACAGGCCGTCGTCGATGATGATGATGGGGCGATCCAGGAGCAGTGCTCTCGCGATGGCGATCCGCTGCCGCTGTCCTCCCGAGAGGTTCACCCCTTTTTCACCAATGCGCGTGTCGTAACCGTCCTGCATGGCCATGATTTCATCGTGGATGGAGGCTGCCCGCGCAACGGCCTCGATCTCCCCCCTTTCCGCATCCTTTTTGCCCATGGCGATATTGTGCGCAATGGTGTTTGAAAAGAGAACCACCTCCTGGGGCACATAAGCCAGGGAACCCCTCACGGTACTCAAGGGCAGGTCATTCACATCCACGCCGTCAAAGTACAAGGCTCCCTCCCGGACGGGATAGAGCCTTGCAAGAAGCTGGCACAAGGTCGTTTTGCCGGACCCCGTTCTCCCCACAACACCCAGAAAGGTCCCCGGGGTGATCTCCAGTGAAATGTCCCTGAGAGCCGGCCTCTTCTGACCGGGAAACACAAAGGAAAGATTTTCCATTCGAATCTCCCCTCGAAGGACCCGCGCATGGGAAGGCTCTTCCAAACTTTCCTCGTGAGCCTTCACGATGGGTTTTTCTTCGAGAAGCCCCTGAATGCGGGACAGGGATGTGACGCCCCGCTGGAAAAGATTGGTGACCCAGCCGAGAGCCATCATGGGCCATGTCATGAGAAAAAGGTAGGCGATGAAGGCCACAAAGTCGCCCACGGTGATGATTCCCGCGATGGTCATGCGTCCTCCATAAAAGAGGACCAGGAGCATGCTCAGGTTGCCGATGAACCCTGACACGGGAAAGAGCGTGCCCTGAATGCCCGCCAGTCTGAGATTGTCGCTCACGTAAGTTTGTCCCATCTCATCAAACCGGGACACCTGTGACGACTCCTGGTTGTAAGCCTTGACCAGGCGGATGGATGAAAAGGTGGAGCGGACGAACTCGGTCATGTGGGAAAATTGTTCCTGCACCTTTCGAAAGCGAAGATGAAGGCGGCCGGCGAGAACACGTGTGAGAAGAGCCAGAAGGGGCATGGGAGCAATGGCGATGAGTGTGAGGGTGGGACTGATGTAGGCCATGAACGCTATGGCCGCAAAGCCCATGAAAAGGGCATCCACCAATGCCACAAGTCCCATCCCCATGGCCAGCTGCACCGAGGAAAGGTCATTGGTGGTGAGCGCCATGACTTCCCCCGGGGTCCTGCGCTGGTAAAAGGCTCGATCAAGGGTGAGGAGATGGCTCACCATGCGGTTCCGCAAATCTGTCTCCATGATCCGGGAGAATCCAAGGAGGAGAAAACGCCAAAAATACCTGAGAAGGGCGATGACAACCGCTATGAGAACGATCCAGCCGCCATAAACGAGGAGCGTCTGACTTGTGGCAGCCCCCATCTGCAGACTGTCCACGGCATACTTGATGATGCGGGGAATGATGAGTTGAAGGGTATCCACCACCATGAGGCAAAGGAAACCGAGGGCGATTCTTCGCCAGTGCCTTTTGAAATAGGGAAGGGCCAGAGAGAAAGAGCGCCAGGGACTTTCTTTATGGCTGCTTTCCCCGTGATTTTCCCGTTGAGCATTTTGCCCCGAAGGGGACTGCTCACCTGTGCTGTGACTCACGCCCTTTCCCCATGGTCCACCACCTGGGCAAGATCAAAACCTGCCGAATACGCCTCTTCCAGAAACTCCTTGTGCTGAAGCACATCCCCTTCAAAGTCCAACCCCCGATAGAGAAGGCTTCGCCACAGCTCCGTGTCCAGGGCATCAAAAAAATAGCGGACCGTGAGGAGGGCTCCATCGAAGAGCTTTTTTCCCCTGGTGGCTCCCACGCTGATGAAAAGCCCCTTGCGCTCGGGCTCCCGGACCCCGAATTTCGCCCCTTCCAGCCAATACTTTTTGACCCAGAAAGACTGACAGCGATCCATGAAAATCTTCGTATGGGCGCTCACCGTGTAGAAAAAAATGGGGGATGCGAGCATCAGTCCTTTGACCTGAAGGATTTGATCGTAGAGCTTCTGAAAATCATCCCGCAGGACACACCGGCCTGTTTCTTTGCAGCCGTAAATTTCAAGGCAGGGGGACATTTTGAGGTCACGCAGCACCACTTCCTCCACGATCCCGCCGGCATCCCGCGCACCCTGCACCGCCTGCCGAAGGAGCTGAGAGGTGTTCCCAAGCACACGGGGACTTCCATAAATGGCCAGGATTTTTCCCATAGTTTCCTCAATGCTGGAACTTCATGTGAACATTCAACACTCGCTCTTCAAAACTTTGTTTTCTAATGAGCTCCATATGTAGTATGGTGATCATTTACATTCGTTTTCAAGCCCATATGGCAATTGCACCGTTCCGAGGTTCAATGGACACTGGTGAAGCCTTTTGAGGTGCAAGGCATGCAGATGAGGAGAATCAGAGAAGCACTCTCCGCGAGGGCATCCATGAACGGGAAACTCAATCTATTTTCAATGAGAAGGATCAAGAACTGATGGATTACAGAATCATACTACCAGAAAAAGATTTGCCCAAACAGTGGTACAATGTTCTTCCTGATCTGCCGGAACCCCTGCCCCCACCTTTGCACCCCGAGACACTCAAGCCCATACAGCCCCACGAACTGGCTCCGATTTTCCCTGATGCCCTCATTGAGCAGGAAGCTTCTCCCCATCGGTGGATCGATATCCCCGAACCTGTCTTGGAGATTTACCGCCTTTTCCGTCCCACACCNCTTGTGCGCGCCCATCGACTGGAGGCCGCATTGGGCACAAAGGCAAAAATTTACTATAAGAACGAATCCGTTTCTCCCGCGGGATCCCACAAACCCAACACGGCCATTCCCCAGGCTTATTTCAACAAGCAGGAAGGTGTTGAACGCATCGCCACCGAAACGGGCGCCGGACAGTGGGGAACGGCTCTGGCTTTCGCCTGTCAGATGTACGGCATTCAATGCACCGTGTACATGGTGCGGTGCAGCTATGAGCAAAAACCCTACCGGGGCATCCTCATTCGTGCTTACGGTGCCGAAGTCTTCCCTTCGCCCTCGGACCGAACCCGCTTCGGCCGGCAGCTTCTCACGTCGGACCCCCAGTGTTCAGGCAGCCTGGGCGTCGCCATATCGGAAGCCATCGAAGATGCCGCCAGCCGGGAAGACACCAAATACGCTCTGGGAAGCGTTCTCAACCATGTGGTCCTTCACCAGACCATAATGGGCCTGGAAACGCAGAAACAACTGCAGATGCTGGGAGAAAATGCGGACGTGCTCATCGGCTGTGTGGGAGGTGGAAGCAATTTCGCCGGGCTCGTACTGCCTTTCGTGCCCGACAAGCTCGCAGGAAAACCCATGCGGTTCCTGGCGGTGGAGCCCCACGCCTGTCCAACCCTCACCCGCGGCCAGTACCGGTATGACTACGGCGATGTGGCACGGCTCACCCCCCTGTTGAAAATGCACACGCTGGGGCACAACTTTTTTCCACCCCCCATCCACGCAGGTGGCCTGCGGTATCATGGAGAATCTCCCATACTGAGCCACCTGGCGCGCCTGGGCATTGTGGAGGCTAAAGCCTACTATCAAACGGAGGTATTCGAGGCGGCCAAGCTCTTCCTCAATACGGAGGGATTCCTCCCCGCCCCGGAAACATCGCACGCCATCAAAGCCGCCATTGATGCGGCCAGGGAAGCTGAACCGGGAGAGGTCATCGTGTTTCTCTATTCAGGCCATGGTTTCCTGGATCTGGGCGCTTACGACAACTACCTTCGCGGCGAGTTGAGGGACGAAGAATACACGGAAGAACAGTTGCAGACGGCCATGCAGTCGTGCCCCAACGTTGGTTTTTGATCCGGGGTCCCTTTGAGGCTGTGACGGACCGGGAGCCCATGAGGAACGCGGGGGGACGTTCCATGAACTTTCCCCCGGGCTGCAACTCATGACTCCCCATGGTGCAAACCTGGGCACAAACCAGCGTAAAAGATGTGCCAGCAAACTCAAAGGGGTCTCAAGTCCCCCAAGAGGCAATGACACTCTCATGCAGAATAAATGGCTCTTGTACCTGGCATTGGGTTTCTTCGTGGTCGGCATCATGGGATGGACCAGAACGGCTTATTACCTCTGGACCAATCCCGATGCCTACAACGAACGGGAAGGAGGTTCGTGGCGGGAGCCACAGC
>SL_3KL_010_SEDDRAFT_10002015_pt1 | contig 18638 bp, 14 predicted proteins | sample SodLakKL_010_SED_2_FD_10381 | JGI IMG/M metagenome (IMG submission 10381) | reverse complement strand
CTCGCTATCCCCAGTGCCCATTTCCGCACTGCTTGGTGGCCGCCGGTACGGCATATGCGGGAAGCAGGCATTGTGGGAGATTATGCTTATCGCGAGAAAGCCCCCGTGAATGTGATCATCGAACACCATTTTCTTGATGCTCATGATGGATTACGATCAGAAGACTATACCAAGGTAGAAACATCACTGGGTGTCATTGAAAGTATTTTGAACCAAATTGAAAGTGCTGGCAGCTTTCTCTCTCACTACACAATCGGCTGGCCCATAAGGACACGGCCAAACACATATCGCCGACCTTAGGCAGGAATTTTTCATTTTTCCATTTATTGCCGCTGCTGAATTAAAATCATACGGGCCCCCTTTGACAATGTTCATTCAGGTTAAAATCATCAATCCCGGGTGAAGTCATCCGGGATTGAAATTTTTAATGTTTGTTTGGTCAGGGTAAGGGGCAACCGGCCAGTGCGTCAAATGTGATCGCGCACCACCATGATGCGGGCATGAACCACAACGTAACCGCAATCACACACACAATCACAACAATCGCAACAATCAGGATGATCATCCAGGTCGGTAAACCACCCTGCTTTGCTTTCTTCTTCTGCTCCTCGCGAATGGACATCAACGGCACCGAGGGTTCTTCTTCTTCAGGTGATGGTTGCTTCGGACCATCCTGTCGATAATAACCCGTATCTGCAGGCGGTTGATAGGTCTCCGGCTCAAAATGCGGTTGTGGCGGGGGCGGTGGCAATCCCTCATCCGGGAATGCATCAGCAATTGGAGAATCGGTCGCTTCTTCCGGTGGGACAGCAACCGTATCAGCAGGTTCCTCGGTAATCTTCTCAAATACCAGCACCACGCTCTCACCCAAGGTAACCACATCTCCATTTCGGAGCTGCTGCGGGCTTGAAATACGCTCCCCATTGAGAAAGGTGCCGTTGGTCGAACCCATATCTTCAACAAAGACATTCTCATCCCGGATATAAAACCGGGCATGCCGCCGTGAAACTTCTGGATCGCTGATGACGATATCATTCGCCAGGTCACGCCCCACGATTGCTTCCTCATTCTCAATAGGAAAAGTTTTGCCAGGCATCGGCCCCGAACGCATTGTGGCTTGGAATTTGTTGGCGGACATCGAACCTCCTCATAAATTATTGTTTAGACGGTCAATACCATTATCATTATAATCTCTTTTACAGTTTTAGTTTAATGTTTAATTCAATTGATGTCAAATAAAATCCGGACAGATAGTTGCAAAACCAAGTCGTTAAGTGATGAAATCGCGATTTATGAGGTAATTAAAGCTCAACACAGAATAATTAGGACGACAAAACGGGTACCAGGCTGGTTCACATTCATTATATATAGTTATGTTTTTTATAAATGGTAAAACAAATGTGTGAGAAGGCTAAAAACTCATTTATAATACTTAGAGGCAAGGAAGACTTCCACATTTTGTTGACTGCAAATCAACATTTCACGGATGACATTGCCTAACTTTTACAGGTGCATTTGATAGCGCTGACATCAAACTTCTTGCGAAAGACCGTTACCTTGATATCAGGCAATAACAAGCCAGACTCAAAGACAAACAATTCTTGGATTAATTCCATTATAAAGTTCATTTTTGCTGCATTGGGATTCGGTGCACTGGCTGTGTTGATCCATCAGCTCATTCACCACTGGCGTTCTCGGAGAAGGCCCCCCTCCCTAGATACCTTAGAATTCAAGCATTCATATCAAGGGTTGAGTACCTCTGAGGTGGAGGCGCGTCAGACCGATGAAGTCCATCGGGCGCGCCTAAAGGTGGAAAAGGACGCAAAAAAGGATCGCTTGCGAAGATATACTTTTTCCGTCTTCAATGTAACGATTATTGTTCTGGCGATTTCTCAGTTTTTGTTGAAAGATCCTCTTGGTGCCCTGGCAACGGTTGGAACATTGATTTTGAGTGTTTCAGTCAATATTTTCCAGGAAACCCAGGCTGCCAGACGGGTGGCAGCGTTGGCCAGCCGAGCAACGCCTATGGCTACTGTAATCCGGGATGGCCGATTGCAGAGCGTTGATCAGGATGAGTTGGTTGTGGGTGATGTGATGGTGGCCAGCAAAGGGGATGAAATTCTGGCAGATGGCCTTTTGCTGGAATCAGCCAATCTGAGAATTGATGAACCTGAACTGCATGAGAGTGTAAGATCTGTCAAAAAAGAACCAGGCGATGCGCTCACTGCAGGATCCTTTTGCAAGACCGGCTGGGTGGTCTACCAGGTCAAACGATTAGATTTATATTTTCCAGAGAAGAATAAGCCCGCGAAGGTTGTGGCTACACTTCGAGACAAAACGCCGCTCCAAAATATCATCGAACAGGTGCTGTATTTTCTTCTGGCCATTGTTGGTATCTTCTATTTTTTCCTTTTCCTGGAAGTTATCCAGATCGATTTATTTACGCCAGAACTCCTCGCGACCTATCGGGAGTTCATGTCTTTCATATTCAGCATTCTGCCCAGCGGTTTACTGTTTATGATTGTGATTAACTATACTGTCGGCATTGGAGATCTCGCCCGTTCAGATGTCCTGGTGCACAACAGCCAGACGATCGAGTCCCTAGCCCAGGTCTCCACGATTTGTTTTATCAAGCACGGCGGCGCGATGGGATTAACAATAGAACTGGAGATGCTACCCGCATCAATGGAATCCTTAAAATTTTCAGAAAGACGGATCAGGCAGGCTTTGGGCAACTACGTACAAAGCATACCAAGGGAACAATATCCACTATCAATCATTAAAGAACATCTTGATGGAGAGCCGCGCTCGGTTTACCAACAGGCCCGGTACATATCGCTTTATGGATGGGAAGCCATGACGTTTTCATCAGCGGACATGCCTGGATCATTTGTAATTGGGTCGCAGGATGCTTTAAAGCCTTATCTTAAACCACTGGAACAGACTGACCTACCCGAAAGCGTGGATGAACCAGTACACAGTCATTCTGGTGGCTTTGTGGGTAAATTGCAGAATTGGTTAAGCCATAAAAAAACCGTAAAAGGAAATGAGCTTGAGAGCGTATCCGATAAATCTACAGGCCTGGATTCTGAGCGAAATCTTGTCGTGGACAATCAGGGCGAAGAAAATCAATCCAGTGAGAAAGGTGTTATCCAGGGGGTCCGCCAGCGTTTGTCGGTTATTTTCAGACGGAAAGAAAAACGTGAGAAGGCAACCGAAGAGGTAAGCCCTAAAATAATCCGTCATTTGATGTTTGCTTATTCACCAAAAAAGCAACCCCTCTTCAAAGACAATTACTATCCACAATGTCCCCAGGGCTTGATCCCTTTATGCAACATCAATTTTATAAATGAGGTCCGGCCTGAGATCATTAAAGCAGTGAATATTTTCAAAGATAAGAATATTTCCATTAAATTCCTGACCGAAGACGAACCAACCCATACACTCTCATTGGCTAAACAGTTGGGCATCATCGAAACCACAAACACAGGTGATGCTGTCACTCTGGGAGAAGATATTTCACAATTTTCCCAAACGGAACTTCAGAAAGATGTGATAGAAAAAACAATTTTTGCCCAGCTAAATTCAGATCAAAAAGTCCAGATCATCCAGGCCTTGCAAGTTGGGGGTGAGCATATCGCGGTTTTGGTCACTTCTACCAATGACCTGACAATCATGCAGTCCGCGAACCTCAGCATCACCCGCAAAGGCAGCAGCCCCACAGTTTTGACCCAGGCAGATTTGATCGTGATCAGAAACTCACTCAACGCCCTGCCCGATGCCCTGCAGAAAGGTCAGCGCATTGTCAACGGCGTGATGGATGTGCTCAAGCTTAATCTGACCCGCATAGCTTATACCTTGATCCTTCTGGCTGTGATGTACCTCACAGGCGAACGTGTCTTTTATTTCCATCCAACTCAGGGCGGCATGATCAGCTTTTTTACTATTGTCCTGCCATCAATAGCACTTAGCTTATGGGCGTCTACAAAAACCGTAGATGCGAAACATATGTCGGGCTTATTATTCCGTTTTATAACACCGGTAGCTTTTGTTACTTCACTGGCAGTTTTGGTGATTGATCTGATTTTCAAGTCGTTCGGTGCGGATAGTGCCTACACCCAAGTTGCGATCACCCACGCACTGGTATTGATAGGAATAATCACCGTCGTCTTTGTAAAACCTCCATTGCGATTCCTGGCAGCGGGAGACGATTTCAGCAGGAGATGGGAGCCCACACTGGCAGCCCTGGCCTTCTACATTCTATTTCACATCCTGACATTGATCCCCCTTGCCCAACGTTTATTGAGGTTGGCACCGCTGCAGTCCATGCAAGACTATCTGCTGATATTCCTGGTTGCATTTTTCTGGTCTGGCATGGTCATAAGCATCTGGCGACTGCTCTGGGCCGAACGGTTCCAGCGTACTGTTCAACAGTTAGATGATGGAGTGATGAGGTGATCAAGCAATCTCGAGGAAGATATTTTATTTCTGCTAATATTAGATCTCATAATGAAGGTTCTTCGTGAATGGCACCAAACAGCGCAAGCCACAATAAAACAAACTTTTAGATAACAGATATTTCAAGAAGAACATTCTAACGTACAAATATCAAAGTTGCGCGTTTTGGTAGCACCGTTGTCATCCTTACAAGTTTCGGTCCTGTTCTTCGTCCAATCCTAAATTTCCACCATTGCCGTTTTTTGTTTTTTTTAAAACAATACCATAGCTTCTCTGTTTCTTTCAAATCAACAGGTGTTGAGAAAAGCAAAAATAACGAACACGGATTGTTAAATGATAATCAAGCTTTGGCTTTATTGCAATTGGCCTGCAGCTTCTTTATGAGTAAGCTCGGATTTTCCAAGGTGCTGGTAGATCCGTTGAAAGACCTGCAGGACAAGGATGAGGTTCAGCGCCTACAGGAACACATCCAGAAATTTTCCCAATTTAACATACTCACCAAAAAGGATATTGATTAATTCAAGAAAAAAGAATTTGCTGCCAAACAAGATTAGCCAGATGAAAAATATTCTTAGAATCTTGTTAGCCTTAAAGAAATCGGAAACCTTGTGTTCGATTGTCAGGATGATCTCAAGCAGGACCTTTAATATGATGGTGGTGAAAATCGAGAGTGTGAAAGACTTGATGAACTCCATGGGGCTCTATTCCACAAATAGGTTAGGAACAATGATATAAACGAGCACATCTTTCGTCCATGAGAAGAAAACCATCTAGTAGTTGGTGGCATGGGATAATGCAAGGTCTTCTTTTCTGATCCTATCTAGTTCTCCTTAAAGAATACAGTCCGGTTCGTTTGCTGATTGGCTGGCAGTCTCTAAGTTTTGATGTGATACTGCCAGCCATAGCATAAGTAAATTATGAGCGGGTATTTGCCTCGATGTCCATAATGACTTCGAGACTTTCTGCTACCGCCAATTGCAGGACTGCTGCAGCAAGACCGACCAGACCATAAAAAAAGACCACAACGATCGAACCAAATACTGCACCAAGCAAGTTGCCTAAAAAGCCCAGGAAGCCGCCACCGATATAGGTGCCTGAGACAAAGGCAGCGATAACGCCAACGATGATGAAGAATACGGTGAAAACAATGGTGATCCAGGCCAGTATCCTGTAAAAGTAAGCAATGGTATTTAATGCGGGGTATTTAGGGTTTTGCATGTATGTTCTCCTTCAAATTCGTGTGAAAATTTAATTAATTTGCCTTCTAGTACTGTGTAACCAAAATTTGTTCTAATTATCGTTTAACGCTTTTTGCTCGAAGTCCGATAGGTCCTCTCTTCTCTAAAAAGCAACTTATCAGGATGTTATGACAAGTGGCATTGGAAATAGTAAATTCTAGATTTGGGGCTGCCTTCTAGATGCGACAATTGCATACACAACAGAAACAATACCGCCGATAAGATTAGTTGCTCCCAGGAAAATAACTAACCAGAATGCAGAAAACAACGGGTAAGTGAGCAGAACGATACCGAGCAAAATACTTATCACACCCAATATAGCTTTACCCCAACCAAGGCCTCTGAAGGCTTGAATAATGTAGGCGCTTCCATAAAAAATTCCCTGTATGCCCAGTATCACAAGCAAAACCGTGGGTAGAAATATCGCGCTCCAAAGGGGATGTTGGATGACCGATATGCCTGCTAGTACGCTGATCAATCCAGCAAAAAGCTTCCACCCCCATAAACGGCGATTAACAAAAATGCTTACCAGTGAAAGCACTCCGCCCACCAGCCAGTAGATACCTAAAAACTGCACTAAAACCAGGATAGTCATTCCAGGTGATAAGAGGAAGAGCAACCCAATGATGATGGAAAGGATTCCTTGGATGAGAATAATCCACCAGGTTATATCATGCTTTTGTGAAGTTACTTGAGTTGCGGGTACTGAAGACATTTCTTAACTCCTTTTCTAATGGGTAATAAATAGTACACAGTAATTCTTTAATATTTCAACAAGAGAAAAATGCTCTTGTTATTTTGGTACGAGCTTTTATCAAATATGCTCATGTTGACTACTGATAACGGGCAAGGATGTTTCCCTGACCTATCATATGTCCATATTGTTCCTCTCCTTATGCTTGGCTCTTGTCTTGTTTTTTACAGCGATAATTCCCACCGCCCCTAAGCCTAGAGCAGGAAAAACTGAATTGCATACAGGGGGGATAAGAGACCCATCCTCACCATTACCTGGTTGAGGTGGTACTTCGACCTCCCCCTCAGGCTCGGTAGGCAATTCGACCTCCACCTCAGGCTCGCTAGGTACTTCGACAGTCTCTTCAATAATTTCATCGATAGTATCATCCCTGCCTGCGCGGGATATCGCAAACATAACTGCCGCTCCCAGGCACAGAGCTACCAGCGCCGTAACCAGAACAATCAACCAGACTTTACTTTTTTTAGGTCTCTGATCTGCTGGGACGGGTGTGGCATCTGTTGCACTAGTCGTATAACGAAATGCAGCCTGTAGGGCAGCTTGAAATGTTTTGATGGATTGGAAGCGATCCTCTGGTCGGTCTGACATGGCTTTAAGAATAACCTTTTCGACCTCTTGCGGAAGATCCGGCCGTAGAGACCTCAGAGACACATAGCGTTCCATGTTCGGAGGATTTCCAGTGAGAAGCTCAAAAAGGAGAACACCCAGGGCATAGATATCGGCCCGATGATCAATGGTTTCTCCGCGTTGCACTTCTGGGCTGCAGTAAGGATCAGTTTTTGATAACTCTGCAGATACAGCAATCCCAAAGTCTCCCAACATGGCTTTTCTTTGATCATCAAAAAAAATGTTGGAAGGTCTCAGGTTAAGAAATACGTAGCCAAAATTGTGGATATAGGCCAGGGCCGATGAGAGTTGAGAAAACAAGCTGAGAACCGCCTGGTTATTATTGAACCATTTCTTGTTTTCAACCCAGTCACCTTCTGAGGCGAACATCAATACCCTGAAATAGATACCGTTTTCTTCACCAAAATCAATCATTGGTGAGATGTTTGGATGTTGAATTTCTGCTGCGATGTCATTTTGATCAAGGAAACGTTGTATAATTGTTTTATTTTCAACAAATTCTGCTTTAAGAACATTAACAACAACGTAGCGGTTCAAGCTCGGGCTAAACCCCTTGTAAATTTCAGTTGCTGCCGTTTGATGCAATCGCTCAATGATTTGATATTTTCCAATAGTCTTTCCAACAAGATCATACATAAATTTTTACTCCTTAATATTTGATGATAAGTTTATTCCTCAGCGCCTACTCATATCCTGGTTTATTCAGTTTCTCTACACCTGTAGAAAACATTTCATAAACAATCCAAACGATACATACTTCATAGGGCACTTCAGATTTGGGATTCTAGGTGCTGATAAATCCCATGTCGGTTACTTCTGCGTTGTTTGGCGCCTTTCCCTTAAACTGGCTCATGTAAAGGGCATAGTAGAAGCCCTTGGCTGCCATCAAGTCATCGTGCGGCGCATACTCAACAATCTCTCCGCCGTTCAGCACCATGATTTTAGCTGATTGTCGGATGGTCGCCAGCCGATGGGCGATAGAAAAGCTGGTCTTGCCCGCCATAAGTTTTTTCAACCCCTCCTGGATCAGTTTCTCAGTCCGGGTGTCCACGTTGCTGGTCGCCTCGTCCAGGATCAGGAGTTTGGGCTGGGCTATCATTGCCCGGGCGATGGTGATCATCTGCCGTTGTCCCTGGCTCAGGCTGGCACCACGCTCGGTCAACATCGTGTCATAGCCCTGGGGCAGGTTCATGATAAAGTCGTGGGCGTTGGCCTCTTTGGCTGCCTCAATACACTCCTCATCGGTGGCCCCCTCACGCGCGTACTTGAGGTTGTTCATCACGGTATCGGTAAAAAGGAATGCTTCCTGCAACACGACGCCAACCTGCTTGCGCAGGCTTTCCTGGGTTAGTTTGGTCAGATCCTGGCCATCGATTAGGATGGTACCACTGTCGATATCATAGTAGCGGGTCAGGATATTGATGAGTGTGCTTTTGCCCGCACCTGTCGGACCACAGATGCCAATGGCGTCACCCGGGTGAACCTCGAAGGTGTTCTGACGTAGGATCTTGCGGCCAGAAATATAGCTGAAATCAACTTCCGTACACTGGATGTGGCCGCCCTTGAACTCATAATCGGTCGCGTCAGGCGCATCCTTGACGGTCGGCACCTCATCGATGATGTTGAACACCCGCCGCGCACCAGCCACTCCATTCAGTGCGGTGCTTATAAGGTTGGAGATAGAGGCCACCGGTTTGGCCAGTAAGCCTACGTACATAGAAAAAGCAATCACCGTCCCCAGATCAATCCTGCCATTAATCACCATAAATCCCCCGACCATCAGGACAATAACGATCTGCAGGTACGTCAAGGCTTGGGTCAGGGGATATTGCAACAGTGAAGTGAAAAACGCCTTACTTCCCGAATCGTATGCCTGAACCGCCAGATCCACATTCCTTTCATCCGTCCACTTATGCCTGCGGTTGCTGATGATCACCTTATTGCCCGAAAACGTCTCTTCCTGAAATCCGCTCAGTTCGCTCAGATCCTCCTGCAGTTTCTTGAATGCTGGCGAGGAGATGCGGTTGGCGACATTCATCACCAACAACATTACCGGCACGATGAGAATGGCCACGATGGTCAACCGCCAGTCGATAAACACTATCACCAGGAAGGTGAGCACGATCTGGAGCATGGACCGAATGATATCCGTGACGGCGCTCTCGTAGAACAACGAAATGACCTCTGAATCGTTGGTTAAGCGGCTCATCAGTTCGCCTCGGCTTTGGCTATCAAAGAACGGCAGAGACAGGGTTTGCATATGCGTGTACATGTGCGTCTGGAGGTTGTAAGATGCTCGGGTGGCGAGGTCGCCCCACATACGGTCGGCGACAAAGCTGACCCCCAAATAAAAAAGCCCTGCAGTGACAATCAGAATTACCAACCGGTTCAGCTCGGCAATGGAACCACCCGGAACGCTAAACACGTTAATCGCCAGCCCAATCAGTGCAGGCAGTGCTGTCTCGCCCATCAACGCTATGAGGCGTAGCACCATGGCAAAAGTAAACTTCGATCGAAGCTCTCCGCCCGCCATGTAGCTTAGGAGCCGACGTACAATCTGGCTGGTATCGTCTGGCGTGTGGATGGCTTTCTCTGGTCGCTTTAGGGCCCATTTCTTTCTTCTCTTTGTTTCTGCAGTTGTGGTCATGCTGCCTCCTCCACTTCCAGGCCGGCGGTAACTCCTTTACCGAGCTGGGATTCATAGATCTCCTGGTAGAGAGGGTTGGTCGCGAGCAGTTCTTCGTGGTTACCTTCGGCAATGATCTCGCCGTTCTCCAGGAGGTAGATTTTGTCCAAGTCGATGACGGCACTAATGCGCTGGGCAATATACAAGGTGGTGACATTGTTTGTGAAAGCGGGGATAGCTACCTGGACCCGCCCTTCGGTGGATGCGTCCAGGGCACTGGTGCTATCGTCCAAGATGAGCACCTTTGGCTTAGCAGTCAGAGTGCGGTTGATCGATAGGCGCTGGCGCTGTCCCCCTGAGAAGTTGTAGCCGCGCTGAGAGACTGGCGCTTCCCAACGCTCTGGGAGATTCATGACAAATCCGTACGAGTCGGCGGCCCTGGCAGCCTCAAACATCACATCGTCTTCAACTGCAGGCTTTCCAAACTTCAGGTTAAAGCGCACATCACCCTTAAAGAGCACCGCTTCCTGCAAGGCGATGCCCACGATCTGGCGCAGGTTGTCCTGGGGGATGTCACGCACATCCACGCCGTCAAGCGTGATCCGACCCTCCGTCACGTCGTAGAAGCGCGGGATGAGGTTGACCAGAGCACTCTTACCAGCACCCGTCGCTCCAAGAATGCCCACCTGCTGCCCGGGCTCAATGGTCAGGTTGATGTTCTTCAAGACAGGCGGGGCCAGCTCGCCGTCGGGCCGCCGGAATGCAAAGGAGACATTCTCAAAGGCAATCCGCCCCTGCACCTCCTCGGGATCCAGGGCTTGGGCAAGCTCACGGTCCTGCACAAGTGGTTCACTGTCGAACACCTCCAGGATCCGTTCAGCGGATGCATTGCCGCGCATTAGAAAGGGCATCATCACCGCCATCATTGCCAAGGGTGCGACGGCGAGGGTCAGATAATGGCTGAATGCAACCAAGGTACCCACATCTAGGCCTGTCCCCTGCAGAATCTGGCTCCCACCCACCACCAGCGCCAAGGCGATTGCCAGTTGGGCTATGCCCGTCATCGCCGGGGTGAGAAAGGCCACACGAAAGGCCGCCGCATAAGCCGGCTGGCGAAGTGCGTCGGCCCGCTTTTTGAACCGCTCAACTTCGTAGTCCTCCCGCACAAAGGCCTTGACAACACGCATCCCCGCCAGGTTCTCCTGCATTGTGTTGTTCAGGTCATCCAGGCGCTTCTGGCGTTCATCATAGGCTTTAAAGATCTGAAACACCAGCAACATCAGCACCGTCAGGAGGACAGCCACCATCAGCACCAGGATCCAGATCAGACTGGGTGCATCCATCATGGTCAGAACAAAGGTCACCAGCAGCATGAAGGGTGCATACAGGGTTAGCAAGGTAGTGTACAGCATCGCGTTCTGGACGTTGATCACATCCGCATTCAGCCGCACCATCAATGCACTGGTCGGAAAGCGGTCATAATTCGCAAAGGAGAAGGATTGGATCTTTCGGTACAGGATCGTGCGGATCATATAGCCCGTGCCCTGGGCGAAAAAGACCGAAATGTAGGCCGCTCCGGCCAGGCACAAACCCGAGATCAGCGCCAGCAGGAACATGTTCATGCCAGTATTCAGGATCACCTCCATGTTGCCCATCGTGATGCCTTCGTTGACCAATCTGGCGTTTAGCGATGCAAAGCTGATGGTCGTGACAGCCGATATCAGCACCAGCACCTGCGCCAGCAGCAGCCGGCCCCAATATCTCTTGTAAATGAAAAAGATGCGTCTCATCGATTTAATCATTAATTGCTACCTCCTTATTTCCAAACTCTCGAGGCATCTCCTACAAATTGCCATATACAGTTCTATGCGCAAAAATCGCAAAATCAGAATTGTAATTGATGTCTTCGATTTCTTACGTTACACCTTGCAATTGGGCAGGAACGTAAGGATCAGACGTGGGAAAATTTCCGAGCCTGAAACTCTCAGATCATCAGCCACAGGTAGACAAATGAGATTATACGGAAATTTGTACCTAATTCATAATGAATGTGAATGTAATCTGGGATGGTGTTGAAAGCAACCTGTGATCTGCAATGAACGCCGTCAATCTCACTCGCTGGTTTGGTATCTGCTGTACAATGATACCTTTGTCATAAGCTCTATGAATGCATATAGTTGACTTAATATTCACATTTTATAAATTATTATACATGTGCTTATAGTTTCTTGTCAATTTTTTGTGTAAGGTGTCATCTAAAATGTTACCAAAGTAAAATCATTAGCTCAAATGATAATGTTACAGGAGCTAGCGATGTCCGAAAAAGATGAAATGACTAATGACAAAAGACGGAAGTACTTACATAAAATGTGGGGACGCTATCGAGATGCCTCAAAACAAGAAAAGAAGCAGAAGCTGGATGACATGAAACATGTCACCGGCCTACATCGGAAATCCATTATCCGGATTCTCAATGGCCGTTTGGACACTTTAAGCCATTTGTTGATTATGCGTGAAATCTACGAAGACCTGGCATATTATCACAATTTCTTTCAACCCGTCATGAAAACCATTCAAAAGATCCAAATTGATGAGTTTCGCTATCGACGAGTATTTGACAAAACACGTCCACCTTTCGCGAAGTACTCTTAGAGTGAATCGCCTGGCGGAAACCGGCAGTCTTAGTACTGTTCATATTGAGAGGTTTTTATGCTCCGTGATCATATTGACATTCTGACACTTCGTGAAAGTCTTGAGATGAATATAAATAATCTATGGCGTGACAGAATTCCTAAAAATGAAAGCTCTGTTGATATCTTTGAAACTTTAAGAAAGGAAAAGGGGAAATCTTCAGTAACATTTTCTTTTGAACCAATCATACCTGTTCGGTAACATAATCTTTTGAATTGACAGGTGGCACACGCATTCAGGAAGCAGAAATCCATTAATCAAAAACGTTGAGTTTTTTACTGCCAAAACCAAACATCATCCATAATTAGCAGGAGAAGATCGTTTTTTCTGAGGAAAATCTGGTAATAATTTAATGAAAGTGTTTTATCAAGTTGTCCCATAATAAATCACCCTGACAGTTCACCGCTTGGTCATTAAATCAAGATCAGAAATACTTATCTGTTAGTAAAAATCTGATAATGAATTAACATTCCTCAAATAACTTTTTATTAAAATTATTAATGAAGAAGGTTTGTCTCATAGATAATAGAATCTAATTTCCTGTTTCCACAACCTAATAAACCCGGTCGTGGAAAACAGCACAAGTTTTGGAGTGAATAAAATATGGACTTAAATAAATACACACAAAAAGCACAGCAAGCGCTGATTCAAGCCCAATCTTTGGCTGCAGAGTTAAACCACCAAACCATTGAGCCAGCGCACCTGCTTTTGGCATTATTAAAACAGGAACAGGGTGTTGTCCCGGCAATTGTGACCAAGGTCGCGGGCAGCCCAATAGCGCTGCGTGAGGACGTGCAAAACGAGCTGGAGAACCGCCCCAAGGTTTACGGCGGTGACAGCGGTCAACCCGGCCTTGCGAGGGGTACTGCTGAGGTTGCCAGCACAGCTGAACGCTATGCCAAGGGGATGTCGGACGAGTATGTCTCGACCGAGCACCTGTTGATGGGGTTGACGGAGAGTACAGAGGGCAAACGCCTCGCAAACTATGGTTTAACCAAGGACTCGATCCTCAAAGCCCTCAAAGAAGTGCGCGGCTCACAGCGCGTCACCTCACAGACACCAGAATCAACTTATGAAGCGCTGGAAAAATACGGCCGTGACCTGACCGCCCTGGCGCGCACCGGGAAACTGGACCCTGTCATCGGTCGAGACGAGGAGATCCGCCGCATCGTCCAGATCCTTTCCCGCCGCACGAAGAATAACCCTGCGCTGATTGGCGAACCCGGTGTCGGCAAGACCGCCATCGTCGAAGGATTGGCACAGCGCATCATCAACGGCGATGTACCCGATGGTCTCAAGAACAAGAAGATCATCGCTTTGGATGTCGGCTCATTGGTGGCAGGCGCAAAATACCGCGGTGAATTTGAAGAACGCCTGAAAGCCGTCCTCAAGGAGATCACCGATTCAGCCGGGGAGATCCTTCTGTTTGTGGACGAGATGCATACCGTGGTTGGCGCTGGTGCTGCTGAAGGCGCCGTAGCTGCTGGCAATATGCTCAAACCGATGCTCGCGCGCGGCGAATTGCATATGATCGGCGCGACCACCCTGGACGAGTACCGCAAACATGTCGAGAAAGACGCCGCCCTCGAACGCCGCTTCCAGCCCGTCTTTGTGACCGAACCATCAGTCGAGGACACGATCAGCATCCTGCGAGGGTTAAAGCAGCGCTACGAGGTGCATCACGGCGTACGCATTACCGACCCAGCTGTGATTGCAGCTGCAACCCTCTCCCACCGCTACATCGCCGACCGCTTCCTGCCGGATAAAGCCATCGACCTGATCGACGAAGCCGCAGCGCGCCTGCGTACCGAGATTGACTCCAAACCACAAGCCCTGGACGAAGTCGATCGTGCCATCATGCAACTGGAAATTGAGCGCCAAGCCCTGCAAAAAGAAAAGGACAAAGCCTCCAAGGAACGTTTGGCAAACATCGAAAAAGAACTGGCAGACTTACGCGAGCAGGCCAACCAACTCCACACCCGTTGGGGAATCGAAAAGGAAGCCATCCAGGAGATCCGCAATATTAAGGAGCGGATGGACGAGACCGAAATTGAAATCGAACGTGCAGAACGAAACGCCGAACTGGAAAAGGCTGCCCGACTGCGCTATGGTACGATGAATGAGCTGGAAACCCGCCTGTCACAGGCCGAAGCACACTTGAAGGAATTGCAAAGTGAATTCACGCTGCTCAAAGAAGAGGTCGATGCCGAAGAGATCGCCCAAATCGTCGCCAGGTGGACCGGCATTCCTGTCTCACGGCTATTAGAAGGTGAGATGCAGAAGCTGATGCGCATGGAAGAACGGCTGCACCGACGGGTGATCGGCCAAGATGAAGCCGTGGATGTGGTTTCCAATGCCGTGCGCCGCGCCCGGGCCGGCTTGCAGGACCCCAACCGCCCCATCGGTTCGTTCATTTTCTTGGGGCCAACCGGAGTCGGCAAAACCGAGCTGGCGCGTGCATTGGCAGAATTCCTGTTCAATGACCAGGATGCGATGGTACGCATCGACATGAGCGAATACCAGGAGAAGCACACCGTCAGCCGGCTGTTCGGCGCGCCCCCCGGGTACGTCGGCTTTGAAGAGGGCGGTCAATTGACGGAAGCCGTCCGCCGCCGCCCTTACAGCGTGGTGCTGTTCGATGAGATCGAGAAAGCCCATAACGAGGTGTTCAATGCTCTCCTCCAGCTGCTGGAAGATGGACGCCTGACGGACGGTCAGGGGCGCACGGTGGACTTCCGCAACACCGTCGTGATCATGACCAGCAACCTGGGCAGTGAGCTGTGGATGACGAGTGTGACAGATGAAGGCGGCGTTAAAGAGGTCTCTCGCGAGCAGATCAACCGCCTGCTGCAGGCGCACTTCCGCCCCGAGTTCCTCAACCGTGTGGACGAGATCGTTGTATTCCACCCCCTCACCAAGGAAGACCTGGTACAGATCGTCGACATCCAGCTTGACCGTGTGGCGGACCTAATGTCCCAACGCGGCCTGACCCTGCAGGTCGAACCGGCCGCGCGTACTTACCTGGCAGAGGTCGGCTACGACCCGGACTTCGGTGCCCGCCCACTCAAACGCGCCATCCAGCGCGAGGTGCAGGACCCCCTGGCATTGAAGGTCGTCGGTGGGGAGATCACTGAAGGCGATACCATCAAGGTCACATCGGGTGCAGATGGGCTTGAATTTGAGACACTGACACAACAGTCGGCTTAAACAGTCAAAGACATCAACCCCGGAAGTCTGAGGAATAGAGAATCGCGTAGTATTTGAGCCAATGCACTTCTATTCCAAAATTAAGACTTCCGGGGTTCTTCTGATGGTGCGGGTCTCAGCCCCCGATCGCGCCGGTCACTTGAGTGCAAAGCGCCCTGCAAGGGTTGCAAAGCCTCCTGTAAGGACTGCGTAGCGCCCTGTAAGGGTCGGACACAAAGACACACGCCAATCACATATAGTAAAACAACTTCTGTAACCCCAGAGGGCTAAAGCTTAAGCCCTGATAGAACCGTTCTCCTGACCTGCAATATTACAATGACTCCCGAGATTAATTTTTGCTGTACCCGATATTTCCATGATCAACCCCGGGCATCCAGGCATTCGGGCGAATGTCCATCACATCACAAGCCACCAATTAATGATGCGCACAAATATGCTGTTATTTAACAAGTCACAGCTTAACCGGTTGGCTCTCTGACCATTTCCCACATTGGCAGGTCAATCAATGGCAAAGTGGTTTTCTTAATCACCTCAAACCCAAAATGCTGGTAAAGGCTAACGTTCTCTTCGGTCTCTGTTTCCAGGTAAATGGGCAATCCGGACTGATCACCTTCCGTTAGCAATGCCCGCATGAGTTTGCCGCCTAACCCCTTTCCCTGGTGTTGTGGGGCGACTCCAATGATCACCAAATAGATGTAATCCCGGCCTTTCATATTTGCTTTGCGGTCTTCATCAACCGGTTTGAAGACGATCGCCATCCTTTGCGAATATTTTGGTCCCATCCTCATGGCAGAAAAAAAAGCACCGCTCAACAACATATGAAACATGCTCATGTCTGCATGTTTACCCGTCACCCAGGCTGCAATCCCTTCGATCTGTTTTGAAGGCGCAATCACCTGTCCGTATTTCATACAGAAAATGACGGGGCTTAAATAGAAAGCAATCCGCTGCTCCCGAGTTGAACCTTCAAAAATTGCATTGAAAATAGGGTCATCTTGAAAAGCCTCATCAAGGACAGCGCCAATCCGATCCCGATCCTGCGACTGCAATTTATATAAATCCTTCATTTATGCTCCAATCTATATCAACATGATCATAAAAATTAAATATGGCATAAGAACTAGTACGTGGATGGGTGCATCAATCATAACTGGGATAATATTATTTTGCCATCATCGTCAGTAGTATTCTTAATAATGCCCCACTTGTCTGGAAAATAATATCTCATCAGACACACCCACTCAACAAATTCTATTGCCAGGCGCGTCGAATGTTGAAGACCTAAACATTGTCTTTACCTGACTTGCTTTCATAAGAACCCTTGCCCCTGATTTCTGAGCCGCCATCTTTTTGGAGCAACACCGCCTGCGTCGGATAAGGCAGATTGATGTGGTGCTCATACGACGCGCTGTTGATCGCCTTCAACACATCCGTATGGATCGTCAGTGGGCTGTTTGCCTTCTGATCGACCCAGTAAAAAGCCGTCAGATTCATGGCAGTATCATCCATGCGCATGGCATTGATCATCGGTGCCGGGTCCGCTTCAACCCCCTCAACGGATTGAATCGCTTCCAGGAAAACTTTCATGGCATGGTCCACATCTTCTTCATAACCCAATCCAATTTCTACAACACGGCGCCTGAGGCGTTCGGTGGACATGTTTATGATCGGGTTTTCAAAGACCCGGTTGTTAGGGATGATGACGATATCTCCATCCAGGGTCTTAATCTCAGTGTCGCGGATATTAATCATTTGCACCGTCCCCATATGACCGGAGACCTCGATGAAATCACCGATTTGGAAGGGTTGCCGGTACAGCAAAATCAGTCCAGAAATAAAGTTGCGGGCGATGTCTTGCAGTGCAAACCCAATCGTAAACCCGGCAATGCCCAAACCGGCAATAAAACCGGTCACATTAAAATCAACCTGCTCCAAGGCGAAGAGCGTACCGATGATCACAACGGTCCATTGGCTGACTTGTTTGATTAGCTTCAAAACCGCTTCGTTTTCGATCTTTTTGCCAGCCAATCGGCGGATTGCCTTGGCCGGGATGTTAGCCAAAACCACTGTCAAGATAAAAATTACTACTGCAGCGATCAGTTTAGGTAAAAAATTGAGAAATGATGCCAACCAATCCTGAAGTACTGCCTGTATTTCCATTGATTTTTCCTTTTTCCGGCTCTGAATAATCGCGTTTGATTAATGAAATGGCCTTTTTCATTATAAATGCAATTGAGATTTGGATAGTAGTTATTGCTGAATTGTGTATGGTGAATAGAGAATGGTGAAGGGAGAAGGTGATTGGTGAGTGGTTAAAATGGTAGTGAATGATTATTTTTTAGTTATACGATTATTTTTCCAGAAAATCGTTACGAGGTTAAGAAAAAGAGACATTATTCTTGAACCATTCACGAATCACCACTCACCATTCACACAATCACTAATTCCATGTCTCCGAAATCCGTAAATCTAGCCATCACTCAAACAAATCCCGTTTGACCTTTTGCCCTTCTTCTGGCTGAGGAAATGCTTGCATAAACAAGTCGTCATAGCTGCCAAACAAACGGGTGACAAAACCTCTGAAGCCCTTGTCCATATCCGCCCCCCCTTGGCTGGCATGGCACAGCACCGCCTGGGCTTTGATGTCCTTGACTGGTTTGTATTTGACCCTGACATGGGTGGGAAAATCAACCTCGGCAATCGATACCAGGTCAACATCCTGGTTGCGGCCAAAGCGGCGGGGATCTTTCCCGATCAAACGCAACACCCACACAACGATCCTTAAGAATGTGCGGTTTATCGTGTGATAGAACAATTTTTCGGGTTGAAACGGGGGCAGACCTGATGGATCATCAAAATCCGTATCAGCCGCCAGTTCGAAAGCTTTTTCGGTGGCCAGTTGGATAGCAATGTGATCTGGGTGACGGTAACCACCGATGGGATCGAAGGTGACCACCACATCCGGTCTGATTTGCCGGATAAGATGGGCGACCTCCGCAGCAACCTGATCAATCGGTTGGGCTGCCAATGCCTTGGG
>SL_3KL_010_SEDDRAFT_10002014_pt1 | contig 18640 bp, 16 predicted proteins | sample SodLakKL_010_SED_2_FD_10381 | JGI IMG/M metagenome (IMG submission 10381) | reverse complement strand
TTTTTTCGTGTATGGCCTACGTCGATCTCAATCCAGTGCGAGCCGGCATGTGCGAGACACTTCGAGACTCCGAGCACACCTCGGTCCGGTACCGACTTGAATCGATTCAATCAACAACCAGAAACGCCTTGGGTGGAAGCTCACAGCAAGAGGCCCTCAAAGCTGTCGCGGGGCTGGATGCAGGCATCCTCTCGGATCTGACGGTATCGAGCCGGAATCGAGCACCGATGCGAGACCATCGTTCAAATGATGTGTGTCCCGGCTTGTATCCCGGTTTCTGTACTGGTGATGAGACTGTTTGCCGGGAAATGCGGCTTATCCAGATTAGGGAAAACCGCCGATCTCCCGAAAGGGCGATCCTGCTTGTGCGCTTGTTTGATTTTTCTACTCGCGCCAGCGTCCATCGAATATCCCGGAGTAACCATTTGATGAAACGATTTCTACCTCTTTTCTGCCTGTTCGCGTTCGCCTCGGCCCATGCCGATGACATCGAGCTTCGCCCGGGTCCCGGTAGCGGCGTGATCGTGACCGACGCTGCCGGCAACGATATTTACCTGCAGGTGACCGAATCCGGCGAAATTCTGCTTCCCGGAATGGCGGCCACCGCCGAACAGGACGAGGCGCCGATCTGCTACAACCTGTCGACCGGTCGTCTGGGCAACTGCCCGCCCGGAACGGTTGAGGGTCCCGAAGGTCCCGAAGGTCCCGAAGGTCCCGAAGGTCCCGAAGGTCCGGAAGGACCGGAAGGACCGGAAGGACCGGAAGGGCCGGAAGGACCGGAAGGACCGGAAGGACCGGAAGGGCCGGAAGGGCCGGAAGGTCCGACCGGACCCCAGGGACCCGCCGGCCCGAAAATCGATCGCGCTCCGCCGGCAGGCAACACCATCAACGTGGTCGCCGAAAATGTCCAACTCGGATTCCACAGTAATACATCCATCACCATTGGTAGTGACGGCAATCCCATCATCAGCTTTCACGATGACGGCGAAGGTGTGCTGAAGACAGCTCATTGCCATGATCCAGTCTGTTCGAGCACCACGGTTTCGACCGTGCTCGACAGCGGCCTGGCCGGCCGACACAGCTCGATCATCATCGGGGCCGACGGTCATCCCGTCATCAGCGCCTACCTGGAAAGCGAGGAAGAAGTTCGAACCATTTACTGTAACAACATCGATTGCAGCGCCACCACCATCACCACCATCAACGACCAGGTGGAAGCACCGGGCGTGACTTCCCTGATGATCAGCGCCGAGGGCTACCCCATCATGAGTTATGTCAAGGACGGCACCCTGAAAGTCACCCACTGCAGCAGCCTGGACTGCACAAGCAGCCAGACCCACCAGATGCCCCAACTCGGAACTGATTTTAGACAGCCAAGCTTGGCCATCAACAAGGAAGGGCTTCCACTACTAGTTGCCGCCACCAATTCTCCATGTGAATTCTGGTTCATGACATGTGCGTATCATGACTGCGGAAACGGTGAATTGATTAACACTTCAAATCATTCCATTCTACCTCCACCCGGTGTGTCATGTACGGATGTCTTTACCGAAACTTCGCTTGCGATTAGTGAAAACGGAAAGCCAATAATGTCCTTCACCTATATTTTGTCATCGGGAGTCAATATCAGCTTCAGATGCCATGATCGCTTCTGTTTCGATCTTAGCTACTTTGAGCACTTCACTCCTACAAGAAATTTCGAGTACTTAGCAGCCAGGACCTCAAGCCCTTCAATTTCAGTTGGAGCCAATGGCTTGCCGATAATCAGCCTTCACTTCGAAGGGACTTTCTTGGTGCCTGACGGTCCGAGCATCGAGGAACCCCCGGGACTGGCCGTTTCCTACTGCCTGGACAAAGCATGCGAAAGCCACAGTGCAGTGCTGATTCACACGGAAGAAGAAGGTGACCTGGGCCACGGGACGGCGATTACGATTGGCACGGATGGCTTGCCGGTCATCAGCTACTATGACGCCGGCAACGAACGCCTCATGGTGGCCCACTGCGGCAACCGTTCCTGTACGCCGTATTTTCGGCGGCGATGACGTAGTGCCTCGGGGACGCACCCCAGACCGAATCGTCGCAAGGGGAGGCCGGTCTTTGCGCCTTCGCGCTTGAGGAAATGCCTTATCTGCAACTCCAGCGCTGTCGTCGATTCGGCAGGTGTGGCGCTCGCCGCCATTCAAAGTCTGAACACGAAAGCGGAGCAGAAGCGCCAGCGGATCAAAAACATGGATGACCAACTCAAGGCGCTGGAATCAGAAATCGCCAACCTCGAAGCCCATCTGACCGCGCTCAAAGGCCTGCTGCTGGAAGATCGGGCGTTGGTGCAATGAAGCATAAAGGAATGGCGGTGTGGACTTGAGTCGTGAGCAAATCGTCTTGCCTGCGTGCCACCATCCGACATCGGCGCCGGCAGAAATCAACTGATCCATGAGATCGTGACAAAAGAAATCACCTTCCGGGATCGTTTTGAATCTTGATGTTCGAGTCAAGCGCCTCGCGCACCTTGCGGGCCAGCTCCAGCTTGCGGTAGGGCTTGCTCAGTAAAAGCACGCCCTTGTCCAGGCATCCCTGGTGGACGATGGTGTTCTCGGTGTAGCCCGAGGTATAGAGCACCTTGAGTTGCGGCTGCAGACGCAAGGCTTCGCGGGCCAACTCGGGACCGTTGAGTCGGCCGGGCATGATGACATCGGTAAACAGCAGGTCGAAGCTGGAATCGCGCTCGAGAATGGCCAGCGCCTGATCACCGCTGGCCGCGGTCTGTACCTGGTAGCCCAGATGCTGCAACAACCGCTCGGCATGCCCACATACCAGTTCATCATCTTCAACCACCAGCACGCGCTCGTGGCCGCGAAGGTCGTCCTCTGCTTCGCCACCAGCCTCGGAGGCACTTTGCGCCTGCATGGCGCGAGGTAGATAAATGCGAATCGTCGTGCCCTCACCGGCCTCGGAATAGATCCGTACATGCCCTGAAGACTGCTTGACGAATCCATACACCATGGCCAGGCCCAGTCCCGTGCCCTTGCCCTTTTCCTTGGTCGTGAAAAACGGCTCGAACAGACGATCCATCAATTCCCGGGGAATACCCTTGCCGGTATCGGAAACCGTGATCAGCACGTAATCACCGGGCAAAAGCTCAGACAGGCCGGCCGCAGAGTCTTCGTCCAGTGAAACATTGGCGGTCTCGATGGTCAGCAACCCGCCGCCCTCCATGGCGTCACGGGCATTGAGCGCCAGATTGAGCAGCGCGGATTCAAGCTGGGTGGGATCGATCTCGGCGGGCCAGAGCCCGTTTTCATGCTGGGTCAGAATCTCGATATGTTCCGGAATGGAGCGACGCAGCAGCGGCTTCATGCCCTCCACCAGCCGGGCAATGTCGGTGGATTCGGGCTCGAGCGCCTGGCGTCGGGCAAAGGCCAGCAGCCTGTTGGTCAATTCCGCGCCACGTCTGGCCGCTGCCTGGGTCAATTCAGCCAGCTGCTTCAAGTCCGGATCGGAACCCAGGCGGTCGGACAGCAGTTCGGCATTACCCAGGATGACGGTCAGGAGGTTATTGAAATCATGAGCGACGCCACCGGTCAATTGGCCAATCGATTCCAGTCGTTGAGCCTGCCGAAGCTGCGCCTCCAGCTTGAGCTGTTCGCTGATATCGGTGTTGATTGACATGATCGAGCGCGGCGAGCCAGATGCATCCGTCACCAGAACCCAATGGCTCCTGACCGTGATGACCTCGCCTTCCTTGCGACGATGCCGCCATTGTCGATCAACACGACCCTCGGCCAGTACCTGCTCGACGGCCTCCCGGTAGAGATCCGAATCCGATCCCAACAGCTCGTTGCTTTTCCGGCCCAGGGCTTCTTCCGCAGTCCAGCCATAGACCCGCTCCGCACCCTTGTTCCAGTAGGTGATTCGATGTTCCAGGTCGCGTACGATAATGGCATCGCGGGCATGATCAAGCAGCTCGCCCTGCTCAGCCAGTTTGCGCCGCGCCCGTCGACTTTCGGTCACATCCTTGAGTCCGCCGACCATGCGCCGCGGCTTGCCATGCTCATCCATGATCAGGAAGCCGCTATCAACGATATCGGCATAACTGCCATCCCGGCGCAGAAATCGGTAGTTGGCCGACCAATCCGGTTGCCGGTTGTCAATGGCTTGTTGAAGACTTCGGCGAGTGGCTTCACGGTCTTCGCGATGAATTCTTTCCAGCCACCAATCAAGTTCCTGGGCAGCCTCGTCCAGTGGGTAGCCAAAAATGGTCTCCAGCTCTTCACTCCACCAGACCTTACCGGTGGCCGGATCATGGTCCCAGACCACATCGGTGGTCGCCCACGCGACCGCTCGAAAACGCTCCTCGCTGCTGCGCAATACCTCAAGCGCCTGCTCATCGCGGGTGATGTCCTGGATGAAGCCGGTAAATACCCGCCGCCCATATACCCAGGCCTCGGTCACGGTCAACTCGATCGGAAACTCGCTGCCGTCCTTGCGCTTGGCCCGGAGCTTCTGGGGTGTTCCAAGGATTCTTGCCCGACCGGTTTCCACGTAGCGGCGCACGTAGTTGTCATGACGTGAAGCATGCTCTTCGGACATGAGAACGCGAATGCTCGCACCCGATAGCTCGTCGGGCGAGTATCCGAACATCTTTTCAGCCGCCGGATTGATCGACTCGATCAATCCCTCTTCATTGACGGTGATGATCGCATCACTGGCCGATTCCAGAACGGCCTGTGTGCGCTCGGCATGCTCGGCGGCTTCCTTGCGAGCCAGGTAGCGCTCGGTCTGGTCACTGAAGTACACCGCCAGTCCCTCGACCGTAGGATAGACGGCCACACTCAGCCAGACGTTCAGGGGTTCTGGGTAAAAGACCTCGTAACGCACGGTCGTGCGCTGTTCCATGGCCTCATGACCGCGTTGATAGAATTCCAGCTCCCTTGCTTCCGGAAACGCATCCCAGATATTGCGACCGAGTAACAGTTTCCGCTCCTTGTTGAGCAACTGCTCGGCACGGCGATTGACAAAGGTCACGATCCAATCGCGATCCACGGTGACGAAGGCATCGGAAATACTTTCAAGAGTGGATTCCAGACGCTCGGCCAACTCCCGTGTCTGCTTCTCAGACTGTACCCTGGACGAGATGTCGGTGGCAAAGGCGAGAACCGAATGCAGTTGTCCCTGGTCGTCGAAGCGCGCCGAGTTCAGCCATTCGCAGGTCAGAACCCGACCGTCGTGAGTAAGATTCCGATTGACCAGTCTGAAACTGGACGAAACTCCACCGGCGATCAACTCACCAAGCCGTGCGGTCACCTGGGCTCGGTCATCAGGGTGAATGAACTTGACCTGATCGAGCGACTTGCCAAGCATTTCATCAGCACTCCAGCCGAACAGTTGCTCGGCCTGCCCCGCCCAGCGTACAACCCTGCCCTCGCCGTCAAGTTCCACGACCGCCAACGGCAGGTTTTCGAGATGCGCGTCCAGCAACCCCCGTAAAGATCCGGGAGCCTGCCCACGATCCTGACCGGGAGCCTTGTCACTCACACCTTCGGTTCCTTGTCGACTTGCCTTGCTTCAGAGTATACGCAATGGAAACAGCCAGGCCCAATACTTCCATCCGGTCACATCTTCCGGGTTGGTGCGTCCTTATAGTTACATTCACCAAGGAGCACGCCATGTTTTACCGACTGATGTTTTCCGCGATGTGCGTTTTCGCCGCCATGAAGATGGAAGCCGACCAGACGTTGCCCGTACAGGATCGCGATTCCGTCCAGTTTGATGAGCACGAGTTCGTACTGGCGGAAGTTCGGCCCATAATGGAGGATATCGGCCATGAATGACATCAACGAACTGATTGCCATGCACCTGCCAGCCGCCCGCGAGGGCGACCGGCAGGCATTCGCCCAACTGGTTGCAGCCACCCAGAACACGGTCACCAGCATTGCCCTGGCCATCGTGCGCGATATTCAACTCAGTGAGGACATTGCCCAGGAGGCCTACTTGACCGTCTGGCAAAAAATCGGCAGCCTGCGCCGCAGCCAGAGCTTCATGCCCTGGTTGCGCCAGGTCACCCGCAATCTTTCGCGGGATCATTTGCGCCGTCGACAGGTGCGTCCAGGCGACCAGCCGTCGGCGAATGATCCGAACGAGTGGACCGGGACGCTGGCCGCATGCCAGCCCGACAGCGAACAGGCCATGCTCGAAGCTGAACAGGATGAGTTGATCTCTCAGGCCCTGGAAGCGCTGCCCGACGACAGCCGAGAAGTACTGACCCTGTACTACCGCGAGGGCGAGTCTTCTCGCCAGGTTGCGCAACTACTGGGCCTGAGTGATGCGGCTGTTCGCAAGCGCTTGTCCCGGGCTCGGGCCAGTTTGCGCGAACAGGTGCGCACTCAACTGGCCAACAGCCTGGTGATGACCCTACCGGGAACAGCCTTCACCACCCTGGTCACTTCCTTGTTGCTGAGCGCCAGTCCACCGGCGGCCGCGGCAGCAGCCCTGGGCCTGGGCGCAAAGAGCGGCGGCAAAATGCTGGCCGGCGCTGGCCTGGGTATTGGCGTTGCACTGGTCGGAGGAATTGCCGGTGTGATCCTGGGCTTGCACAAGTGGATCAAGACCTCGACCGATCCAAAGGAGTTGCAAGCACTGATCAAGCTGCGCCGGGACGGTCTGATCACCGTTGTGCTGGCCGTGGCCGGATTCACGGTGAGCGCCTACCTGCCCGGCTGGTTGCCGGCCACGCTGACCTTTGTATTGTTCCTCGGAGCCATTGGCTGGCAACACATGATTGCCCTGCCGCGCATATTGGAGCCACGACTGGCCGCCGAGCGTGCCCGCAATCCCTCGGCGGAAAGACACCAACGGCGTCGACGCGTGCTGGCCTGGGTGGGCATGAGTATCGGTGGCTTGTGTGGCGGCGGCGGACTGATCGCCGGATTGCACATGGCCGGACGCCTGCCCTGGTAAACATGTGCAGACCCTGCCTGCAAGCAGCGCATTGACAACCCGAGGCCCGTCAGTCGATCATGCGCTCTGGATCGAGTCGCCACAAGTCAAACGTCACAGGAGCACAGCCTGATATGCCGTATTCATCATGACTCGCTGGATTGCCCTTTTGCGCGGCATCAATGTCGGTGGTCACAACCGGATTCCGATGGCCGATTTGCGAGCGCTCTGCGCCACCATGGACTGGCAGGATGTATCAACCTATATCCAGAGTGGCAATATCGTATTTTCGGCCAACGGATCCATCCCGACCCTCGAAAAGGCATTGACCGATGGGATTGCAAGCCGTTTCGGTCATCGCATCAATGTCCTGGTTCGACCGGCGGCCGCCTGGCCGCTTTATTTGCGCATCAATCCTTTTCCCGAGGCCTCGGAGTCCGAGCCCGACCGTGTCATGCTGGCCCTGTCGAAAAGGCCACTACCGCCCGATGCGGCCGACCATCTGAACCAATACACCACCTCGGGCGAGTCAATCGCCCAACGCACCGAGAGCCTGTGGATTCACTATGCATCCGGCGCGGCAAAGTCCAGAGTCACGCCCGCCCTGCTCGACCGCCTGGCCGGCTCCCCGGTCACTACCCGCAACTGGCGCACCGTGTTGAAGATCAATGACCTGATTGGCTGATCGTTATACTGTCGCCTGCACCCAGCATCGGGAATTTCACTTTGAGCACATCGGACAGTTACACTCCGCCACGCGTCTGGACATGGGATCAGGCCAGCGGCGGCAAATTTGCCGGCATCAACCGCCCCACGGCCGGCGCCACACACGAGCAGAAACTGCCAATCGGCAAGCACCCGCACCAGTTGTATTCGCTGGGCACGCCGAACGGTCAGAAGGTCACCATTCTGTTCGAGGAATTGCTCTCACTCGGCCTGGATGACGCCGAGTACGATGCCTGGCTGATCGATATCAGCGAAGGCGAGCAGTTTTCATCGGGCTTTGTCGAGATCAACCCGAACTCCAAGATCCCGGCCATGGTCGATCATTCGGTTGACCCGCCGGCAAGAGTATTCGAATCCGGCGCCATCTTGCTTTACCTTGCCGAGAAGTTCGGCCACTTCCTGCCCGAAAAGCCCGGGCCGCGCACCGAGTGTCTGAACTGGTTGTTCTGGCAGATGGGCGCCGCGCCCTTTCTGGGCGGCGGTTTCGGGCATTTCTACGCTTACGCGCCCGAAAAGCTCCAGTACCCGATCGACCGCTACGCAATGGAAACCAAGCGCCAGCTTGATGTGCTCGATCGTGAACTGGCTGACCGGGAATACATTGCCGGTGATACCTTCACCATTGCCGACATGGCGATCTGGCCGTGGTACGGCCAGCTGGTCCTGGGCCGGCTCTACGATGCCGCCGAGTTTCTGCAGGTCGAGTCCTACTCGAACGTGATGCGCTGGGCCAAGGCACTTGACGCACGCGAGGCCGTGCGCCGGGGCCGAATTGTCAATCGCACCTTCGGCAGGCCGGAATTGCAATTGCACGAACGCCACGATAGCAGTGATTTCGAGCTAAAGCGGTCCGACGCAGATTGAATAAATTCAGGTCGACAATCTTACGGTTGCCAGACGATGTCTCCGTCCCGGTTGATGTAGGCCCATACAGGGTTCGACGGGCTGAATGTGACCTCACCGCCGGTATGTGAACTTCCCTGTCCACTCGTCTCCAGGGCCACGCGTGCCAACGGACCATCAAAGGGCTCGGCATACGCGAAACGTCGTCCGAATTGCTCGTTGCCGTCTTCGTCCACGTAATACCACATGTCACTCCGACCGAAACCGTCGTGCTCAACAGGCGCCAAACCTTCATTGAATGGGCGCGCCAGAGCCCAATTCGTATCTTCCCATGTCTCGCCATCGCGATTCACAAAGGTCCAGTTGTCATCCTCCTCCACTGGAGCGTAGCCGCCTGCGAAACTGAGCGCGTCATCGAATCGGGCTTCGATGACCCATTCGCCATCGGTGTCAATGAACCCCCACTCGCCGAACACGAAGCCACCGGTCAAGACCGGCGCCAACCCCTCGCTGAAGTGACGAGCACCGTTGAATGGCCCGGGGATGACGACTTCCCCGCTGGTGTCGATATAGGCGAATTCACCGGATGAGGCGCCCGGTTCCTCCACGTCAACCGCCGCCAGCCCTTCTGCAAAACGATAGGCTTGACGAAAGACCGGCTCGATGACAAACGTGCCTTCCTGATCGATGTATCCGAAGCCCCCGTCTTCTTCGACCTGAGCTGCGGCCAAACCTTCCGAGAAACTATCGATCTCATTCCACGTTCCGCTCAATTGAACGTCACCAGTGTTATCAATGAAGTGGTACTCATCATCCTTCTCGACGAGCGCCAGGCCATCCGAAAAGGCATGGGCGGCATCGAACCTCGCATCAATGACCTTATTGCCTGCGGCATCAATATAACCCCAACGCTCGTCGACCTCGACGGGATACAAGTGACCAGGCTCGGTTTGCCCGCAAGCTGTCGCAACCAGTATCGCTACCGAAGCGATCGCAAGCCTACTGCCGCGACGCACGCGAGATGGGGTTCTTGAATATGTGTTCTTGTTCATGATCACTCCTCCTTTCAAAAAGCAATCTCTCGCTTCAAGAATTCATGTCGGCAATCTCTTGCTCAAAGACTGCGAGCGTGGCTTCGTCGAACAGCACGAACCTGACCTCAATATCCGACGAGATGTCATTGCTGACGGTTTGCACGGCAATGCGGGCGGCATCCTCGAGCGGATAGCCGAACGCGCCCGATGAGATGGCCGGCAGGCCGACTGATTCAATGCCGTGATCCCGGCAAAGTCGAATGATATTACGATAACATTCGGCCAGCAGTTCATCGGCCGGCTCATCAATCCCGTAACGCGGACCCAATGCATGAATCACCCACCGATTCGGCAGGCCATAGGCCTCGGTAATGACGGCCTGGCCCGGCTCGATCGGCGCCAGCTTGCGGCAGGCCGCGGCCAACTCGGGCCCGGCCGCGCGATGAATGGCGCCGGCCACGCCGCCTCCGGGCATGAGTTGAGCGTTGGCCGCGTTGACCACGGCCTGCAAGTCCTCTTGCGCCGTGATATCGCCCCGTTTTGCCTCAATGGACATGTTGACGAAGATCAGTCATCGAGGCTGAAATCGGGCACGTTGGTCATTCCCGGCATGCCGTTGACCGTGGCTTCCAGACTCAGGGAGTGAGTCTGGTCGTCGTCGCTCATCAGAACCTCACCGGTCAATTGCATGGTCGCCGAGTAACCTTCCTCCGACCACTCCTCGAGTTCGAAATGCCCGGACGTGAACATCACTTCCGCGAGGATGCGCTCGCGAAAGATATCCGCGCCGTCATCGGTTTGATCACCGGTCTTGGCCAGCTCCTTGACTACACCCATGGCAATGATCGAATCCGGCTCGGGCGAGTCGTCTCCGCGCGGGTCGGCGACCTCGAAGCGACCGGTCTCGATCGGCACGTCGCGGCTCTGGGCGGTGATCAGACACAGCGTCACGCGCCCGACATCCTCCATCTCACCCCAGATCGAATGCATCGACACAAAACCGGAGCGCGGTTCGTAGCTGCCAAACAGACTGTAGCCGTGCCGACCACCGGCCGAGAATCCCTCGAGCTGCGCTTCGGTCAGCGGAAGACCTTCGGCTCGCATGCCCTCGATACCGGCCTGCAATTCCTCCTCCGGCATATCGGCGGGAATGGTTTCGCAGTCGTCACTGCCCATCATTTCGAACAACAGGGTCGGGCCGGGCCCGATGCCTTCGACCATCGTGGGAACGAACGCCAGCGCCGTGGTCAATGCGAAAGTCACGAATAAATGCTTCAACTTGTCAATCATCAGCTAGTCTCCACTTGATTCTTACCTATTACTAACGCGAATCGAGGCAGAATCGAGACAAATCCGCGGGTCGGTCGAACACGGTTCCCATGGCAGCGTTCGATGGCTTCGGCCCGGACCACGCCGAGATCCGGGCCGAAGCAGGATTTCAGGCTCGACGCCGGCCTGTTCCGTGGATGAACAATCCCAGCATGAGCACCAGAACACTCAGCACCAGCGTCCCCATCAGGCCTACCGTCGGCACCGGGATGGCGCTGGTCGGTGGGGCCCGATCTACATCCGGCCCGAGAAATCCGGTGGCTTCGCGGCAGGGCTGGCTGCTTAAGGAGCTGCTGAATTCTGCCGGCGCGCAATCCGGGTAACCACCCATCTCGGGAAACGCAGTGACAACCGGCAGCACCACCGAGGAAGGATGGTCCGGCCCATGGGCGATCGCGACCTCGGCATCACTGCTGCCGGGAATCGGAGAGAATCCCCAGCGCCAGCGATTGCCCCCGGGCCCATCCACCGTGACCCGAACACGTGAGCCGGATCGAAAAACGTGCGCAAACGGGAACAATTCAATACGAACCGGAACGTAACCATCCGGATCCAGCGGCTGCTCGTCGTCGACAAGGTGCGTATGTCGCGGACGAAGCGGTGTCGAGGCAGGATCCAGTGCCCGGGCGCTGGTGCGCAACCAGCCGGACTGAATCAGCATTTCGGAGCCGTCCGGACGGATCTCGGTCAGGGTGACCTCCAGATCAACCGCAGGTTCGGTCGAACCGACCCACAGATCGACCGAACCGGAGCCAGCCATGACCAGGGGATCACCCAGGGGAGCCGAGGTGAACGTCACCCGGTCCTGAAGCGGCGGCAACCACTGATTCTGACCCGGCATCAACCAGCCACCCGGAATATCCATGATGCCGGGGGGATCATAGTTGAAACTGCTGACATCGAAGTCCTGTGCCGGCGCGCTGTAGAGCGATCCCGCCTCCATCCACCAGCGCTGACCGCTACCGGCCGCCTCGAAGCTCGGCAGGCTGAATCGGCTTGCGGCATTGCCGTCCATGTCAACCTCAAGCAGAATTTCAACCGGCGGCTCGGACTCGTAGGCCTCGACCTCGCTTTCGCTGGAATCACCGAGATAGGTATCGAGAAAGCGCACGATTTCGGCCCAGATGTCACCCCGGTAGTATTCACCATGATCACCATTCATGCCCAGTAGACGGGCGGGCACTTCAGGGTTGAATTGCGACAAAAGTTTGGCCGGGCCGCCCCCGGTCTGTTCGTCCTGCCATGAATTGACCAGCAGGGTTGGGACCTGGATGTTGCCCACCAGGCTTTCCGGCGCCCGGCCCTGCCAGTATGAGCCATCGTATGGATTGCCGAATATACCGGCCTCCATGCTTTCATTCTGCAAACGCAGCGCCTGGTTTTCGAGGCAGACCGGATCGAACAGTGGATCACCCGGATCGGTGCGTTCGTTGACCTGGGAATAAGAGCTTGGCCAGGCCGAGCGGGCATCCTGATCTTCGCTGAATACCGCCGCAAACGCGAAATTGAGCACGCCGCCGGGATAGGCGACATCGCGATAGAATTCGCCGATCACGTGGCCGGGCACAATGGCGGTCAATGACGGTGGCGCGGTGGCCGCCACGAACAACTGGCTGATGCCGGGATAGGATTTCCCGATCAGCGCCACTCCGTCCGACCAATCCTGGGCGGCAATGGTTTCGACCATGTCATATCCGTCGATGGCCTGCAATGGTTCAAAGTAATCGAATGCGCCGCCCGAACAGGCCGATCCACGCATGTTGACACCCACCGCGGCATAGCCGAGGTCGGGGAAACGCGAACCCACGCCATCGAAAAAGTCAATGGACGGTCGGTAGGCCGAATAGTCGATGACCACCGGATAGGGTCCCGGGCCGAACTCATCCGGATCGGGAAGAATGACCTGGTATGCCAGCAGGGTGCCATCCCGGGTTTCAAAATACCCACTGCTCGGGTCCAGGCTTTGTGAGGCATAGAATGATTCCTGCGGATGATCGTCGGCAGCCAGCACATCGATGGTGAATGCGCCGCCGCGCACGCCGGTCACACTGACCTGGTAGCCGCTACCAGGTGGCACATCTCGCACGACCAGACCACCCCATTCATCGGTGCTGGCGCTATGAGAAAACCCGTCCGGACCGGTGATACTGACCGGTGCCTCGGGATCGGCATGGACGATATGGATCTGCTCAACGCTACCCCGGACAGTCAGGCTACCGCCAAAATCCGGCGTTGCTCCGGCAACTGCCAGCATCGGTAGCAGCCCACACAGCAGCAGGCCAAAAATCGTTGCTCTCTTCCCTGCAAATATTTGTTGTTTCATGGGAATACCTCTTGAATTCATTCTTGTTGTTCCGAACCGCCAATGGCTCGAGTCCATCCTGCCCTCCAGAATGGAACTGATTAGGGTACAACATCTCTATGTGCCCGCGAACAGATGTGCCGACCCGTCTTCAAGGGATGTTCACAGGAATTGGCAAAGCGGCAGGCTTGATCTACCATGATCGAAACTCGTTGCATTCACCGGATCCATGCCATGACTGGAAGCTATCGATGGCCCATCATGATCGGACTGCTCGGCATCGCACTCGTGCTGGTCGGTTCATGGACGCTGGTCCAGGGGTTTGGCGGCTGGCATGCCACGTTCCAGGGTCCCGGTACATTCCAGGTGGACATTCCTCAGGCCGGCGACTATCGCCTGTGGCATGAGTCGCAAACCTCCATTGATGGCCGTGCGCATCGGGTCGACGACGAGCTGCCATCCGGAACGTCCATCGAGGTCACTGACCATCAGGGCCAGACCATTCCCATTCAGATGTCGAGTGCCAAAATCAGCCAGGAAGTCGGCTCAACCCGGCGCGTGGCCGTCGGGGAAATTGAATTTCCCGATTCCGGCGCCTACAACGTGGCAATTTCCGGTTTCGATGGGACCCGCAGTTTCCGCCTGAGCGAAATCCGCTTTTTCGAGCATTTTCTACGCGCCGTTCTGTTCGCCATACCCGGCGCACTGCTGATCCTGCTTGCATTGCTCTGGATCATTATCAAGGCTGTGCGTCGGCGCTCTTGAGGCCGGACCTTGCCGGTCGGATGACGCTCGATGACGCCCGGAAAAGTGATGGGCGTACTCAAAGCATGGTCAGGCCGATGCCTCCAAGCACACCGAACAGCACGCTGGCAATGATCACGATCAGCATCCAAATCAGGGTGGCCTTGGCCCAGTTGGATTTGCTGGCCGGAGTCGTGCTGGAAAAGGCCCAGATGAACAGCATGATGATATTGACCAGGGGAATCATCATGATCAGTATGGTCAGCATCCAGTTGCCGACCGTGACTGGCGCGTGTTGGTAATCCTGCATGGTTCACCTCGTTATTGGCAATTGATTGAATATTCCGGGCCGATGGCCCTCATCACTCAATAACGTATTTTTCAGCTGGAATCTGTCAATCGAGAATCCATGCAGGCAATGCCGAGCTCGCTGAACCGTGCTGACAGGACATGCTCACTGGCCAGCAACAGCAGCACGATCCGCGTCGCAGTCAGGGCACGTTCCATGCTTATCGTGACAGTTCCTCGGCCATTGCCGCAGCGGGTCTTACCCCGTCAGTCACGAAGATTGCAGAAACCTTACACCTTTCAGACCGCAGAAAGCGCAGATCATTGACCCGGCGGCCTGAATCCCACCTCGACGCATCAGTTAATATTTCCCGCACCAATCATTGTTGGTTTCGATCGGGAAAAACAAGTTGCCAGAACTCGGGCGATTCCAGCACCGCCCAGAACGTTGCATCAAAGGACTGTGGGCGGGCTTCACCCAAGCAGAATGCGCCTTGGCGGAAAAAATGATCCAGCCCCGGAAGCACCTCGACCACCAGTTGCCGGTTGCCGCTTGCGCGGCCGAAGTACTGCTCAAGCCGCGGGATATTGGTTTCGGGCATGACCATGATGTCGTTGCTGGCGAACAGGGCCAGCATGGGCTGGTGCATCCGGGCAAGGTCTTCAGCCGGATCATAGCGTACGATGCGCGAGAGATAACCGGCCGGCATGATGCGTCCAATACCACCCATGCCCGACAGCATCATGCCCAGTCCGGCACGGCGCAGGCCCTGAACACGACGTTCATCACACTGCCAGCGATTGGCCGTGTCCTCGATGATCTGCTGGCGCACCCCGATGGCCGGTCCGGCCAGACTGATGACATAGGCCACATCGTCCGGACTCCGGGCGGCAGCCATGACCGCAATCCAGCCACCCTGACTGTGACCCAGCAAGCCGATGCGCCCGGGGTCGATCTCGGGGCGAGCGTGAAGCGCCTGTACCGCAGCCAGCGCGTTGTCTGCGCGATCATCAAAAGTTTCCTTGCGCCAGTCACCTTCCGAGCGGCCGATGCCGGGCTTGTCGAAGATGTACACGGCATGTCCACGCTCGGCAAACCAGGCCTGAAGCTCAGGCCAGAACCACGAACGGCGCTCGCCTTCCCAGCCGGCACGATAGCTCTCATCTCCTGAACCGGCCAGGAACACCACGGCGGGGAAAGGACCCTCGCCCGGTGGCAGGAACAGAGTGCCTGAAAGGGTTCCGGCAGTGGCGCGAAAGCTCAGATCATCCGGATCGGCCCGGACGGTACCGGTACCGACCAGCAGCAACGTCATGAGTAACGCCCCCGAAATCAGGAGCATAAAATGCCCGCCCCTCTTGCGGATGTTCCCCGAGTGAAGATCCATGTCAGTCATCAACCCTTCTGGCGACAAGGCTTCCGGAACGCTCGTGAATATTTAGCTCACTGGCAATCCCATCCTCTTCGAACTCGAATTCCAGTTCAAGCTGGAATCGCTGATTGATAAGCCTGCCTTCTTCGGCAATTTCAAGCGGCACCGGGGGCTGTCCGGCCACGATCGCCTCCAGCTCGCCGTGCTCCAACCTGATCTCGATCTCGGGACCGGACTCGATCATGTAACTTCCCACGTACCGATTCAGTTCGGCCAATTCGTCAGCACTCAGTTCATCGTCAACGTCCGGACGCTCCGGGAATCTATAGCTTACCTGTCCGTCCTCGTCGAGAAACTCCAGCGATGCATCTCCGTCCTCGGTCACTGCCATTCTCAAGCGTGTGCGGCCCTGACCATCCCCAAGGGAAATTACGGCATTCTCGGAAAAATCCGAGCCGAAGAAAGCACGCGTCCCCGACCCGAACAATCGTGCTTGCTCGTGCTGGTCGAGCTGGTCGATGACCTCCATGAACTCTTCACGTGTCGAGGTCGGCTCCAGGCCCATCTCCGCCAAGGCCTCTGGCAAACTGAGATCGAAAGGTCGACTGTCAATGCGCAGCCCGGTGCTGGCGATGCCATCCTGTTCATAGTGATGCAGCACCAGGGTCTGGTCCTGACCGAACTGGTCAAATGACAAGTGGCGCCCTGCTCGATAGCCACCCTCGAATTCTTCATTGGACATCAGGATTCCGCCCACCTCATCACCCTTTCCATCGTAGAAGATCAATGCGGGGGAATCGCGCTCTTCGGCACTGGCAATGCTGTGCCCATCGATGACGGGAAGCGGCGCATGTGCCGAACTTGAAAGCACCATGGCCAGCTCTCCGTCGGGTTCCACGATGTCCAGTCTTTCCACGGACAAAACTCTTGGCTGACTCGGGTTCGCTTGCCATATCCAGAAAAGGCTCCCCAACAATCCAAGTGCCAATACAGCTATGGCAATGCGAAGCCGGATCAACTCGCTGCGAAGGCCGGCAGGCCATTCTCCCATGGTATTTCGATTCATCAATTCACCTCTTTACCAGCAAAAGTCACAAATGACGCCGATCAGTTTTCTCTTTCGAACAGGATGTCGCGAGCACGGACGTTGCCCGCTCTCAATGCCACGACCCGACCAGTGTCATCGCGCACGAATTCAACACTGACAACCGGGAAGCCACCATTGAAACGATCGTCGGACGCATGATGCAGCGGTACCGGCTTGAAGCGACGGTGCCTGAGTTCAAGTTGGCCTGAATCGGCCACCACGATGGTGTAGAAAGTTTCCAATTCCCGACTCAGGTATTTTCCGGCAAAAACCGAAAAATCCAGAATATCGGCCCCTTCCTCACCATCGACTCGCACCGCCCGGTGCTCGCCGTTCTGATGCAGGGTGAGTTCACGCACGCTGCCATCATCTTCGACATGGAAGACGAAACGGGCGCCAACCTGGTCCTGGGTGAAGACATTGGCGGCCACCGGCTTGATCTCGAAAGCCGGCTGGCCGGTGGCCTGGATCATGTAGCGATCATCGTCACGGAAAAAACGCATGATGAAGCCAGGCGCAATTTCCAGCTCATAACGGCCGGCGTAGCGGTCAAACAGCGAATCGGTGAATTCGCTTTCTTCGGTGATGGCGGCCGGCTCGGCGGTATCTTCAGCAGATGACTTGCGAGGTTCCAGATCATCACCAAGCACGGCCTCGGCCACGGCGTGAATGAAGTCAGAGTCAATATCATGGTGGTTGGCGAAGATCATGTAGCCGGCATCGTGTTCGGGAAAGTAGTCGAACACCGACAGGTGACCAATGTCACCACCGCCATGCTGCCAGCGCTCCAGGCCGCGAAAACGATTGACCATCAGGCCCAGCCCGTAATTGGTGGCCTCCCCGCCGTTGAGCACGAATGGCGTGGTCATCAGATCGCGAATCTCGTCACCGCCGTGTTCGAAACGACCCAGGTGCGCCATCCAGCGCGCCATGTCGGCCAGCGTGGTATAGACTCCGCCGGCGCCCAGTGCACCGCCGATGTCACGCGCTTCCAGGTAGTGACCATCACCCTTGAGATAGCCGGTACTGGCACCGGGAATGATCTCGTCGGCATTCATGCGGAAATGGGTATCGTGCATGCCCAATGGCTCAAGGATTTCCGCGCGGACCCAATCCTGGTAGGGCGTGCCGGTCACACCCGTGATCACTTCGGCAAGCAGGCCATAGCCGGTGTTGTTGTAGTTCCACTCGTCACCAGGTTTGTTCTGCAATTCAGTCTGGCGCTGGACCGTGGGGATGACTGCGTCCGTGTCCATCCAGTCGCCCTTCTCGATACGCACCCCGGCCAGCGCCTCGGCATTGATGAACTCGCGGTAGCCGCTGGTATGGCTGAGCAGGTGACGCAGCGTGACCGGATAGTCGAATTCCGGCAGTTCCGGGATGTAATCGCGCACGTCATCGTCCAGCGACAGGTCACCACGGACATGCAGCATCGCCAGCGCCATGCCGGTGAATTGCTTTGCAGTCGAACCGATATTGGCGAGGCTGGCAACCTCCAGCTGCACACCGAAACGTAGATCGGCCATTCCGGCAACGGCGGTTTCGACAAGCTCGCCGTCACGAACCACCCCGATCAGCACGCCCGGCGTGGATTCATCAAAACCCGCCAGCAGTTCATGGAAGGGCTTTTCGGCAAAACATGCTGGAGCAAGAGCAACCAGAGCGGTCAGGGCAAGCACACGCAGGGAACAAAGTGACATGATGGAAGCAACCTCGCAGAGAAATCATGATGATCGATAGACGAAACACATGCTAATTCGCCGGTCACTTCCGCGCATGTGCCATAGGCCATGGATCATGTCAATTACACGCCGGGCTGTGCCTTGCCAGGAGACCGTGGTTTAACCGAATTTCGGTCCGCCGGGCTTAAGGAGCCTCTGAACAACTCTGCGCGGGCGCGACGGGTCTTTGCGGGATGACCCGGTGCGGCTTCGGCGAGCGTGGTTTGGTCATTCCAAATGAGCGAGTCGAAACGCAGCGG
>SL_3KL_010_SEDDRAFT_10002013_pt1 | contig 18646 bp, 16 predicted proteins | sample SodLakKL_010_SED_2_FD_10381 | JGI IMG/M metagenome (IMG submission 10381) | reverse complement strand
AGTCATAAAACCATTTATTAAGTAACTGTAACCAAAAAAATGGTAAAAAAAATCGTTCAAAATTAAAAAAAATTGGAGGCGGTGAACCTCCAATTTAAAAGTAATAATACTGGTTATTTAAGCAGCCTTATCCTTCAGATTTGTCTTTTCTGATTTCATCAAGGATCTCCTTGGCCCCGTCAATGCTTTCATTGAGAGCTTCTTTTACAGAGTCGATGGCTCCACCACCAACTTCACGTGAAGCTTCTAAAGCGGCCACAATTGCGGTTTTAGTAGCCGAAACGGTATCTCCACCCACCTGCTTTACTCCGTTTACAGCGCCGCGAACGGATTCAACAGCTACAGATCCTACGTTTAATCCAAGCTCTTTAGCACTATAAATTGCCTGTTGAACACTTCCTCTAACGGCATCTTTTTGCTCAACACCTTGCTCCATAGCCCCCTGAACGGCACCATTCACAATCCCTTTCACGGCTTTCACAACAGATATGCCAATATCTGTAATACCATCCAGGGCACCTTTTACAATAGATGCGGGCACCTGTATTCCTTTCATTACCAATTCTCCAGCCCCTTTAATGGTGGTGACAGTGACATCTTTCACAGCATTGACAATGGTTGAACCAACATCCGCAGTTCCTTTTAAAGTGGATGTAATACCACCCTTTACACCATTCACTAATTTATTTACAAGTTTGATAGCCATAATTCTATTCTCCAAATTTATTGTTAGTATGCAGATTGCAGTGTGATAATTTTGCCACACTACTACATTAATAATTTTATCTATAATTTAGTTCCTTTAGAAGATGATCCTCAATCCTTAACTATTATCAGATATGGGTTTACACATTTCGAAGTTTTGGCTTCATACTTTCGGCCAGTAACCAGAAGGAAGATACAACGGGTAAAAATGCCAGAACCATAACCCAAAAATAGGTATCCGGAGGTGACCACTTCAGGGGCCAGTATCCACTTATAAATAGAAGTGAAACCAAAACACCAAACACTGTTACTGCAAATAGAGCCTTGGCATATTTTTTGGATTCAGACAGAAACATTTCGAACAGAACGAAGGAGACAAAACCGAGCAGCAACAGGTGGAGATAGAGTACTCTCAGGCCATGTTCGCCCGGCCAGATGCCGGTTGGCAGGATGGCCAGCAACTGGAAAACAATTTTGAAAGCCAGTAAGACCAACACAGAGCGCCATATAAATCCCCGGAACGCACCGCTTCTGATAAACAGCCACAAATTGAGTGACAGCGAAATCACGATCAGTATGAGGCCCAGTTTTGCCGAAATATACATGACAGGTGTTACAAGAGACTGTGACAGGCTGAAGGGGAAAATCAACATCGAACCAAACAACACCGGCAGCCACAACCAGCCGGGGTTAAATGATAAGCGGATATCATTTTTCTTTTTTTCGGCATGATGCCACATCATCCCGAGAATTCCCAGTACAGCCCATCCCTCTGTAAACACCGAGAGGAAAAAATGTGTCATTGCTGATGAAATCATCGGGCTGTCGATATCTGTAAACTGGAAGACAGATACGCCCCAGGCTCCGAGCGAACTGATCATCAGTGCGACCAGGCCGGCATCAAACAAGCTGAATGAAACCAGTCCGTCACTCGTTTTTTTGTGTTTGTAATAGATCCACGCAAACCAGTACCAGGTGATCATCACCAGGCCGGAAATAATAGCGGCGAGCGGTAAAGACAGACTGCCGATGGATACAGAGTGATAGCCGTAGAGAAGGAAAAAGGGAAACGAAAGAAAACCCAGAAAAAGCATGGTGTAGAGACACCAGGATGTGCTTCTTTCGGGTAGAGGTGACCCGTGCTGATGTAGGCTTTTCACAAACCAAACTATTATCGGGGGAGAAATCCAGTTGAAGAACATCAGGTGAGAATGAGCATGTCTGATATTTGCAAAATTGAGCCAAGCCGGCATCGGGTAGAGCATTCCGTAACGGTAGAGAAAACCTGTGAACGCTGCTAACACAAAACTGATCAGTGATAATTTCCAGACAATGTTAAAAGAAGATGGTTTCATTTTTTTGACTCAATTTCAATAGGCATTTGTGATCATATTACTTTCTTATTAGCCAACATTTTTTACTAAAAATAGTTGATTGTCCAGGTCATTCAGCAAGCAACATCAAACAAATTTCCTGATGAATAATGCAGATTAGATCTTTCCCCGACACGAACTTTCATCTCAATATTCGTTATTCAATACTTTCAGTTTTTCTGCTCTTCAAATAATGTATAAAACCGATTACCACTCCAAAGAGAATCATTGCAAGCGCCTGGTGCAGTACACCCAACCAGACAGGTACGTGGTAAATCAGGGTAAAAACCCCTACTGCGTACTGAATTAAAAGCAGGGCAAACAGAGAGAGAGCCCATTTTTTTGTGACAAATCGGGAATTTAACTGCCAGGTACGAAGCCAGATCAGAATTACCATCAGCCCAAGAAGTGTGCCTATGACGCGATGAACCCACTGAACAGTTACCATATTTTCCAGAAAATTGATAAATAGCGGCTCCATCAGCCAAAGTTCAGGCGGTAACCAGTATTGGTGCATCATTGGAAATGTATTGTAAACGTGGCCTGCGTGATGGCCCGCCACAAATGCCCCCCAGATAATCTGAATGATGAGAAATACCATAAATAGATTCATCCATACCCGCAGTTCTCCACTGCTTTTTTTCGGAACCGTTGGTTTTGACTTCAGGTCCAGTGCAAACCATACACAACATCCGAAAATGATGAAAGCAATCATAAGGTGTGAAGCCAGCCGGTATGGACTGACTTGCGGAATATCCACAAGGCCGCTCTGAACCATGTACCAGCCCAGTAGTGCCTGACTCAATCCCAATCCGAGTAAAGCCAATGCACGTATAATCTGTGTTCTGTTCAATTTTTGTTTAATGACAAACCAGGCAAACGGAACGATAAATATAATACCCAGGGCTCTTGCAGCCATTCTGTGAAGATACTCCCAGAAGAAGATAAACTGAAACTCCGATAGCGTCATACCCCGGTTTAACTGTTGATACTCGGGAAACTGCCTGTATTGCTCAAACAGATCCTGCCATTGAGATTCAGTAAGCGGAGGGACGACTCCCATAAGCGGCCGCCAGTCAACCATGGAGAGGCCGGAGCCGGTCAGGCGAGTTATGCCTCCGATGATCAAAATCAAAAAAACCATAATAGCACCACTCCAGTACCAGATACGAAGGTGCTTTTTGTCCTGAGGGGTCATTCGCTGAAAGATGAATATATTTTTGCAGAAACTTTCTTTTATAAGATTCAAAATAAAGATAAAAGAGTCTTATAACAATAATAAGGTTTTGAAATTTTGTTAGAAAAAGTACATCTCAAATGGCTTAACAAATTATTCAGTTGAAAGCCAAAGGGCTAACCCGCATTTCTCACCAAGAAATTTGGTTGTGAGTAATACGAGCTAAAGTCAATCATCCTCCAGTACTTTCCTGAAGCGGAGGTCGCGAATGACTGCAAAGATGTAAAGGCCCACACCTGCAAGCATTACCGGCATTCCCAGAAAAACACCCAGTCCCACGCTCCAGGCCTGGAAGCCTGCAAGAAGAAAAAGCAGCACAAGAAGCATACCGGCCATTGTGAATATGACTGACGTTCTCACCAGTTTATCGATCTCTTTCGGTTTGGTGGTTTCGTTACTCATAAAATCTCTCCACTAAGTTCGTAAGTTCTTCAGCACTGATTTCTGTTACGGTTTGAGCCATTCTGAACAGCTCCCTGTCCGGTACATCTTCCCGTTCACCCGGAGTGGGGTGTGCCGGTCCGTGGCAGGAGGTACAGCTTACCTCATCGGCTCTCATTTTTTGGGAGAGTGCCTGATGGCTCTCTACCTCCATGAATTTTTGGGTGCCACCGTGGCAAGCTGTACAGTTCTGATTCGGATAACTGCCCGCAAAAGCGATTGGCTCTTCCCAGGTTTGGGTTACGTAGAGCAGCCAGTGACGAAAGCCATCTCTTTTACCTTCAAAGGTTCCGTGTGCACCGTATGTAGTGTGGCAGGTATAGCATTGATATTCCGAAATCCACCGGTTTTTGTAGTGGCGTGCTGCCAGTGTGGTGCTTTCGGGATTGAAAAGATCGTTTACAAAGGGATCCATTACATGGCAGCTTGCACAGGATTCTACCGTTTTTGTGGTTTCCAGAACGGTGGATCCTGTGCTCAGAACGACAACCACTGGCAGGGCAAACATCCCGACCATCATCAGCGTGCGGTAGTTGAGACGGCTGATCTGTTTTTTGTAGAAAAACTCAATCATCAGCAGAATAATAACTGCAATTGTGATGGAGATGATCCCGGCCCATCTCATCAGTTCACCCACGGTAAATCCTTTTTCGGCCTGAGGCGCCTGTGATATATTGCCACCGGCCTGGAAATACATTGGAATTACTGCACCGTAAATCGTGCTTCGGCTTTCAATCATTTCCATGTCGAAATCGTGAATCTCTTCAAGAGTAAGAATTTCGGATTCCGGCTTGGCGTCCACAAAATAAACTCCCGCTGCAGCAATCAGAACTCCGAATGATATCATCACTGCCAGGACTTTGAAAAGATGGCTATTGGGTTCAGGTGATCGTTTCATAATTAATGATGTGAAAATGCGGGTTAAACTTTTTCGATTTTTACCGCACAGCGTTTGTAATCGGGCTGACGGGAGAGCGGGTCCACAGCATCGCTGGTAACTTTGTTGATCAGGTGTTTGGCAGAGTGAAAAGTTGCAAAAATCAATCCCTCACGGATGTTATCGGTAATTCTCGCAGTAAAATCGGCTTCTCCCCGCCGACTGATTACACGTACTGCATCGCCCTCAACAAGGTTATATATTCGCGCGTCGGCGGGATGAACTTCCAAAAAATCGGTACGCACACCCTGCAACTCTTTCACACGTCTGGTCATTGTCTCTGTATGCCAGTGTTCCAGTACTCTGCCTGTTGTGAGTGTGAGCGGATACTCATCATCAGTGGGTTCAAAAGCTGGTTCCTGTTCATGCATAAATATAATTGGCCTGCCGTCTGGCCTGCCATAAAAATCATGACGGACATTCTCTTCAGTTGCCATCGGGTCTTCGCCGGGCAGATAACGCCGGCAAGTTCCGGGATGGTCTTCATCTGGGCAGGGCCAGAGTAAACCGGGTTGATTTTGGAGCCGCTCATAGGTAATCCCTTCAAAATTATAATCTGAATGAGCTGAGATCTTTCGCCATTCATCCCAGATGTCCGCCTGAGTCCGGTTCGGGAAAAGGTCGCTGTGGCCAAGACGGTCAGCCAGATCGATCAGAATATCAAAGTCGCTCCTGGCCTCACCGCGCGGTTCAACCAGTTTGGGCACGTAGTGATAGCGACGTTCCGACTGACTGAAAACACCGCTTTTCTCTACCCACATTGCCGCGGGCAGAATCACATCAGCATACTTTGTGGTTTCGGTGGGATGGAACGCATCGGCAACAACTACAAAAGTTTGTTCCATTGCTTCACGGTAAGGCAGAATATTTGGGAGTGACTGCATCGGGTTGGTAGACATAATCAGCGTGCAATTCACATCACCCCGACCCATTGCCTGAAATAGTGACATGGCATCGTGGCCGCGGTTTGGACTAATAGTTCCTTCCGGCACATTCCAGAGTTCTTCCATCTCGCGACGGTGCTGAGGGTTGGTGACAGCACGTCCGTTGGGGAGGGCATGAGCCAGCGAACCGGTATCACGCACGCCCCCGCCTGCATTGGGTTGCCCGGTGAGTGAAAAAGGGGTGGCTCCGGGCCGGCCGATCTGTCCGGTAAGGAGATGCATCGCCATCACAAGCTGGTTGGAGGCGGTACCCTGGGTTTGCTGATTCAGGCCCATCGTCCAGAACGACATCGCAGCATCCGAATCGCCAAACCGAAAGGCTGCTTGCCGGATCTGTTCGGCCGAAATCCCGCAGATCGAAGCTGCCTGCTCGGGTGAATAATTTTCGAGATTACTGCGAAACTGTTCGATGGTGATGGTATCACTACCATGCTGAAACCGCAGGTAATCATCCACCATCTCCTGGTCGATGGTGCCGCGGCGAAAAAATTCATAGATCATCGAGTTGTAGAGCGCCACATCGGTGCCGGGACGGATTTGCAGATGGAGGTCTGCTCGCTTGGCTGTGTTGGTTTTACGCGGATCCACCACGATGATGTAAGTGTCAGGACGGGCGCGTTTCCGGTCGAGAACCCGCTCCCAGACAATAGGGTGGCAGTCTGCCATGTTGGAGCCGGTGATAAAAAAACAGTCAGCATGATCTGTATCTTCGTAACAACCCATCGGTTCATCTTTACCAAAAACAGTGGTGTAGCCAACTGCCGCAGATGCCATACAAAGACGTGGATTTCCGTCTACATTGTTGGTGCCGATTCCTGCTTTAAACAATTTGTTCGCGCTATAACTCTCTTCGGTGAAAAGCTGCCCGCTACCGAAATAGGCCACACTGTCCGGTCCGTTTTCAGTTATAGATTGGTTGAAACGAGAAGCAATCAAGTCCATCGCTTCATCCCAGGATGCACGTTCCATTTCACCATTTTTACGAATCATCGGGTAGAAAAGTCGGTCTTCCACATATAAAATCTCCCGGTTCAGAATTCCTTTGATACAGAGTCGCCCCCGGTTGTGCGCAGCGGGATCACCCTTCACATCCACTACTTTTCCATCGGCCATACCGATCTGAATGCCACAGCCCGTTCCGCAAAACCGGCATACACCCTGGTGCCAGCTCTCTACAGGAATCACATCTTGCCGTTCCCACAGCTCACCGCATCCGGCCATCATGGAACCGGTAAAAACACCCGCAGCCGAGAGCGAGGCAAGGCGCATAAATTCGCGGCGGCTCAGACCGAATCGTTCATCTGAAGGCTGATCGGGTGAAGTTTCCCCGTTTTGTTGGTGATTGTGATCAGGCATGACGCTTTTTTTAAGGCAGACGGTTATACTGGACATTTTTTATTCAGCTTGGAATAACATAGTTTTCAAAATCCAATGGTTCAACTCATTTTTGTTATTTATACTCAATTTACGAATGAAGATTTCAAATCAGGTTCAGGATTTAACAGTCGAGGATGCACTCAAAAAAGTTTTAACCGCGGCTGATATTCGCATGAAAACTGAGTCTGTTCCGGTATCAGAATCTCTGAACCGGATCACAGCTGAAGAAATTATTGCCAGGCGCGATATCCCCCGGTTCAATAACTCCGCAATGGACGGATATCTTTTTTTGACGAAAGATCTGAATAGTGGCCGGCGAACCTTTTCGGTTACGGGTGAAATCCGTCCCGAACATGAAAAACCGGATACGCTGAAAACCGGAACTGCTTCGAGGATTATGACCGGAGCACCTGTACCTGCGGGAGAGTATACCGTGGTGCCGGTGGAACAAGCTCAGGAAAAAGAGAGGCAGGTGACAGTAAACGCTATCCCTGACCGCAACCCCATCCGAAAACAGGGAGAGGGCTACAAAACAGGGAAACCTGTACTTGAAAAAGGAGCGCTGATTCGCCCTTACGAAATCGGCCTGCTGATTGAGTCGGGTAATCGGTCATGCAAAGTGCTGAAGCCGCTTCGAATTGCGATTCAGGTAACCGGCAGCGAAATTGACGAAGAGACGGACAGTAACGGCCCGGTTTTGGAGGCGCTCTGCTCAGCGTGGCCGGGAACAGTGGTAAAACTATGGCCGGTGCTTGACGATGATCCAAAAAAAGTGACTTTGCGGATGAAAGAGTTGAACAAATCCTCAGACCTTGTTTTGACAACCGGCGGAATCTCTGCCGGACGTCACGATTACATTTTACAGTCGATGCTGGAACTGGGTGCAGAAATCCTGGTGCGCAAAGTGCAGCAGAAACCGGGTAAGCCATTCACGGTTTCCCAACTGGATGGTGTTCCTTTTTTTCATCTTCCCGGCAATCCGGTTTCAGCGGTTTTTACTGCAGAATATTACGTAAAACGAAGAGTTCTGAGTGCACTTGGTTTGAACGCTGAGCCGCTGAAAGCCGTCATTATGAACAATATCGAAAATCATCGCGGCGGCAAGACACTCTTTCTCACCGGCAAACTCGGCTTTGATAATCAAAACCGGCTCACCATTACTACAGAGAGAAGCATGCGATCTCATCTGATGCAGCTTTACCACGGGAATCATGCCTACGTAAAAATCCCGCCGGAAACTGCATTTGAATCGGGAGACCGGGTGGAAGTATCACCGTTTGGGCTCGCTTATCAATCATAACCCATTTATTGTCAGACTGAATCGAAAGGTAAAACTCCGGTACCTTCAAATCGGGCGTTTTCTCCCAGTTCACGTTCAATCCGTAAAATTTCGTTCCACTTTACCATTCTTTCCGACCGTGTAAAAGAACCCACCTTCAACTGCCCGGCATTCAATGCCACAGCCAGGTGAGAAATAAACGAGTCTTCGGTCTCTCCCGACCGGGCCGATACCACCGGCGACCATCCAAATTGCTGTGTTTGACGGATGCATTCCATTGTTTGCGTTACTGTGCCGATCTGGTTCAATTTAATCAGTACGCTGTTGGCCAGGCCTGATTTTTGCCCTTCCTTCACCCGTTCTGTATCAGTTGTAAACAAATCATCTCCGATGATCTGGAGCTTGTCTCCGTAATGTGTCGTAAGTTTTTTCCAGTTTTTGACATCATCTTCAGCGAATGGGTCTTCAATGGAAATTATGGGATAATTTCTGCACCAGGATGATATCAGGTCATAAAACTGAGCGGGTTTGAGTGACCTGTTTTCAAGTGCAAGATGATAGTTTTCACCAGAAAAAAACTCGGATGCTGCGATATCGAGTGAGAGATGAACATCTGTTCCTGCATGGTATCCGGCCTGTTCTATCGACTGGAGGAGCATATCAAACACCTCCTCGTTACTGCTGAATTCCGGCCAGTAACCGCCTTCATCCGCAACCCCTGCAAGCCGTCCTGTTTTTTTGAGAATTTCTCCGCACTGGTGGTATATATTGAACGTCATTTCCAGGCACTCCGAAAAGCTACGTGCACCTGTACAGATGATCATAAAATCCTGCACATCAATCCTCCCCGAACTATGAGCACCCCCTCCGATAATCTGAATTTCGGGTAATGGAAGAAGATACCCACTTCCGTTTGTAAGTGATTGAAATAGCGGCACACCCTTCGCCTTCGCTGATGCCCGTGCGATGGCCATCGAAACACCTACAATTGCATTTGCGCCTAAATTCGATTTGTTCAGGGTTCCGTCAAGTTCGCACATCAGCCGGTCAAGCATCTGTTGCTCCTGCACATTTTTCCCTTGCAGTAGCGGTTCGATACGCGTTTTCACATTTTCAATCGCCTGAAAAACCGATTTCCCTTTGAACCGAGAAGGATCGCCATCGCGGAGTTCCAGCGACTCGAACTTTCCGGTTGACGCACCCGATGGAACAATGGCACGGCCTCTGACACCGTTTTCCAGAATCACCTCTGTTTCAAGGGTCGGGTTACCTCGTGAATCAAAAACCTGGAAGGCGTCAATTTGTTTGATGATCATGATGGTTCGGCTTGAAGTTGATCTGTCCAGTTTTTATTAATGGCTGGCAGCTCAAAGTTTCTGCTTCGGAGCTGTTGTGATACAAATGACCTGACGAACTCTTTCTCCGGGTCATCAAAATATTCTACGGGCGATTTCCCGTCGATCCGGGCCAGCATCAGAAGGAGAAGCAATTTACCGGTTCTGTCCTTCAGGTTTAGGGGTGATTCCTCATCTGCCTTTTTAAAGTAAACTTTCCAGAACAGCGGTGCCAGGTTTTTACAGGATTGTTGACGAGTCTTGTTCCAAAGCATCTTCAGGTGAAGGTGATTCAGCAAGAAAGCCAGGTCGAAGGCCGGATCACCCAAACAGGCCACTTCGTGATCGAGCAGAACCACCCTGTTATTACCTGCCAGAATATTTTTTGGGCTGAAGTCTCCGTGAATTACTGTTTCGTTGTGGTGGTTCAGTCGTTCCGCTTCTTGAAAAAAGATATTCCGAAACTCAGGATGTCGCTCTGCTGTGGTGACCAGATAGGGATCAGTCCGTAAATTTTTAAAATAGCTCTTATCTTCGAATATAGTACGGGTTTCCGTATCATGCCGGCTCAGCCGGTGCAAATCAGCCAGCAAATCAGCCGCTTTTCGAGTGGTTTTTGAGTCAAAATTTCCAACTGAAAGCTGCTCTTTCCAGTTTTTGAAAGATAGCGGATCGAGGTATTCCATTACGAAAAAATTGAGATCATCATCCGCAAAAATCACTTCCGGCACGGAGCCGGGCAGGATCTGCTGCATATACTCCGCAAATTGGCGTTCAGTGCGATTGCGTCTTATATCGGAAAACCAGTCATCCTTCACTTTGAGTTTTTCCAGTGCCTGCTTCACGACCAGCCGGACTGAACCGTCTGCCACCAGGAAAATATCAGATGAAACACCTCCCTCAAGTGGCTTGATTTCAGGCTTTTGGCTTGAAATCAGGCGGATTTCACAAAGTTTTTGGATGATGAGACTGCGTTTCATGATTTTTCAATAAGATAAAATTAAGTTTTTCGTCGCCAATTATTTTAGTAGGTTTTTTTAAACAAATTCAAAAAAGAAAATAATCATGGCAGATACCAACAAAAAACTTCGCAGCAGTGAATGGTTCGGTAAAAAAGGGAAAGATGGCCTCATCTACCGGGCGTGGATGAAAAAAACCGGAATTCCGAATCACTATTTCAAAGAAAAGCCAGTGATCGGGATCTGCAATACCTGGTCGGAGCTGACGCCGTGTAATTCACATTTTCGTGACCTGGCGAAGTCAGTAAGGGAGGGAGTTATTGAGGCGGGTGGATTTCCGGTAGAATTTCCGGTGATGTCACTCGGAGAAACCCTGATGAAACCTACGGCGATGCTCTACAGAAATCTGGCGAGTATGGATGTGGAGGAGTCGATCCGTGCCAATCCTGTGGATGGTGTGGTGCTGCTCTGTGGATGTGACAAAACCACTCCCAGCCTGGTGATGGGTGCATGCAGTGTAGATTTACCGACCATTGTAGTCTCCGGCGGCCCAATGTTGACCGGAAAGTTTAAAGGAAAGGAGATCAGCACAAGCGACGGCTGGCGGTTTGCCGAAAAGCTGAAAACCGGAGAAATGTCGTTTGCCGAAATGGAGGAAGCTGAAGGATGCATGTGTCGCAGCGACGGACACTGTGCTGTGATGGGAACAGCCAGCACAATGGCCAGTATGGTAGAATCACTGGGGCTCTCCCTTCCAGGAAATGCAGCCATTCCCGCACCCGATATGCGCAGAAAGCTGGTTGCCTATCACTCAGGGCAGCGCATTGTGGAGATGGTGGATGAAGACCTGAAACTTTCAGATATTCTCACCCGTCGAGCGTTTGAAAATTCAATTAAAATTAATACCTCTATAGGCGGGTCCACGAACTTTGTGGTGCATTTGCTTGCAATTGCGGGTCGCATTGGTGTGGAGCTGAACCTTGCCGATTTTGACGAGCTTTCCCGCGACATTCCTCTGCTTGCGAACCTTCAGCCCTCAGGTGAATTTTTTATGGAGGATTTTTACTACGCCGGAGGGCTGCCTGCTATCATCAAAGAAATGCTGCCCCGGCTGGTTACAAGCGTAAAAACGGTAACCGGCAAAACGGTTTCTGAACTGTACGAAGATGCTGAATGCTACAATCGCGATGTAATCTCCACCCTCGACAAACCGTTAAAAGGGGAAGTGGGACTGGCGATTTTGAAGGGGAATTTGTGTGAGGAAGGAGCTGTAATTAAACCATCGGCAGCATCACCTGAATTGTTGACCCACAAAGGCCGTGCCGTGGTGTTCGAGCAAATCGAGGATTACAAAGAGCGTATCAGCGATCCCGATCTTGACATAAAGGAAGATGATATTTTGGTTTTGAAGAATGTGGGGCCAAAGGGATATCCCGGAATGCCGGAGGTGGGTAATATGGGGCTTCCCCAAAAAATTCTCGAAGCCGGAGTGACCGATATGGTGAGAATTTCAGATGGCCGGATGAGTGGTACAGCGTTCGGAACAGCGGTTCTTCACGTTTCTCCCGAAGCAGCAGACGGCGGGAACCTGGCATTGGTTCAAAATGGAGACATTATCGAGCTGGATGTCCCGAATCGGACTCTTACCCTGCACGTATCAGACGAAGAACTGGAAAAGCGAAGAGAATCCTGGAAACCCCTGCCGATGCATATGGATCGCGGCTACTGGCATCTCTATCAAAAACACGTACAGCAGGCGCATCTCGGCGCCGATCTCGACTTCCTGCGCGGAAAATCCGGCAGTACAGTCAAACGCGATTCACATTGATGGATTCAGATTTCACAAAAACTCATACACAATCTTAGCCCTGTAATTTTTTCCGGGACGAAGGATACCGGACGGAAATTCGGGCCGGTTCGGTGCATCGGGGTAGTGTTGCGGTTCAAGGCAAAATGCACAGTGTTTGCGAAATGGAATTCCTTCGGGTGATTGCAGAGAATTGTCCAGATAATTACCCGTATATAGCTGTATGCAGGGCATCGAGGTGTAAACATTCATTCTTCTGCCGCTTTGCGGCTCCTCAACTTCAGCCGCAAGTGCCAGCTCACCTTCAGACTTGTTTAGTACAAAATTGTTATCGAAGCCTAATTTTGTCTGCCCGATATCTTTGCCGATCGATTTGAACTCTCTGAAATCCAACGGTGTGTCCTCGACGCTATCCACAGCTCCGGTTGGAATCAATTCTTGATCTGTAGGTGTGTAGGAGTCCGCATTTAGTTTTAGCTGATGATCATGGATATTTTTGGACGGATCACCGGTGAGGTTAAAATAGCCGTGCGAGGTAAAACTGATTGGCGTGGCTTGATCTGTCATCGCGCCAAAGTCCAGGGTCAGTTTATTGTCGTTATCGAGTGTGTAGGTTACCGAAACATGAAGGTTTCCGGGATAACCTTCCTCGCCATCTGGGCTTACATAGCTTAGGCTGATCGATTGGTCATCAACAACCTCCACCTCCCATAAAATTTTTTCAAATCCCACAAGTCCGCCGTGCAGGTGATTTTCTCCCTCATTTTTTGCCAGTTTGTATGTTTTATTATCCAGGTCAAACCGTGCATTAGAAATCCGGTTCGAGACTCTCCCTACAAGTGCACCGAGGTAGGGATCATTTTTAAGGTATTCCCTGAAACTTCCCAAACCCAGCACAATGTTTTTAAAAACTCCGTTTTGGTCGGGCGTTTTGATGGATGTAATGATCCCGCCATAATTGGTAGCGCTGACCTCTACATCGTTCACGTTGGTCAGTATGTAAAGATCGGTTTTCCTGCCATCGGGGAGGTGTCCGTACGGTTGTTGTTTCAAGGCCATAGTATATTATTAATGTGGTTTGGTACTGAATTTCAGGGGTGATGGGATGTCATAGTGAAAAGAGACGTGATGCTGCAAGCTTCAATAGCAGATGAATCGTTAACCTGCGAAGGAGTTCACCGGAACGCCTTTTACGGGTAATTTTACTTTGAAAATTGAGCCTGATAATGGGTGTTGTTCCACTTCTTCCCGGCTCATGTGTTCGCGACAGGTGGTAATGTAGAGTTCATCCATATTTTTGCCTCCGAAAGCACAGGAGGTGGGTTTGGGTACAGGCAAGTTAATTTCGGCAATCAATTCCCCATTTTCAGGGTTGAACCTGCGCACTTTTGAACCTGCATAAAAGGCTATCCAAAGACAGCCTTCTTCGTCATTGGCCATTCCGTCGGGATAGCCGAACTCCTCCGGCAGTTTCCGGATCACTTTGCGGTTTTTTATATTACCGGTTTCCTGCTCATAATCGAACGCGGAGATTTGCCGGGTGGGGGTGTCGATGAAATAAAATGTATCTTCATTCCGGTTCCAGGCGAGGCCGTTGGAGATCGTTACACCCGTTACTTTCTGGTTAACAGACAGATCGGTGTGCAGGCAATAGAGAGAGCCGGCGCCTTTTTTCAGATCATAGGCCAGGGTCCCTGCCCAGAATCGTCCGGCAGGATCACATTTCCCATCGTTGAAACGGTTGCCGGGCAGGTGAGATTCGGGATCAGCAAAACGCACCAGTTTTTCGTTTTCAGGATCAAAAAAGGCGAAACCGGACTTTATCGCAAGGACCAGTCCTCCTTTTTTTCTGAGTACTGCCGCCCCAACATGTTCACCTATGTTGAAACTTCTGTTCCGGCCGGATTCCGGATCGTACTCGAACAGTATACCCGACAGAATATCCACCCAGAACAATTTTTGAGTTTTTGCATTCCAAACCGGCCCTTCACCGAGGTGAGCGTCCGCTTCCAGTTCCAGTTTTGCTTCGAATGATTGTACAGACATAGCTTTATTTTTGTTTTAATCGGCTCCGGAACCGCCTATTTGCACCCCGATTCCACCGTCAATTCGAATCGGATGGCCATTCAGGAAGGAGCCTTTTTCACTTGCTGCAAAGGCAGCCATTTCAGCGATCTCCTTCGCTGTGCCCATCCGCTTCACCAGATGAATGTCGATAGTGGCCTGTCTTGTTTGTTCGGGGTTCGGAGATTTTTCGAACGCCTCGCGATTCAATGGGGTGTCAATACCTCCGGGACAGATCGCAACGCTGCGTATTTCAGGTGCATAGTCTACAGCAATACTGCGGGTCAGCCCCAACATGGCGGTCTTTGATGTAGTGTAAGCAGCCACTTTATCCTGCGAAATGAATGCCTGAGCGCTCGACATGTTGATCACAATTCCGGCGCCCTGTTTCTGCATCTCAGGGATGGCATATTTCGCACAGAAAAACGCTCCTTTCAGATTGATGTTCATGACGGCATCCCATACCTCTTCTGAGGTATCCGTGACCGTTGCGTATTTCAGAATGCCCGCATTGTTTACCAGAACATCTACTCCGCCGAAGGTCTCTACAGCCTTATTTATCGCTTCTTGTACCTCCTTTTCGCTGGAAACATCGCACTTCACAAAAAGCGTTTTGCTGCCAAGCTCCTCACTTAGTTTTTTTCCAGTTTTCGAATCAACATCCAGAATAACCACGTTCGCCTGTTCCCGGTGGAACACACGCACACAGCCTTCACCGATACCTTTAGAACCACCGGTTACAATAACTGTTTTGTTTTTAAAGGACATAATTAAATGAAAGATTTTTAGGGTTAGAATCCGCCGTTCGAACCACAGGATTTATTATCCTTCGTATGCCCGCACGGTTTGTTTCGAAACTCCCAATCCATCAATGCCGAGTTCCACTTCATCACCGGGTTTGAGATATTGCGGGGGAGAAAATCCAAGGCCAACACCGGCCGGAGTTCCGGTTGAAATGATGTCACCGGGATGGAGTGTCATATATTGTGAAATATAGCTCACCAGAAAGGGAATCTTGAAAATAAAGTCGGCCGTTGAGCCATCCTGTTTCATTTCTCCGTTAACTTTTAGCCAGAGGCGAAGGTTGTCCACATCTTTAATTTCATCTTTGGTTGCAACAAACGGCCCGATTGGTGCGAAGGTGTCGCAGCTTTTGCCTTTAACCCACTGGCCGCCGCGCTCAAGCTGGAACTCCCGCTCGCTGTAGTCGTTATGAATGCAGTAACCGGCCACATAATCCATCGCTTCCTTTTCGCTGACATAACTGGCTTTTTTACCGATCACAACAGCCAGCTCCACTTCCCAGTCACTTTTTTTGCTGTTTTTGGGAATCACCATATCGTCGTTTGGTCCCACAATGGCAGAGGTGGCTTTAAAAAAGAGTATGGGCTCTGCGGGAATATCCATACCGCCTTCTTTGGCATGATCAGCGTAGTTTAGTCCTACACAAACAATTTTGCCAGTATCGGTTACGGGCGGGCCCAGGCGCACTCTGTCGGCTACTTTCGGGGCGGAATCAGCACTGGTGCCCAGCCATTTTCCCAGCTTTTCGAGTCCGCCAGAGCTGAAAAACTCCGGGTTAAAATCATTTGTAAATTCAGATACATCAACTTTTGTCTTTTTATTGATGATGACGCCGGGCTTTTCCGCACCCGGATTTCCAAAACGGATCAGTTTCATAGGGGTCTTAATTTTTGGTTAATCGTTTTAAGAGTAATTTTATAAAAGATTCCTGACAATAATTAAATATTTAATAATCATCATGCGAAACAGCAAATTATGAAAGCCGTTATTTTTACAGGCTCTCTGATTGCTGTCTTCAGATCTTCAGGGTTGTGAAGCCGCCATCAATCGGGAAGTTTGAACCGGTAATGAAAGAGGCTTCATCGGAGCAGAGATAGAGAACAAGCGCCGCAATTTCTTCAGGTTGTCCCATCCGACCGATGGGCTGGGTTTTTGAGAGCACTTCAAACATCTCCTTCTCTCTGCCGGGGTAGTGCTGTTTCAGGTAACCATCCACAAACGGTGTATGTACGCGCGCCGGGGAGATGGAATTGCAGCGGATCTTTTCATCGAGGTAGTCCCTGGCGATGCTGAAGGTCATTGCCAGCACGGCACCTTTGCTTGTGGAATACGCGAAACGGTCGGGGATACCCATGGTTGAGACGATCGAAGCGAGATTTAAAATCACGCCGCCTCCGCTTTTTTTCATCTGCTTCACACCGGCTAACGAGCAGTTGTAAACGCCTTTCACATTTACAGACTGAACCCGGTCAAAATCTTCTTCGGTGGTTTCTTCGAGATTGCCAATGGCCGCTACCCCGGCATTATTCACCAGAATGTTAAGCCTCTGTTTTTTATCAAAAATCTCCTCAAACAATTTCAGGGTTGACTTTTGATCGACCACATTGGCAGGATGAAAGCGGACGTTCCCGCCTTCAGCTGTGATTTCATCAACGGTTTGAGCCGCCGATTCTTCATCGAGGTCCAGGATATGAACATCGGCACCACGAGCAGCAAAAAGCCTGGCGATAGCTTTACCGATTCCTTTGGCTGCGCCAGTTACTACGGCTGTTTTCTTTTCGAGTGAGAACATACGTTATAATTCATTAGTAGTTAGCAGACACCCGTTAATATCTCTATTGATTCCTTTGCCTGCAAACGGAAATGTCAATTCAAGGGCTATTCATCATGAAGTATTCAGAACGAATTGAAATAAATTTCAGATATTGTAAACGGCCGAAAAAAGAACGATCATCGGATATAACAACTTTTTGCTGATTTTTTCACTTTCAAACTCACCTGTATGAAAAAACAGATCTTCAAAAATGAAGGCGCAAAGGCCCGGATGGTAGATTGGTACGAGAGATTTCTCAATCGTTCGGTGATCCCAGCAAAATCTGTCGAAGTACCCACATCTTTCGGCAGCAGCCATCTGTTAATTGCCGGAAACCCTGATAAACCTCCTCTTGTTTGCCTGCACTCAATGATGACCAGTTCAGCTCATTTGCTGTCGGAGCTGGACAGGCTTTTTGATCAGTTTTATCTGATTATACCTGATATTCCCGGACAATCTGTGCGTGGTTTGCCGCTGCGCCTTGCATATACTGATGATTCACATGCACGTTGGCTGAAAGAAATCCTCGATGGGCTAAAATTAAAAAAGGTACAGCTATTCGGGGTGAGCCTGGGTGGATTTGTAGGCCGACAGTTTGCCACACTGAACCCGGAGAGAACAGAGTCTCTTACCCTGTTGGTACCTGCCGGTATTGTTCAGGGCTCAATGCTGAAAGGTTTTGCAGAAATGGCTCTTCCGATGGTTCTCTATCGATTTCATCCTTCTGAAAAAAACCTCAGTTGGCTGGTTCATCCTCTGATGACCACCTGGGATGATGACTGGGCATACTATCTCGGGGATACTTTTCGAGATTTTGTACCCAATTTGAAAATACCTCCATTGGCATCCGATAATGAGCTGAAAAAATTAACGATGCCATGTCTGATTATTGCAGCAGAATACGACATTTCTTTTCCCGGCCGGCGCCTGCTTGAGCGTGTAATCAATGCGATTCCCGGTTCCGAAACAGAACTTATTAAAGACAGTCGTCACTGTCCGCCAACAACACCCGAATTCAGGCGCTGGCTGGCCGAACGGATGATCTCTTTTCTGAATTAAAAGGCGAGCTACCTGCAATATGTCTTATTCGGGAATTTCTTGCATCGGAACGACATAACTTCAATTTTAAGTTGAAGTATCAGAACACAACAAACGTAAACTTCAGACCACTTATTTATTATGGAAGAAATTATCATTACAGGAGCTTCGAGAGGTTTCGGTCGTCATGTGGCTCATCAATTGGCGAAAGAAGGGCGCCGTCTTCACCTCATTTCACGAGGTGAGTCCAAGAAAACCGCAGACGAAGTGCGAGAAAGAGGAGGGGAAGTAATGTCCTGGCCGATGGATCTGAGTTTAACCGATCACATTGAGGAGTCCTTTAAACCTGTCTTGAATGAAATCGGCAAAGAGTCAGCAGATTTTATCGGGCTGATTAACAATGCCGGAACACTTAAACCGGTTGGCCCGCTGGGCAAGTACGATACAGCTGATTATCGTGCTCACCTGGAGCTGAACTACGTGTCTCCCGCATTACTGACTCATCTTTTTGTTAAACGATTTCAGGATGTTTCA
>SL_3KL_010_SEDDRAFT_10002012_pt1 | contig 18657 bp, 15 predicted proteins | sample SodLakKL_010_SED_2_FD_10381 | JGI IMG/M metagenome (IMG submission 10381) | reverse complement strand
TCGGGCTCGATTTCCGGCCCATCGCACAGGATGACGGCGCGCTCGATCGCGTTCTCCAGTTCGCGCACGTTGCCCGGCCAGCTGTAGCGCTGGCACGCCGTGATGGCGGCCGCGCCCAGGGCTGGTGGCTCCCGGTTCACCCTGCGCGCGCTCTTGGCGAGCATGTACTCGGTCAGTTCGAGCAGATCCTCGGGGCGTTCACGCAGTGGCTTGAGGCGGACCTCGAGTACCCGCAGGCGATAGAACAGATCGTGCCGGAACGTGCCTTCGGTGCACATGGTTTCGAGGTCGGCGTTGGTCGCGGCGATGAGGCGGACATCCGTCTCGCGCGGGCGCGATGCGCCTACCGGGCGGATCTCCGATTCCTCGAGCACACGCAGCAGTTGCGCCTGCACGGGCAGCGGCAGTTCTCCGATCTCGTCCAGGAACAGGGTGCCGCCGTTGGCGGCTTCGACCAGGCCGGTGTGGCGGGCTGTCGCCCCGGTGAATGCTCCTTTCTCGTGGCCGAACAGCTCCGATTCGACCAGCGTCTCGGGAATCGAGGCGCAATTGACTGCCATCAGCGGGCCGCCGCTGCGGTGACTCGCTTCGTGAATGGCGCGCGCGACGAGTTCCTTGCCGGTGCCGGACTCACCCAGGACCAGTACCGTGTGGTCGCTCGGCGCCACCCGATTGATGCGGTCCCGGACTTCGCGCATCGCCACACCGTCACCGACCATACCGGAGATCGGATAATCGCGCTCGATGTCCTGCTTCAGCGCCGCATTCTGCCGCGACAGGCGGCGCTCGTTCAGCGCACGTTCGATGACGAGCAGCAGCTCCTCGTGATCGAAGGGCTTGGCAATGTAGTCGACCGCACCGCGCTTCATTGACTCCACTGCCGAATCGACACTGGCGTAGCTGGTCATCACCAGCACGGGGGCATCGCCGGCGTGTTCGATGATGTCGATGCCGGCATCACCTGGCAGCTTGAGGTCGGTGATGATGAAGTCGAAGTTGTCCGGCGCCAGTTCGCGCGCCTCCTCAACAGTGGCCGCGGCGCGCACGCGATAGCCGTGGTGCTCGAGAACGCGCCGAAGTGCATCGCGGATCACGCGTTCGTCATCGATCACCAGGATTCGGCTCATGCTGCATCTCCAGGGGGTGGGTCGGTCGGCAGGCGCACGCTGGCGATGGTCCCGCGCGGATGGTTGGGCAGCAGGATGATCGTGCCCCCGTGGTCGCTCACGATAGCGTGGCTCAGAGGCAGCCCCAGCCCGGTACCGCTGCCGACCGGCTTGGTGGTGAAAAAGGGATCAAAGGTGCGATCGACATGGTCGGGATCAATGCCGCAGCCCTCGTCGATGACGTCGATGAGGATCTCGTCCGTATGCCGGCGCTCGCGCACGCGCACGGTGTGGTCCGGATCGGATGCATCGGAGGCATTGGACAGCAGGTTCACCAGCACCTGGCCCAGTTGCTGGGCATCGCCCTCGATCCGGGTGGACTCCGAGGTCTCATTGACGAACTCGATGCGTTTCTCCTTGCGGCCAAGGCGCACCAGGCGAATGACCTCCTCGACCAGTTCGTGCAGGTCGATGGTCTCGCGTGCCGGCTGGCTCTTGCTGCCGCTACGCGCGAAGGCCAGCAGCGACTCGACGATGTCGTTGATGCGAGCTGCCTGTTCGCGGATGGCGCTGGCGGTCGCCTGGCGACTTTCACTGGTGTCGTCGTAGGGCAGATTCTGCGCCAGGCTGTCGATGCCCGTGAGCGGATTGCCGACTTCATGGGCAAGCCCGGCAGCGAAACGACCGATCGAGGCCAGCCGTTCGCTGTGCCGGAGTTCGGTCTCCAGGGTTTCGACGTCGGTGCGATCCTCGACCAGAAGCACGAGGCTGCCGCCGCCCTGGGCGTGTACGAGGGGCGGGTTCTCCACCCACGCCTTGTGCAGGTTGATCCTGCGCTCGGTGCCGTCCTCGCCGGTCACGGATTCCTTGAGCCGACGGCGGTTGCGGTCGTGGGCGAAACGTTCGAGGAGGTCGGCCCAGTTGGCGGGCAGGCTCGCCAGCGGCTTGCCGGTCGCCTCGCGCTGGCGAACGCCGGAGAGTTCCTCCATGGCCCGGTTCCAGATGACGATTTCGCCGTCGGGCGCCACCGAGCACACCCCGATGGGCAGTTCCTGCAGGACGTCACGATGGTAACGCTGCAGCGACTGTAACTGCGCCATGGCGCCGCGCAGGCGATCGCGCGAGTCAGCCAGGCGCTCTTCCATGAAGCGGATGCCGTCGGCCAGAGCGACGTGGGACCGATGCTCCAGGCGCAGGCGGTCATCGACGATCAATTGCGCGAGCACGGGACCAACGAGACCGGACAGATTGCGCTCGATGCGCTCGCGCAGCAGGCGCAGTTCCGCCGGGCGCAGCTCGTCCGGTGCCATGCGCAGTTCGTCGAGTGCCTTGTAGACCTCGTTGCGGGCGGCGTCATCACCGATCAGGCGCGCCAGGTTGCGCTCGAAGTGCGCGGGCGAGGCAGCGGCCACGCGCCCGGCCAGCGGTGCCATGCGCTGTGCGGTGCAGGCCGCCGCCGCGCGCTGTTCACTATCACTCGGTGCCGTCAGCAGTGAACCGAGGACGAAGCAGAAGGTATTGATCGCCAGGGTCCAGAAGGTAGCTGCCGTCCAGACATCGCCACCCGCCGTCTGCACGAAGGCCTCCAGCGGGAGCTCGCCGCTCAGCGCCGCGGCTTCGCCGAGCAGCGGCAGCACCAGCATGATGAACCAGACCACGGTGCCCGCCACCAGGCCGGCGAGGAATCCTGCGCGGGTGGCCCGGCGCCAGAAGAGGACCCCGGCCACGCCGGGTAGCAACTGGGCAACAGCGACAAAGGAGATCAGGCCGAGCTGCACCAGGCCCTCATGGTGCACGATCACCCGGTAGAAACCGTAGCCGCCGAGAATGATCAACGCGATCAGGCCCCGCTTGCCCCAGAGAATCCAGCGGTAGAGATGCGGTTCCGGCCGTCGGCTGAGGAAGCGTGCCGGGAGTACGAGGTGGTTCAGGCACATCGCCGCCAGGGCGATGGTGGAGACGATCATCATTGCGCTGGCGGCGGAAATCCCGCCGATGAACGTCAGGATCGGCAGCCATGCCGGCGCGTGATCCAGTGTGATGCCGAGGACGAAGAAGTCCGGGTTGACGGGCGAGCCCACAGGATGGGGATGATCGGGAGGTTCAGCGCGAGCAGGAAGAGCGGGAACAGCCACCCCGCCGTGCGCAGGCCCTGGGGATCGAGGTTCTCCGTGAAGGCCATGTGGAACTGGCGCGGCAGCAGGAAGCCGGCGGCGAAGGCGAGGAGGGTGAGCGACAGCCAGGGCCCGGCCGTGATCGGTTCGTACAGGCTTGCCAGGGCCTCGGGATTGCGCGCCGCCCAGTTCTCCATTTCGCCGAAGCCGCCGAACACGCCGAAGACCGCGAACAGCCCGACAGCGAGCAGCGCGAGCAGCTTGACCGCGGATTCGAAGGCGATCGCGACGACCAGCCCGCTGTGCTTCTCGCGCGGGCTGATGTGGCGCGCGCCGAAGAGAATCGAGAACACGATCAGCATGGCGCAGAAGACCAGCGCCAGGAAGTCATGCGCGGGTTCCCGGGTGAGGACCTCGACGGACTGGATCAGGGCGCGGATCTGCAGTGACAGGTAGGGCAGAATCCCGAACAGCATGAACAGGGTGACGACCAGCCCCGTCAGCCGCCCGGGGTAACGGAACGCGAACAGGTCGGCGACCGAGGTGAGCTGGTACTCGCGCACCAGGCGCAGAATCGGATCCAGCAGGACTGGTGCAAGCAGGAAGGCGATGGTGACGCCGAGATAGATGGTCAGGAAATTGAAGCCGGCGTCGTGGGCGAAGCCGACGCTGCCGTAGAAGCTCCAGGAGGTGGCGTAGACGCCGAGCGACAGGGCGCAGGTGAGCGGGTGACGGGCGATGCCCTCGGGCAGGAAGCCGCGTTCGGTGAGCCAGGCAATGAGGAACAGCACCGCCAGGTAGGCGACGGCCACCCCGAAGAGTTGCCACAGCTCAAGCGTCATCGTCGCTCCTGCGCCGCGAGCGCTCGAAGGCAACGAGGGCGATCAGGGCGCCCCAGATCAAAAAGGGGAAGTACCAGGGCGGTTGCGCGTTGGCCCACCACGTCGTGAAGGGCGACGCGAACAGGAACAGCGCGAACAGGAACAGCAGCAAGACGCGGTCAAGCTTCCCCGGCGCCGGTTCGGGACCCCGCTCGTTCATGCGCGCAAGTTACCATGGAACGTTACTGAACGTAACGCCTCTGCCTCTGCTCGTTGGTACTCATGGCTGATCCCCCCTGGGCGGGATGCCGCGGCGAGAGCCCCGCAATCGGATGGACCATTTCCAGCAGCTCGCCAACGGTCGTGCTCGCCGTGGTCAGGCTGCGCGTATGGTGGACGAAGATCTCGCCACAGGTGCGGGCATCTCCCAGCGCATCGTGGCGCTCATGGACCGCGGTTCCGCAGATGGCTGCCACCGCGTCCAGGCTGATGCAGTCGGGTGCGCCGCCATCAGCATGATGCAGGGCCACCGTGTCGATGCGGGGATTGCGCAGGTCTCGCAGCAGGCGGCGGCGCAGGGGGCGTTCGAGGAAGCGCAGATCGAAGGCCACGTGGTGGCCGACCAGCACGTGGCCGTCGATGAATGCCGCGATGTCCGCGATCAGCTCGTCGATCGTCGGCGCATCGCTGACCTGGTCATCCGTGATGCCGTGCACCGCCGTGCTGGGTGCCGGAATGGCGATGCCCGGGTTGACCAGGCTGCACAGCTCACGGCCGGTGGGTTCCAGGCCGCGGTACTCGATCAGTGCCACCTGCACGATGCGATCACCGCCGTAGGGCTCGAATCCGGTGGTTTCGGTATCCAGGACGACGAAAGGGGCGTCCCGCGCCGGCGTTGCCAGCAGCGCCTCGAAATCGAAGCGTGAATGAGTGTCGGCCAACCCCGCGTGGCGCAGGTAGCCATGGCGGCGCAGGCGCTGACCGCAGCGCGTGCGCACGATCTCGACGATCTCGCTGAGCTCCTTGCACAGTTGCCGGAAGTGCATGTCGTCAGCGCAGGATGAAGCCGAACGTGGTCTGCAGGCGTTCGCGCATGCGGCGGGCGGCACGCAGCGATACGCGCAGGCGTTCGAGGTCGTAGCTCGTCAGGCGGTCGACGTCGATCAGGGTGTCCGGGGTCTCGCCCCGATCGACCTGCGCCAGTTGATGACTGAACAATAAATCCTGCAACTCCTCGAAGGCGATGCGCATGGATTCGCTGAAGTCGCGATCGAACACGCCGAGCCGGCGCAGCGAGGCAATGCGTTCCAGCGTCTTGCTGCGGCTGATGCCCTCGCCGAGGGCGAACACGCGAATGCCATCGACCAGTATGCGCAGCCCGGTGCGCTTGATGTCGATGACGTTGCGCCCGTGGTGCCGGGTGGTGATCAGGCGGTTGAACAGGCCGAGCGGGTGGCGGCTTTCGGCATCGTCGCTGGCCATCATGCGAAACAGCATGCGTCCGCGTCCCTCGGCGAGTGCATCGTTGAGGTGCACGCGGAGCTCGGCGGTGAGATTGTCGTCGCCATAGAGTGTGGCGAAGTCGAACACGATCGAGGACCAGCGCGCATCGGCGCGGCCCGGGTCGGCGACCAGGCTGGAGATGCGCTGGCGCCAGTCCGCCAGCGGGCGGCGATACTCGGGATTGCGTGCCATGACGTCGCCCGGACACAGGCGGTAGCCGATCTCGTCGAGCGCGGGATTGAGGCTCTCGGCCATGATGCGGAACCACTCGAGGCCGGCCGTGTCGACGTCGTCGGCGATGATCAGTCCGTTGTCCTGATCCGGGCGCAGCATCATTTCACCACGGCCGCCCGAGCCCATGATGATGACGGCGAATCGGCCCGGCGGCGGGCCATGGCCGTCTGCCTCCATGCGCTGGAGTACCAGCTCGATGCAGCGGTGCTGCAGGGCCAGGTGCAGCTCCGTGAGTGCACGGATGGCCGCGCCCACGCTGCGGTGACTTTCACGCACGCGGCGCGCGGCCGCCGGCACGCTCTGGCGCAACTGGGCCAGGCTCTGCAGGTCGGGTGCGGAGCGGATGTCGCTGTCGAGGGTCTGCGGGGGGGTTGCCAGCGCGCGATTGAGTTCCGCCTGCGACACGGAGCCGATGGGCATGTCGGCGTCATCGACCACGATGACCTCCGCGACGCGCTGGCGCTGCAGCAGCTGTTCGACGATCCACAGGGGCGTCTCCGCGGTCACGGTACGCGCGGCCTGCATGGGCGTGCCGCAGGCCTCGTCAGCGGGATCGGCACCGTGGAGTGCCAGTGCGGTTGCCACGGACAGCGGCGTGACCAGGCCGAGCAGGCGGCCGTCGGCATCGATCACGCCAATGCTCTCGAGTTGGCGTTCGGCGAGCGTCCAGCAGACGTCACGGATGGATGCGTGCTGATCGCAGGTGACAATGCCGCAGCGCATGATTTCGCTGACCGGTCGTGCCAGCGTGCCGCGTACGGCCTGGCGTTCCGTGCGGGTCTTGCGCATGCGCGCGGCGAGCGCGCGATTGATGGCCTCGAAGAATACCGGCGATTCGTGCTCAAGGCGTTGCACGGTCGTGGCCGGCAACGCCAGGACACGACACGGGCTCAGCGCCCGTGCGGTGGAGCGATAGTTGTCGCCATCGAGGTAGCTGGCAAGCCCGATGATGTCACCCGGTTCGGCAAGGCGTACATCGCCACTTCCGGAGGTCTGTTCCAGGGTGCCTTCGAGGTGAATGAAGATGCACTGGCGATACGCTTCACCGGGCTGGAAGAGGTTCTCCGCGTGCGCGAGTTCGAGGATCTCACCGGCCTCGAACAGGGTGTCGATGATGCCGGACTCGAGGTTGCGCCACATCGCCGCCTTGCGCATGCGGCCACGGTCGGTCGCGCGCGGTTTGTCGGAACCGGATTGGCGTGACTTCGACGTATTCATGCGCAAGCGCTCATCGAGAACGGCGGGTGACGATTCGGGCGCTGCTCCCGGGCGCCACTCCCGCGCCCTGGGGCGTCCCGGCGATGGGCGACGATAGCATGCCGAATTGGGCTGCGGTACGCCCGGGGCACAGGGTCATCATGCGGGCGGAAACGGCTCTGCCGGCACTGCCCAGGCGCGCCAGTTCGCCACGGCCCAGGCATGGAACTCCGCGACGTTGGCGGGCTTCGTGGGCGGAGGTGGCTGGCCGAGCGCCTGCCAGGCCTGCAGGAGATTATCGACCGGGCGCTGCACGTCGAGCGCGGCTGCACCGGTCTGCTTGCTCAGTTTGATGCCCTCGCCAGTGCGCGCGAGCGGCAGGTGGCGCCAGCGCAGCGCAGGCAGTGCGAGCAGGCGTTGCAGGGCAACCTGCACCAGTGCCGCTGGCAGCAGGTCCGCGCCGCGCACGACATCGGTCACGCCCAGGTCCGCGTCGTCGATGGTCGTCGCCAGATGGTAGGCCCAGAGGCCGTCGCGGCGGCGAACCACGACATCCCCGATGGCGTTGCGGGCGTCGAGTTCCACATGGCCGCAGATCGCGTCCGTGAGTGCGATGGGGCCGTCGGGCAGAGCGACACGTACGGCCGCCGGGCGGTCCGCCGGCAGGCTTCGGTGTCGGCATGTGCCCGGGTAGATCCGCCCGAGCGGGCCGCGCCCGGCCACCCGTGCGATATCGCGCCGGCTGCAGGTACAGTGGTACACCGCGCCGTGGCCGGCAAGCTGCGCGAGGGCCGCGGCGTAGCGCTCACTGCGCTGCGATTGCCACACGACGGGCCCGTCCCACTCCAGTCCGTGGTACTCCAGTGCGCGCCGGATCTCGTCGGCCGCGCCGGCGACGACGCGGGGTGGGTCGAGATCATCGATACGCAGATGCCAGCGTCCACCCGCCGCGCGGGCGGCGACATGGCTGCCGAGTGCCGCGATCAGCGAACCGGCATGGAGGGGTCCACTGGGGGATGGTGCGAAGCGGCCAATGTGGGTCACGGAGTTCCCGGTCGTGGATCGCGCGTCGTGGACATGGGGCGTCGGCACCGGCCAGGGGTGTGGCTGGCCAGGCGCGCGGCTGCTTGTGCATGCCTGGCATGGCCAGTATGTTAGCAGGACAAAGGCCGCAGACGTGCGCGGGAAAGCCGTCGCGGGCCGGGCGCAAGGCCGGGTCCGCAAGTCGGGACTGGAGGCCGATCATGACGCAACGCAGCCGAGCCATCCTCGCCGGCGGCACTGCCGCCACCCTTGCCCTGATCCTCGCCGGCCCGCCTGCCACGGCGTTCGCTGACGGTTCGCTCGACGACATGCGCGATCGCGGCAAGCTGCGCGCCGCATTCGTCAATGAGCGGCCGTTCGGCTTCATCGGCGCGGATGGCCAACCCACCGGCGAGGCACCCGAGATCGCACGCGTCATTCTCGAGCGCATCGACATCGGTGAACTCGAGGGGGCCCTGACCGAGTGGCCGTCGCTGATTCCGGGTCTCGATGCGGGCCGTTGGGATGTCATTGCAGCGGGGATGTACATCACCCCGGAGCGTTGTGAGCAAGTACTGTTCACCGAGCCGACCTACCGCGTCGGCCAGTCCTTCCTGGTACCCGCCGGCAACCCGAAGGACCTGCGCAGTTATGATGACGTCCGCGACAACCCGGACGTGATTCTCGGCATCATGGACGGTGCGGTCGAGGCCGAGTACGCGGCGCGCGCGGGGGTTCCCGGCCGCCAGATCGAGGAATTCCCCACCCAGGCGGAGATGGGCTCGGCAGTCCGTGCAGGGCGCGTTGACGCGGTGGCCCTGTCGACGATTTCCATTGCCCGGATGGCGGAGGAGAGCCCGCGCGTCGAGATGGTCGAGGACTTCGATACGCCGGCATACGCGATGGGTTACGGGGCGTTCGCCTTCCGCCTCGGTGACGCCCAACTGCGCGATGCCTTCAACGAGGCGCTGGTCGAGTTCATCGGCACGGACGAGCACCTCGAACTGGTGGAGCGCTTCGGCTTCACCGCGGACAACCTGCCCGATATCGATCGCGAGGCGCTGTGCGCCGGCGAGGTCCACGGCTGATTCGCCGGCGTCAGTCTTTCATGCGGCGCAGGTAATCGCGAATGCGCGCCGCGTTGGCGCCGAGATCGCCGCGACCGACGCGTGACGCCGAACGCACATCGATCCGGCTGCCGTCGGCCGTCGGTGTGACGCGCACGACCACGTCATCACGAAAGCCAAACCAGCGCGTGGTGGCGACGGCCTCGATACGCCCATCTGCCGGATCCGCCGTGACGATCTCCCAGCCCATCTCGGCGGCCGCGCGCTGCGCCCGGCGAAAGGCGGCGGCCGGAGTGTCGGCCAGCTCGAGTGGAGCCACGTCGGGGTAGGCGGCCCGCTGCTGGCGCGCGAACGCCTCACCCGGGTAATCGACCGCATTGGGCGCGGCCGCGCGCGCGGGTGCCAAATCCAGAAAGGCGGGCGGGTCGTCCGGATCCGTGGTGATATCGTGGATCGGTGGAACGCCGGCGCCTTCGCGCTGTACGGACCAGGGCACGGCGAAGGCCGTGACCGCCGCGAGCATCATGAGCGCCCCGACCAGCGCCAGCCTGGCCCGCCGCTGGAACAGGCAGATGGCCGCGATGATCGCGCTGATCGCCGCCATCACCAGCGAGGTCATCGCCCCGAAGCGCAGCAGGTCGATCGCCCCGCCGAGGCCAAGCCATTCGAAGCGATACAGCGGGCCGGAAACGATCACCAGGCTGATGCCCGTCGCCGTCAACACGGCGGTGATCACGACAAGGCGGGTCAACCAGCGTCGGGTTGCCGGTGTTCGACTCACGCGGGTCGATGCCGGCTGCGCTGCGGGCGTTCGAGCAGACTGCCATAGCCGTGAATCGGTTCGTCCACGCCGGCCAGTGCCAGTGCATGCCACAGCATCGCCTGGTGACTCGAGATCACCGGCTTGCCCAGGCGCTGCTCGAGATCCGCCAGAATGCCCGCCGGACGCAGGGCGGTACAGCAGATGAACACGGCCTCGGCATCCGCGCAATCCAGTGCGAGGGCGGCCGCGTGCAGGCTTGCGGGGGCGACGGCGGTCATTTCCGGATCCGCCGCAAGGTGGAAGCTGCCGAAGCGGCTGATGGTGCGACCGTCGTCCTCGAGGGCTCCGGCGATGAGCTCATTCACCTCGTCGACATAGGGCGTCACCACGGCCACGCGTTCGGCCTCCAGCGCCCGCAGTGCACAGCCCGCGGCCTCCAGTGGCGCGGTCACCGGCACACCCGGGTGGCTCTCGCCAATGCAGGCGCGTACGCGCTCGCGGCCGATGGCGACCGCGCCCGACGTACAGGCAAAGGCAATCGCGTCGAGCCGTGTTTCAGGCAGGAGGTCGCGTGCCGAGCGGCTGAGGTCCGCTTCCAGCGCACGCAGCGTTGCCAGCGAGGTGTGCGTACCCATGGTGACCCGGTTGACGTGCATTTCCACCAGGTCGGCCGGCAGCATGCGGCGCAGTTCGGACTCGGACGCCCGATCCACGGACAGCAGGATGAGCCCGAGGCGCGCACGGCCCAGGGGCCAGGCATCGGCGGCATGCTCGGGCTCGATGTGCTCGATTCGTGTAGCGTCCATTCGCGTCATGATTGCGGGCCTTCGTCTGCGGGGCCTGCGTCGGTTTCACCGGTCGTCGACAGGTCGCGCGATTCAACACGCACGCCCAGCGCGCCGCGGGCGAGTTGTACATGGAGGTTATCACCCACCGCCACCGTTGCGGCGGCGGTCACGGGCCGTCCGTTCTCCGCGTGGCGGACCAGGGCGTAGCCGCGGCCCAGCGTTGCCAGCGGACTGACGGCCTGGAGTGCACGCGCCGTTGTATCCAGGCGGCCGGCGCAGCGCTCCAGCTGCGCGCGCAGCGCGGACCGCAGCCGCTCCTCGCTCCAGTGCACGCGTTCGCTGGCGCGCGCAACGCGCTCTGCGGGCGACGTCCGGGCCAGGCGCTGGCGGCTGCGCTCCAGGCGCGCACGCCGCTGTTCGAGGTCACGCCGCGCCGCGCGGTGCAGGCGCAGATCGAGTTCGTCGCGGCGCTGGCCGAACTGCTCGAGGCGCCGCTGCGGGTGCTGGCGCTGCAGACGGCGCGTCAGCGCGTCGTGCCGCGCGCGTGCGTCGCGCTGGCGCCGAACGACGGACGCGCGCAGGCGCTGGTGCAGGCGTGCCGCCTGTTGGCGCAGTTCCGCCGCATCGGGCGTGACCTGTTCAGCCGCCGCCGACGGCGTCGGTGCGCGGAAATCGGCGGCGAAGTCGGCGATGGTGACGTCGACTTCATGCCCCACACCGGTCACCACGGGAAGTGGACTTGCCACGATGGCCCGCGCCACGGCTTCCTCGTTGAACGCCTGCAGATCCTCCAGCGAGCCGCCGCCCCGGACCAGGAGAAGGACGTCGCACTCGGCGCGCCGGCCGGCGCGGGCAAGCATGTCCACGATCGCGGGCGCGGCATTCTGACCCTGCACCGGCACGGGATAGACGATGACCGGGATCGAACCGAGGCGCCGCGCGAGGACGTGCAGGACATCGCGCAGCGCGGCCCCGGTGGCCGAAGTGATGACACCGATGCGGCGCGGGAAGGCGGGCAGGGCGCGCTTGCGCTCCGGCGCGAACAGGCCCTCGGCGGCCAGGCGCTTCTTGAGTTCCTCGAAGGCGCGCGCCAGGGCGCCGGCACCGGCCGGCTCCATGTGCTCGACGATGAGCTGGTACTCGCCGCGCGCCTCGTAGACGCTGACCCGCGCACGCAGGCGTACCTGCGCACCGGCCTCGGGCGAGAAGTCGAGCAACCGGTTGCGATTGCGGAACATGGCGCAGCGCACCTGGGCGTCGCGATCCTTGAGCGAGAAGTACATGTGCCCCGACGCGGGCCGCGCGACATTGGACAGCTCGCCCTCGATCCAGATGGCGCCCAGGCCCGATTCGAGCAGGTCGCGCACCAGCCGGTTGAGTTCGCTGACGCTGAATACGTGGGCGGCGTCCGCAGGGGCGGCAGCAGGCGGCATCTTGGCGGAGCTCCGGTTCGCACTGGCAGGGGACGGCACGGCTCACGGTCGACCAAGGGTCGATCAGCGGTCGATCACGTGGGGATGACATTTACCGGTCATCCGCACACGCATATAATAGGACGATTATCCTCCACGTTCGACCCGGGCCACCTGCATGCGCATACTCGAGGAAGCACTCACCTTCGACGATGTACTCCTCCTGCCTGCTCACTCCAACGTGCTGCCCCGCGATGTCGACCTCAGGACCCAGCTGACCAGGGACATCGCCCTCAACATCCCCATCGTCTCCGCGGCCATGGACACCGTCACCGAGGCGCGCCTGGCCATCGCGCTGGCGCAGGAGGGCGGCATCGGCATCGTGCACAAGAACATGACGGCCGAACGCCAGGCGGCCGAGGTGCGCACGGTCAAGAAGTTCGAGTCGGGCGTGGTGCAGGATCCGATGACCGTGTCGCCCGACACGACGATTCGCGAGGCGCTGGAACTCACGCATCGCCTCGGCTTTTCCGGCCTGCCGGTGGTCGTCGATGGCGATGACCTCGTCGGCATCGTCACCCGCCGTGACCTGCGCTTCGAGACGCGCTACGACGAGCCGGTCTCGCGCATCATGACGCCGAAGGCGCAACTGGTGACCGTGCGTGAGGGCGCGCCGCGCGAGGAGGCGATCGAGCTGCTGCACGAGCACCGCATCGAGAAGGTCCTCGTGGTCGATGACAGGTTCCGCCTGCGCGGCATGATCACCGTGAAGGACATCCAGAAGTCGACGGACAACCCCAACGCCGCCAAGGACAGCGCCGAGCACCTGATCGTGGGCGCCGCCATCGGCACCTCCGCCGGCACGGATGAGCGCGTCGAGGCACTGGTTGCCGCCGGCGTCGACGTGATCGTGGTGGATACCGCGCACGGCCACTCCCAGGGCGTGATCGATACGGTCGCCTGGGTGAAGCGCGAGTATCCCGATGTCCAGGTGATTGGCGGCAACATCGCCACGGCCGCCGCGGCCCGTGATCTCGCCGCGGCCGGCGTCGATGGCGTGAAGGTCGGCATCGGGCCCGGATCGATCTGCACGACGCGCGTGGTCGCCGGTGTCGGCGTCCCCCAGATCACGGCCGTGACCAATGTTGCGGCGGGCCTGGACGGCAGCGGCATCCCGCTCATTGCCGATGGCGGCATCCGCTATTCCGGCGATCTGGCCAAGGCACTGGCCGCCGGCGCGTGGTCGGTGATGATCGGCAGCATGTTCGCCGGCACCGAGGAAGCGCCCGGCGAGGTCGAACTCTTCCAGGGGCGGTCGTACAAGTCCTATCGCGGGATGGGTTCGATCAGCGCCATGCAGCAGGGATCGAGCGATCGCTACTTCCAGGACGACGAGGACCGCGCCGACAAGCTGGTGCCCGAGGGCATCGAGGGGCGCGTTCCGTACAAGGGTGCCCTGGGTGCCATCGTCCATCAGTTGACCGGCGGCCTGCGCTCGAGCATGGGTTATGCCGGCGCACCCGACCTGGCGAGCCTGCGCGACAAGGCGCGGTTCGTGCGCGTGACGGCGGCCGGTGTGCGCGAAAGCCACGCCCACGACGTAGCCATTACCAAGGAAGCGCCCAACTACCGCATCGACTGAGCATCGTTCCGGCCCGGGCCCGACGGCCGCGGGACCGGCCGCTCGCCAACCGGGACGCAAGACCCATGGATATTCACGACCAGCGCGTACTGATCCTCGATTTCGGTTCGCAGTACACGCAGCTCATTGCCCGCCGCGTGCGCGAGGTCGGTGTCTACAGTGAAGTGCACCCCTGGTACTGGCCCGATGACGCGATTCGCGCCTTCGCGCCACGCGCGGTAATCCTCTCCGGCGGTCCCGAATCGACCACGCTCGATGCCGCCCCGACCGTTCCCCCTGCCGTGTTCGAGCTCGGCGTGCCGGTGCTCGGCATCTGTTACGGCATGCAGGCGATGGCGGCGGGACTGGGTGGTGGTGTCGAGACGGGGCACGAGCGCGAGTTCGGCTACGCGCGCGTCAGGGTGCGTGGCCATTCACGCCTGCTCCAGGCGATCGAGGATCATGCCGATCTCGATGGCGCCGCCTGGCTCGATGTCTGGATGAGCCACGGCGACCGNGTGTCGCGCTTGCCGGACGGCTTTCGCGCGATTGCCGAGACCCCCAATGCACCGCTGGCCGGCATGGCCGACGACGAACGCGGCTACTACGGCCTGCAGTTCCATCCCGAAGTGACCCATACCCGCCAGGGCGGGCGCATCCTCGAGCGCTTCCTGCGTGAGATCGCCGGCTGCGACGGCCTGTGGACACCGGGCAACATTGTCGACGATGCCGTCGCCCGCATTCGCGAACAGGTAGGCGAGGGCGAAGTCATCCTCGGGCTGTCGGGGGGCGTCGATTCCTCAGTGGTCGCCGCCCTGTTGCACCGCGCGATCGGCGACCAGCTCGCCTGCGTCTTCGTCGACAACGGTCTGCTGCGCCTGGGCGAGGGTGACAAGGTCATGGCGACGTTCGCGCGCCATTTCGGCATCCGGGTGACGCGCGTCGACGCCGAGGCGCGCTTCCTCGACCGCCTGGCCGGCATCGCCGATCCGGAGGACAAGCGCCGCATCATCGGCAACGAGTTCATTGCCATCTTCGACGAGGAAGCGGCGAAGTTCCGCAATGCGCGTTACCTGGCCCAGGGCACGATCTACCCCGATGTCATCGAGTCGGCCGGCGGCAGCAAGGGCGGTGCGCATGTCATCAAGTCGCACCACAATGTCGGGGGCCTGCCCGCGGACATGAAGCTCGAACTGGTCGAGCCGCTGCGCGAACTGTTCAAGGACGAGGTGCGCCGCATCGGGCTGGANCTCGGTCTGCCTGCCGACATGGTCTACCGCCATCCCTTCCCCGGACCGGGCCTGGGTGTGCGCATCCTGGGTGAAGTGCGCAAGGAATACGCCGATCTGCTGCGCCGCGCGGACGCGATCTTCATCGAGGAGCTGGCCGAGCAGGGGCACTACGACGAGGTGTCCCAGGCGTTCGCTGTCTTTCTGCCGGTGAAGTCGGTGGGTGTCGTCGGCGACGGGCGGGCCTACGAGTACGTCATCGCCCTGCGCGCCGTCGAGACGGTCGATTTCATGACCGCCCACTGGGCCCGCCTGCCGTACGATTTTCTCGACCACGTCTCGCGCCGGATCATCAACGAGATCCCCGGCATCTCCCGCGTCGTCTACGACGTCTCGGGCAAGCCGCCCGCGACCATCGAGTGGGAGTGATCCCGGTCTTCGAACCGGCCGGCGCCCGGCCGGACTGGAGTTTCCATGAGTTTCGCCGTGCTGTTTGCACTCGGCGCAGCCGTGAGTTTCGGCCTGACGGATTATGTCTCCGGCGTATTGAGCCGGCGTCTGCGCATACTCGACATTCTCGGTATCGGCAACCTGTTCGGGTTGCTGCTGGTCATTGCGTTGCTGCCGCTGCTGCCCGCCGAGGCACTGTCGCCAGCCGATCTCGCCTGGGGGCTTGTCGGCGGCATCTGTAGTGCAATGGGCGTACTGCTGCTCCTGCGCGGCTTTCGCGTCGGGCGCTTTGGTGTGGTCTCGCCGGTGAGTTCCGTCGGTGCGGCCGGCATCCCCGTGCTGGTGGGCCTGGCAATCGGTGAACAGCCATCGCTGGTCGTGCTCGCTGGCCTGGTCGCGGGTATTGCCTCGATCTGGCTCGTGAGCGGAACCACGCCCCGGAGCCAGAAGGGGCACACCCAATCGGCCGCGGGCCTGTGGGAGGGGCTCGGGGCCGGCGTCATGCTTGCCGCCATGTATCTGACACTCAGCCGGGCCGACTATGCGAGTGGCCCCTGGCCGGTGGTGGCCATGCAGGTGGGGGTGCTGGCCGTGATCGGCCTCGCACTGCTGGGACTGCGCCAGCGCCCGTCGATCCCGCGGGCCGACATCGTCGGTGTGGCAGTTGTGGGCATCACCGCGGTGCTGGGGGCGCTCGGTTTCATCTACGCCGCACGCCAGGGCCTGGTCAGCATTGCGGCGGTGCTGGCCTCGATGTCGCCCGCGGTTACCATCCTGCTGGCGCGCATGCTGATCGCCGAGCGCTTCACGCCGCGGCAGATCGTCGGCCTCGGCATTGCCGCCGCCGCGATCCTGCTGATCAGCCTGGGGTGAACCGCTGCGCGTTCAGCGCGCGGCCTGCATGAAGCGATCGTAGATCNGGCGTGCACTGGTAGCGAAGGCATCCATGCGGGCATCGGTGTCCGCACGCAATTCAGGCAGCACATCGCGACCGAATACCCGCTGCAGGGCGTCGGCATACTCCGGAATCGCGCCCCATTCCTCGACGGTGGTGTCGGTCACCTCCACGTGGTACTGCAGCCCCCACGCGCGATTGCCCACCCGGATTGCCTGGATCTCTGCTGCCGGTGAACGCGCGAGAACCGCGACATCGTCGGGTATGTATTCAACCTCGACCCCATGCCACTGCAGCGCCTCGAAGGGGGAGGGAATGTCCGCCAGCAGGGGGTCGTTCTGTGCTTCCGGTGTCAGTTCGACCGGGTGAATCCCGACCTCGGGTGTGCGCATCGCCCGGCAGCGGCCGCCGGCGACCTCGGCCAGCAGCTGATGCCCGAGACAGCAACCCAGGAAGGGCAGGTCGTGCTCGAACACGGCTTCGTGGATGAAGCGCTTCTCCGGCGCCAGCCACGGATAGCGGGTCTCCTCCCACACGTCCATCGGGCCGCCCATGACCCAGAGCGCGTCGTAGAGATCGAGCGAGGGCAGAGGGTCGCCGTCCTGGAGCTGGACGGCGTCCCATTCGATACCGTCCTCGGCCAGGAAGTCGCGAAAGATCCCCGGGTGTTCGGCGGCATGATGCTGCAGTACGAGCAAGCGCATGGCAGGCTCCGGCACGCGGTCAATGATCCAGCATACCAGCACACGCGGGCGGATTCTCCATTGCAGGCGCCCGCTCGCGCGGGCGCCGCAGACTCGCGTGGGCCCCTGGCACCGCGCGAGTTCGGGGGATTGCTCGGAGGGGGCCCGGGGGATTACCCGGGCCCAGGGCTTCAGTCGTCGAGCAACGGGTAGGTGCCGTTCTCGTCGTGGACTTCCTTGCCGGTGAGCGCCGGGGTGAACACGCAGACGCAGCGCAGGTCCTTGAACGCTCGCAGGTAGTGCTTCTCGTGTCCGTCGAGTGCGTACATGGTGCCCGGGTTCAGCGGATGGGTCTGGCCATTGTCGAGATCCTCGATCTCGCCTTCACCCTCGATGATGTACACGGCTTCGAGGTGGTTGGCATACCAGATGTAGGTCTCCTCGCCGGCGTACAGCACGGTGTCGTGCAGCGAGAAGCCGAGGCCGTCGCGCTTGAGCAGGAAGCGGCGGCTGGCAAAGGTCGGTCCGCGGACATCGGCGTCCGTGCCGACAAGGTCATCGAGGTGCTTGACGATCATGGGGTTCTCCAGTCGGGATGAAAACGCGATGTTACCGATTCAGGCAGCATCCGCGTCGGGATTGAAGTCCTTGAGGGCGGCCTTGATCGCTTCGTTGAGCCGATCGAGGCCCGCGCGCAGTGTAGCCTCATCGATGGTCAATGGCGGCAGCAGCTTGATGACCTCGTTGCGTGGGCCTGATGCCTCCACCAGTAGACCGCGGGCCAGTGCTTCACGACAAATTTCCGCGGCCAGATCGTCGGGCCCGACCGCCAGCCCCTGCAGCAGACCGCGACCCCGCACCTCGCCAGCCAGCGCCGGATAGGCGGCGGCGATGTCCGTGAGCGCACTGGTCACGATGGCTGCCTTGCGCTCGGTATCGCGCTGCAGTTCATCACTTTCCCAGTAGGCGAGGGCCGCGCTCGCCGCACCCAGGCCGGGCGTATCGGCGGGCAGCACGTCGTCGGCTTCGCCCGCTTCCCGGGCATGCTCAGGGCGCACCAGGGTCAGCGCCAGCGCGGGGCCGCCGGCACTGATCGAGCGCGAGAGGCAGACGATGTCGGGGCGGATGCCCGCCGGTTCGAAACTGAAGAAGGGCCCGGTGCGGCCGCAACCGGTCTGGACCTCGTCGAGGATGAGGAGCACACCATTCTCGCGGCAGATCGCCTCGATCTGGCGCAGCCATTCGACATCGGCGGTATTGAGGCCACCGTCGGCCTGCACGGTTTCCACGATCACCGCCGCGGGTTGGTCCACGGCGCTGGCGCTGCTTGCGATCATGGTCTGCAACTGATCGACGCTGTGGTCGTCGTCGCCATAGAAATGGTTGAACGGAATGAACACGCCATCGTCGAGTTTGGTTTCGGAGTCGCGGTCGCGCGCTTCGTTGCCGGCGCCGGCGAGCGCACCGAGCGAGGCATCCTGTTCGGCGTTGGTGAACGGAATGACGTTGGCGCGTCCGGTGATGCCGCGCGCGAGCTCGACCGCCGACTCGATGGCATCCGCGCCGGAGGCACCGGCATGGTGAATGCGGTAGTCGAGAGCGCGTGGCGCGAGCACGATGTCGCGGAACTGCTGCACGAAATCCGTCTGGCCGGCAGGCGCTTGCGGTTCACCGTGTCCGTAATTGAGTGCACCGCGTGCACTGAAGAAATCGATGTAGTCGTCGCCGCGGTCATCCTCGAGCCTGCCGCC
>SL_3KL_010_SEDDRAFT_10002011_pt1 | contig 18658 bp, 17 predicted proteins | sample SodLakKL_010_SED_2_FD_10381 | JGI IMG/M metagenome (IMG submission 10381) | reverse complement strand
CGGTCGCCCCGTCCCCTGAAGCCGATCGCTTTCGCCATCATCTGTTCCTCACACATCCGCACACATAATCCGCACATGATGCAGGATTTATACCGCTGTCTGAAGCGCTGCTGACGCACATCGTATATTGACGCAATATCCTGTATAGTTTTTGACTGCGGAGCGGTTGCAAGCAATAACTCGATGATCATCTTTCGCGCCTGCATAACGCGGGCCGAAGAGGTACGAACATGCAATCCTTCCTGAACGGGATACGTGCAAGATGAAACGAGCTTTGTGTTGTTATTATTTTCAATTTCAACAATGCACAGCCGGCACGCACCCAACGGCGACAAACCTTCCATATGGCAGAGTGTCGGGACGGTAAATCCCAGAAACTTGATGACTTCGAGAAGTGTCGTGCCTTTATCGACGGTGACGGGGAGGTTGTTTATTTTAAGATTTATCATAGTGTTTTAGTGTTTTGATGGCTACTTTTTTCCTCTGTAAATTCCAGATCGCATCGCAGGCAACGGCCCGCTTCATACAACGCCTGTTCTTCCATTAACGGTAACTCCACTTCCATAAGACTTCGTTTCCGTTCATAAACCGGTATTGTGGGAAGTTCGATTCGTTTATTTTCCTGCGCATCCGCTTCCTCTTCAATTACCTCGAGCGGCGGTACATAAACCGATGGTAGTCGCCTCTCTCCAGGTTGTTTCAAATCCTTGTCGTTTACATACCGATCAATCATCGCGGCTGCTTTCTTTCCATGTGCGATCGCATCGACGACGGTGTTCGGACCGGTGACCACGTCACCGCCGGCAAATACACCGGGTTTATTTGTCATAAACGTTTCTTTATCAACTTCAAGTGTCCCCCACTTACTTACCTGAATTCCCATATCAGCAATATACTCAACATCCGGTGTATCACCGATAGTGACTATAAGTGTATCAAGCGGAATGAAATATTCCGAACCTTGAACAGGTACCGGTTTCTTTCTTCCCGATGCATCCACATCGCCGGGTTTATTTTTCACCACTTCCACACCGGCAAGCTTCCCGTTTTCCGAATGTATCCTGACGGGAGAAACCATCGTTACCAGTTCAACGCCTTCTTCAATAGCGGCGTCGATTTCGTGGCGCAGTGCAGGCATTTCCGATTTCGATCTGCGGTATAACATTGTGACACTCTCTACCTTTTCTTCCCGTAAAGAGACCCGCGCAGCATCCACCGCCGAGTCGCCGCCGCCGATGACACCAACGCGTCCTTTCGCCAGACTCTCACCGCGTAAATTAAACGACTTTAAAAATTCAATTGCAGGATACACACCGTCGAGATCCTCGCCCTCTATTTCAAGCAGCTTGCTCTTATGTGCACCCATAGCGAGGTACACCGCACCATAGCCGTGCCGGAACAGTTCATCGATCGAAAAATCCCGTCCGATTGCTTTGTTATATTTCACCTGTATATTTTCATCAAGCAGTGCATCAATTTCCTTTTTCAATGTTTCGCGCGGCAGACGATACTCGGGGATACCGCTGCTCAGCATCCCGCCCGGCTGTTCTTCTTTTTCAAAAACGGTAACCTTATAACCTTTCAATGAAAGATAATGTGCGGCGGTCAACCCGGCAGGTCCAGAGCCAACGACGGCGATTCTTTGCGGACGACCGTTATCATATCTTTTCGACGGTTTGTATGAAGAGGGATCAATCGTATCGGTAACGAATCGTTTTAGCGCTCTTATCGCTACCGATTCACCGCTACCCAGTCCTGCCTTGCATACATCCTCGCATGGATGACTGCAAACACGTGCACAGACCGACGGAAACGGATTTGCTTCGCGGATTGCCCGGTACGCCTTATTGTATTCTCCGCGAGCAATGTGAGCAACATACCTCCATGCTTCGGTACCCAGCGGGCAGGCAGATTGACACGGTGCACCGGTGAGCTCCTTACACACATACGCATCGCATCGTTTGTTATTAATGTGTTCCAGGTATTCGTGTTCAAAATACTTTATCGTTGATAAGACAGGATTTGATGCCGTCTGACCGAGTCCGCACATTGTGGTATCTTTTATGACAACGGCGAGTTCTTTCAGTAGCGTTAATGTTCCGGGTGTTGCATTACCGTTTGAAATATCGTCAAGCAGTTCGTGCATCCGTTGAATACCCTCACGGCAGGTAAAGCACTTGCCGCAGGATTCATCCGCGAGAAAACGTGTATAGTATTTTGCAACATCGACCATACAGGTCTGTTCATCCATCACGATCATACCGCCGGAGCCCATGATCGATCCGGCATGTGCAAGACTGTCGTAATCAATGGGAAGATCGAACTTCGAAACAGGAATGCATCCACCCGACGGTCCACCCGTTTGCACGGCTTTTATCTTTCCTCTTCCCGGCGATCCGCCACCGATACCGAATATAATGTCTTTAAGAGACATACCCATCGGAACTTCAACAAGTCCTGTGTTCTGTACTTTACCCACAAGACTGAAGATCTTTGTTCCGGAATTATTATTAGTGCCGATCTCTGCATATTGCTTCGCACCGTTTCCGATGATAACCGGAATATTTGCCCACGTCTCAACGTTATTGATTGCCGTCGGTTTGCCGTTTATTCCTTTTTCCACGGGAAAGGGCGGGCGTTGACGTGGTTCACCCATCTTGCCTTCTATTGATTTGATAAGTGCCGTCTCCTCACCGCACACGAAGGCACCGGCACCTTTTGCGATATCCAGGTTAAACGAGAAATCGCTTCCCAGAATATTATCACCGAGCAAACCGAGCTCATACGCCCGTCGAATTGCGATGATAAGATGTTTGATCGCAAGGGGATATTCATTTCTTACATAGATAATCCCGTCCGTGGCGCCGGTTGCATACGCTCCGATGAGCAATCCTTCTATTATAGAATGGGGATTCCCTTCGAGCAAACTCCGGTCCATATACGCTCCGGGATCGCCTTCATCGGCATTGCAGACGAGATATTTTTTCCGACCATTTTTTTGGTTTGCGAGTAATTCCCATTTCTTGCCGGTTGGAAATCCCGCCCCTCCGCGTCCCCGTAATCCGGACGCTTTTATTTCTTCGATTACCCGCCTGTGATCTCCCTGTTCAAGCACTTTTACAAACGACGAGTAGCCACCGATACCGATATAGTGTAATATTCGTATCGGATCGATTTTCTCATTTTGTGATAACAATGACCGCGCCTGACTTTTAAAGAAAGGAATGTCATCCTGCTTCTCGATCCGTTCACCGGTATCGGGATCGGTGAAGAGTAAATCGGTGAGCACCTCACCTTTATGAACAGCACCAACGATACGAGCCATGGTATCGATGGTAACATTCGGATAAAATGTTCTGTAGGGTTCGATGAGTACCGATGGTTCCAGTTCGCAATAACCATGACATCCGGTAATACGCAGATGAATATATTCGGTAAGCCTTTTGTATAATAGTTCACGTTTGGTTATCCGCATCAGATCGTTCGCACCACTTGCCTGTCCGCAGGTGCCGGCGGGTATAACTATTGTAGGAATATCGGCATAATATAAAGCACGTTCTTCATCGTACAGTTTTTTAAAATCATCAATGGAGTGAAGTTTCAACATGGGGATTCTTTTTATCTATTAATGTACATCTGTTACCTCAAGCATATGTCCTTTACACCCCCTCCGTGAGCATATCTGTACCACCCCGCCGCCCCGTACCGCCATCGATACCATCGGTGCGTGACAATCGGGACAGGAGATGTTACTTTTTAATTCCGTATGACAGTGAGGGCAGAAGAAATTAACGACCGTATCCATAGGCACTTCGTATTCGGATTCAATATTATAGCTTCCGTAGATGCTTGATAAGCGAAGCCATCCGTGCTGACGTTCGAAATAAATGGTAACCCGGACCGACGGATGTCCGTCGATTAAATATGTGGGATCCATCAAGCTGTGTGCACATCTGGCACATATAATCTCGACCGGAAAGACACTTTTATCTTTTGTGACATCTACCTTATCCAGTCCCTCAAGTGTCTTACGGACAATCCGCCGTATATCCTGGGAGTTAACTTTGGAAAAGTAATGTTGATCGACAACGACGATGGGACCGAGTGCACAGGCACCGAGGCAGGCAACTGTTTCGAGGGTGAATTTCTTATCGGGAGTGGTTTCTCCTGTTTTACATTTGAGTGCTTGTTGAAATCCCCGTTCAATTGCCGGACCGCCGCGAACGTGACAGGCGGTACCGAGACAAACGGAAACGAGATGTTCACCCCGCGGTTTAAGACTGAATGTTTTATAAAACGTTGCGACACCATAGATATCTACAAGCGATTGCCCGGTTTCTTCTGCAACAATTCGTAACGATTCTTCGGGCAGGTATCCGAACTTTGCCTGAATATCTTCAAGTGTCGCGATGATATTTGCAGGCTGACCCCTGGTATCATCGATAATTTTCCTAATACTCTCGGCTGACATGATAATTCTCTGGAACTATATTCAAACATTAGCGATATGGTACTGAGGTGTAACATAGATGTGAAGGTATCACCTGTATGAAGTTTACTCATAGCGAAGTATTTATACTATATGGTATGAATTTTTTTTTGATTAGTCAATGAGAGCGAGAAAGCTCATTTTCAAATTATTTTTAATGGGGTATTGCATTATTCATAAAAAAGGTTGTTATTGAGGGAATAGTACAGATTATTGCAATATCTGATACGGGTACGTACCTAAGTGAAAAAGATGCCGCAGGGTTGACCGTATTGGTAGTAGAGCAGCAAATCTTAAAAATTTATACAGAAAGAGATTGGTATGTCCCGAAGAAAAGATTTACATTCCTTCCATATTCCCGTGATGGGTACCGGCTATACGGTCGATACTCCTATAAAACTGGCACATTACGGCATCGATTCGGTTATTTCGATTGTCGATCACCGGCTCACAGAACGAATGCGTGAGTATCACAGTAACCTGAGAAAGATTCCATTTGAACCGATTCACGAACGGGCGGAAGACAGCAGAGCCCGACGGATCACCGCGTATCTAAACCTGGTTGACGATATCGTTGCTCAAAATTTCAAAAACCTAAAAGAATCCTCTTTTGAAAAGGAAAGTGAGATCACGAAGTATTTTGATCTCCTGCCCGATTCTTCTCCTCTGAGACAGAAATATAATATTATGCTACGGACGGGCGATGAGGATGCAGCCGTTCTCGGGCAACAATTAAGAGAAGAGATCACTCCCGGTGCGATCGACGTCAACATTATGACTAAATTGGATCGTGTGAACTATGCAAAAAAGAATGAAGTTCTCTCAAATGAATTCAACGATGCACACGCAGCGTTACGGGGTTTCGGGAACAGCAAACTCACTTCCTCGGTAGTGTTTTCTGCCGGTATGAATCCGCGGTTATACGGTTACGCCGCACGTTTCAATGATTTTTATCCCGACGAATCTGGTAATCTTAAAAAGAAGATCATTCTGAAAGTAAGCGACTACCGGTCTGCACTCATTCAGGGAAAATTCCTCGCAAAGAAAGGGCTCTGGATATCGGAATTCAGGATCGAGTCGGGATTGAATTGCGGCGGACACGCCTTTGCAACCGACGGTTATTTGCTCGGTCCTATTCTCGAAGAATTTAAAACAAACAGAAACGAACTCACCGACACATTATATGAGCTATATGCAAGCGGACTTGAACGGGCCGAACGAACAACGGTAAGCGAGCCGCCGTCGATGAGAATTACCGTTCAGGGTGGAGTTGGCACCAGCCATGAACACAAATTCCTGCATGAATATTATGACGTCGATTCTGTCGGATGGGGAACACCATTCTTGCTGGTTCCCGAAATTGTGAATATCGACGAAAAAACACTGGGGGTATTATGTGATGCACAGGAAAAGGACCTGTACCTGAGCGAAGTTTCACCACTCGGTGTACCATTCAACACCGTGAGAGGAAATACGGCTGAGATCGAAAAACAACAACGGATCGATGCCGGCAAGCCAGGTGCTTCTTGTTTGAAACAACACCTTGTGTTCAATACCGAGTTCAGCAAGAATCCGATCTGTACCGCCTCGCGTGTATATCAGAAAGCAAAGATCAAAGAGCTCGAATCTCAAAATCTTGAGAAGAAGGAATTTAAAAAAGCAGTAAGCGAAGTCGTTGAAAAGATGTGTCTTTGTGTCGGATTAAGTAATCCAGCATTGATTTCCGGTGAAATGAATACACATCTCCAAAGTCAGGGTGTGTCGGTTTGTCCCGGACCGAACATAGCATATTTTTCAAAAATTTCATCGTTAAAAGAAATGGTTGATCACATATACGGACGGATACATTTAATGACCAGAAAAGACCGCCCGCATATGTTCCTGAACGAATTGAAACTATATATCGACTACCTGCGCTCAAAAATTGACCGCACGCCAAAACCGTTGAACGATTCACAGATAAAATATTTCGATTCATTTCAGAATAAATTAAACGAAGGCATTACCTACTATAAACACATCGCGGGAAGTGTTTCGGCTCAGTGGGATGACGTTGTTTCAGTTTTTCAGAATCAATTAGAAGAACTCGAAGAGGAGTTAAACGCAATCATGGCAGGTGAGGATGTGAAGAAACCGGTTCTTGCAGAGTCATATTAATACTTTAAATAGCAGCATACAATTAAAGATCATCAAAATATACAACATCTCCCGGTTTAATTTCACCGCCACGGATAATAACACCGTACACCCCACCACGCCAGTTTATTTGCATGGCATCCTGTAAACCGGGGAGTGCTTCGTCCATTCGTTCACACGGTTTGGTCTCGCCGTAAATTTCTATTGCACAGTCTCCCATACGGAGTATTTTACCGCGGCTTTCACGAAGGGATATACCGCTTACCATACAATTTGCACGACGGGCTGATGGATCGATATCGGCGTTGAGCTCGTGCATCATTTCCCTCCACACCTCTTTCTCTATAATGGTAACCTGCCGTTTACCGCGCTGGTTTGCATTGCTGCGGATACCCTCATCTTTTATCAGGAGGGCTTTTTCTACAGGATCCATCGGCCCCCGTTTTGCTCGTTTGATCCATATTTTCTCAAGTTTGCCGGTCATAGGTTGCGTGTTTTTGTTTGGTGGTGTATGTGATTCTCAGAATTTTGTATAAGACAAAACAATGTCGGGCAAAACCATTTAATGTTGTTTTCTCATGATGTAAAACACATATCCGTAAAAATCGGAATACTTTTTAAACAGTTCGATTTCCTTTTTTGTTGCAGCAATTAGATCATTCACAACGATATTCCGTCTGTATTTTTGCCGCATTATCGCGATACGTTTTCTGAGAGGATTGTAATAATCCGTCCACCAGCTTTCCGATGGAAGTACAAAATGATCGACCGGTGTATATTCATTATCCCCTATTACTTTGAGATTTTCCTTTATAGTGCTTATTTCAGGATATTCTTTTTCCCAGAATGTACGTAATTCACCGGGGATCTTATCCTGCAACCAGCTTATGTGAGAACACACTATATAGCCGCCGGGTTTGAGCATTCTTTTCCAATCATTGAGTGAATTATTAAAACCGTAAATATACATCGATCCCTCGGACCAGATAACATCAAAATACTCATCGGGAAAATCCATTTCGAACATCGATTTATTGAGAACGGTTATTTTTTCCGATATACCCTCATCATATGCAGTAAATACTAACTGATTTAAAAACTGTTGATGGATGTCAATTGCGGTAATATGTCCATTAACCAGTTTTGCAAGCTGGCGTGTTTGTATACCGCTGCCGCACCCGACATCGAGCATTTTTAAATTTTCGGGCAAATTTTTTAAAAGATAAAATGCTTTCCGTGTCGATGCATTATCGCCGGGTCCCTGACGGGGAAGATCACGGTAGAGTTCGAAGAATAATGAATCGGTATCCATATTATGATAAATATAAGACAAAATAATTGTGTGGCAAAATAATTTTTACTTATGACACTGCATATCCTATCAATTTTGCAATTTTCAAATCAGTTTACTAATTTTCCCGTATATTTCAGAATAACAACAATCAAGAGAGGGACGAACATGCATACCGTTTTTCGCGTCCTTATTTTGAGCATACCGCTCTTTATTATTATAGCTTGTCACGGGAACGATGCACCGGATGATCCGCAATTCCATATGCCCGAATCTCAGCTTGATGAAAACGTATTCTATAATTTTCTCGATAGGTATAATATCGCACGTCCGTATGAAATGCCGGATCCCCCGGTACCGGAAGAATTCTTCCGGGAAAGGTTGAACGAATATAAAGCTGCGCTGGAGAAAGACGTGATCGATGACGAACCGGAGATCCGTTACTTTCTGTATTCCCATATCGGAGGGATCTACGAACATCTTTCCCGCCACGAACCGGAAGCGATAGAACAGGTAATTGAATACCGGGAAAAAGCCGTTGCTATGTTCGAGGAGGATCCCGCGTATGCAATCGATCTTTCTGGAAATTACCTGCATCTTGCAGAGGGATATATAAGAACGGGAAGATTCGATGAAGGTTTTTCACGCTTCAGACATATCATTGACGAGTATGCGGATAGCGATATCGGATTATATCCTAACTGGTATTCCGTAACAGCAATCGAAAGGTTATACAATAGTGTCTTCAAATTTATCGCGGACGAGGACCCACACGATCCCGCAATACGTAAAGTTGCACACTATCTCGATCAGCTCGGTACGCGCTATGACAATGAGATTGGATTCGCGGCAAATATACACATGTTTAAATATAACAGGATTACCGGTAATGATGACGAAGCGCAACTCTTAAAACAAACTATAGATGATCAATTTCCTGCCTACGAAGAAAACGAATATCTCTGGAGAATGTGGGCAGGATTACCGGAAGAGATGGAACGCCGGATAGAACTGGGTGAATATAACAACTAAAATCGGACAAACGTGAAAACAAAAAATACACCCGTGTTTCATGAAACCCAAAAATTCACCCAGATATGGGTGTGGATGCTATTACTCATTCCCGCTGCAGTACTGTTATATAAAACCGCTGCACAGATAGTATTCGGTGTGCCATGGGGAAATGAGCCTCCATCGAATGCACTCCTTCTGTTTATCAATGCGATATGGCTAACAATTGTTATCTTATTCGCCACAGTCCGTCTCGATACCAGAATTGATAAGCGGGGAATTTCTTACCGGTTTAAACCATTTCATCAAAGCGACCGCGTCATCCGCCGTGAGAGCATTTCCGGTTGCTCGGTGGAAGAGTTTAGCTATATGACAATGCGGGGATTTCACGGTATCAGGTTCAGGCCGTTCCATGGCGGATGGACCTACACAATTCGCGGTAATAAATGGATTAAAATCGACTTGCAGAACGGAAAACGAATCTTTATCGGTACTCAGAAACCGGCTGAAGCATCAATTGCTATCAGGAAAATGATGGGTATGGTATAGAATAAATCATGTTTACTTCCCGATAAACAAAGCCGTAAACAACTTCACCCCGTACCACAAATTCCCGATGCGGATGTTTTCATCGGGTCCGTGCTGGTTGTTGTCGTAGTTTGCGATGGGCAGGCCGACGATGGGAACGTTCAATACTTCATCGAATTGATAAAGTGGTAACGAAGCACCCATTGTCGGGAGCAAGGCAACCGTCTCACCGGCAGCTTGTTCAGCCGCCCTGATGATGAACATCGCTTCGGGGGAATCCATTTTTGTACGAACAGCAGGATATCCCTCGTGCCGGACTATTTTTGCAATACGTGAATGGTGTCGCCGTGTTTCAGTATCCGGATCTTCACGAACAATATGAAAACCCTGCCCGCGAATATGTTCCTCAACCCGGTCCAGCGTACGTGAAGGATCCATCTTCTTAACCAATCTTATATCAATCGAAGCCGTTGCGGAAGAAGGTATGATATTCTGAACATGTTTCCCTACCGCTCCGCCATTGAATCCACGGATATTACATGATGGTAAGAGTAATCTCTCTACAAGATTTTGATCTCCTTCCGGTTGTGCTATCCCGAACTCCTTTTTCAAAATATCGGATGTATCCGGATACTGTTCGATTATTTTTAGTTCTTCTTCATTCAACGGATTAATCTCGTCGTGAAATCCTTCAATCGTAATGTTTCCTCCGGGGTCTTTCATCGACGCGAGCAGATGAATGAGCAGAAGAGATGGATTCGGTGCCCAGTTACCGTAGTGTCCACTGTGGAGATGGCGGTTCGGTCCGTACACTGTAATATCCAGTCCCGCATATCCCCGGGCACCGAAATACAATTGCGGCTGTCCGCTCTGATGTACCGGCCCGTCACAAATAGCCAGCATATCGGCCTGTAATTTGTCTTTATGAAGTCTTAAATACTCGGACAGATGAGGCGAACCTATCTCCTCTTCGCCTTCAAATATAAATTTCAGGTTTGAGGTGATTGGCAAATTATTTTCATGTATAAAATCAAGGGCGGCGGTAATGGCAGTGAACGGTGCTTTATCGTCGCTTGCAGAGCGGGCGTAGATGCGCCAGTCGGGATCGATGTCCTCACCTCTTTCGGGAAGAGAACGAACCTCCCCGCCATTTTCGATTGTATTTGTTCGAATGACGGGCTTCCACGGATCGCTGTTCCACTGAGACGGGTTGGCAGGTTGTCCGTCGTAGTGAGCGTAGAGAAAGATTGTGCGTTTTGCATCCGGAACTTTGTACTCACCGTAAATGAACGGTGCGGCAGCGGGTAATTCTGATATTTCAATTTCAACACCGCGTGTTTCGAACATTTCTTTTATAAAGACGGCATTTCGCTTTATATCTTCGGTGGATGATGCGTGATTGGGTATTGAGAGAAAACCGGAGAATTCGCGGATTATGTCAAGCGCATGGCCTGAAATGTATTTATCAACATCATTAACAATAGAATTATTATGCTTCATCTAATTATAGAGAAGGAATATGTTATTTCAGATTGAATTTCAACATCAAATTCCACCGCATCGGTTTGTTTCCAATATTCGGATAGATCGTGCGTTTCTCAGAACTCCCCAATTTACTCATATGTTTTTGATTTGGATATTGAACTTTTAGTGTTTTTCATATATTATTAATTCGATTTTTCCAATTTATAGGACCCCGTCTAAAATGCATAACACCCACTACTAAAATTTCCATCTCACGAATCTCATAGAGAATTCCATAGGGAAAGCGTCTTACTCTACATCACCTAACTCTTTTTGATACGAAAGGCCATGCGTTGGGAAAAAGGAGAATTTTTTGCAGTGTTTTATCGACTTCGACAGAAAATTCATATCCAAGACCAAATTTTTCTTTATTATAGAAATCAATCGCCTCATTATATTCAATTTTAGCGATTTCGAGAAAAGAAACTCTCATTCAGATCCGATAGATTTTTTGTCATCCTCATATGGTATCGACTTCAACTCCCCTCGTTCGTATGCATCTATCCTATCTTCGGATTCCTCAGCCCATTTCTCCTGGATGTTTTTATCAACCTCATCCTCGAACATCTTGTACACCTCCTCCAACAACTCTGCACGCTCAATTGCATTAAGTTGTTTTGCTTCCTCTATAATTCGAATTACCTTGGTCGACATTTATCATCTCCTCCCACATTATTATGAAAATCTGAAATCATTAAGCAGCCACTTATAAATAAAATGTAATTGAAATTAGAATGTAAATCAACATGCTTCGAGATGGAGTGCTGCAAATTCTCTCCCACTAAAATAGAACTCTATACATTCAAACGAATATGGATAGTTAATAGTAATCGGTTAATTGTTAATCGTCGGTTTCCGCTGCATTACAATTAACCATCTTCTCATTCCCGATAAAGTGTGTCTACCTCTTCCTCAACGGTGAGTGTATCACTCTCCGGTTCAAAATAAAAATCCAAAGGCAATGGATCCAAAGCTTCCTCCGGTTCAAGCGTATCGATATCAAGGTCGAAATAGAATTCAAAACCGGGAGGCAGCGGATCGGGATCATCTTCAGGTTCTTCGGCTACCGGTGGAAGATATGAGATACCCGTCAGGTGAGTCATTTGCCGGAGAATCCACCCGCTTCGCTGCTGTGTATATGGTGAAGGGGGTTCCACCCGCATCCGTTTCGGACTCGGCAGAACAGCAGCAAGTCGTGCTGACATATCAGGTTCGAGTTGAGCGGGTGAAAGGCCAAAATATATATCGGCAGCCTTCCCTACCCCAAAAATACCCGGACCGAATTCTGCAATATTGAGATACACTTCCAGGATACGGTCTTTCGGCCAGAAAAGCTCTATTAGAATTGTAATGCCTGCCTCAATTCCTTTCCGAACGAAGGATTCGCCCGGCCACAAATAAAGGTTCTTTGCAACTTGTTGACTGATAGTGCTCGCACCGCGGTGTCTCACTCCCTCTCTTCTCTCCTCAAGCGCTTCCTGTATCGATTCGACATCAAACCCCCAATGTTGTTGAAAATTCTGGTCTTCCGATGCGATCACCGCCCACTTCAGATGATCGGGCAGTTCGGCCTGCGAAACCCACCAGTCACGCAGATTATATCTTTCTGTTCCCAATTCCTGCCAATCTTCCCGAAGTGAAAATGACGTAACAGATGGATCAACCCATCGAAGGGCTATAATAGAGATCAGCAGTATTAAAAATAAACCTACTACGACTGCCAAAGAAATAATCAATGCCCGTCGCCACCCATTCTTGCGGTCCGGTTTCTCTACATGCTCCTCAAAATTATATTCTGTCTCTGATCTCATAGCATCCATTGATAGAGTTAATAAATATTCAGATATAGTGCATTCAATTACAACAAAATACTTCCGGAAAACATTCAGCGTAGTGAAATACCGCCGGGAACGGTTACATTGGTGAGTTACAATAATTTATAATTTATCTACAAACTTTTGTATAGAGTTATTTCATCGCTGCAATTCCTCTTTTCGAACCACCAACCCTTCCAATCGATCACTATCAATCTCCACACCCATCCCGGGTTTATCAAATGGAACTGTTATCATTCCGTTCTGCATTTCCCACTCCGGTACAACAATATCTTTTTCCCAGTACCGTGAACTCGGTGAGATATCTCCCGGAATAGTAAAATTCTGCAACGACGCCAGGGCAACATTATGCGCGCGACCAACACCGCTTTCAAGCATACCGCCGCACCATACAGGTACGTTGTGTTTCATACAGAAATCATGAATTGCGATAGATGATGTAAAACCGCCGACGCGTCCCGGTTTGATGTTTACAATACGTCCGCTGCCAAACTTCACCATTTCTTCTGCCTTCTCAACACCCGTTATCGATTCATCAAGACAAATAGGCGTACGGAGATGTTTTTGCAACTCTGCGTGTCTTACTACATCGTCCCACGCAAGGGGCTGCTCGAACATCAGCAACCCGAGATCATCCATCTTTATAAACATATTTACATCATCAAGGGTATATGCATTGTTTGCATCGACCATCAACGGTACCTGCATTCCCACAGCATTTCTCACCGCCCGGACAAATTCGTAATCGGCACCGGGCTTGATCTTGAGCTTGATCTTTCTGTACCCTTCGTCAACTGCTTGCTTAACTTTTTGAATGAGGACATCGGGCGACTTCTGAATACCTATCGATCTACCGGTTTCTAATCTATCACGCGTACCATTAAGTAGTTTTGCAAGAGAGATAGTTTGTTTTTGTGCAGTTAATTCCCACGCTGCCATCTCGATTGAAGCTTTTGCCATAAGATGTCCGCGAATATTCTGCTGGAGATACGGGAATATCTCCTCCGGACCGGAAAAAGATTTACCGAGCACAAGCGGAGCGACCCACTTTGTAAGTGTAAGCCACGAGGTATCGATGGTTTCAGGTGAGTAGTTCGGATATTCGGGAGCAACGCATTCTCCCCACCCGGCAGCTCCGTCGGTGTCTCTAATTTCGACAAGCATAATCCGTCTCGTATCCTGGGTACCGGAAGAGATGGTAAAAGGTTCGATCAGCGGTAAGTGAATTTCATAGAGCGTTATTTGATTCAGGGTTAGCATTGAGATAGTACTTTTACAATTTAACGAATAAAGGCAAAACGATTCACAGACACATTTATCTTGTTATAACATAGTAACACCTTTTCATTGTGTGATCACGATAAAAGGTTACGATCTGATATCCTTCCGCAAGATAATGTAGAAACACACGTCTTGTGTTCTCCCGCCATCGTTGTCCATCCTGCATCGCTCGTTGCTTCACCTGCTGGATACTTGCAGGTATCTCGACCCGCACAACCGGTACATCTGGACATGCAATATCACCGGGATCGAGCAATGTTCCGTTATCACTCTTTGTGTTGATTACGGGTGCTTCAATATATTCGTTCTTTATGTCCGGGAGTTCACCTCGCCCGGCACGTTCCACACGTTCTTCGTTCAAATACCATGCTACAAGAAAGCGGTCCATTCCAAGTCCTGCGTGCAACGGACTTCCCTCATCGGTAGCATACATATTTTCAATATAATCGGCAATCCGGGCACCGAGAAGATTAAGGTTGAGATGGGCGTTCCGGGCTTCGAGGGGATCGTACGTCCAGTTGATCACTTCAATACCGAGCTTGCGTATTTCATCCCGCTGGAAAAGTTTCAATTTCCTGCCGATTCCTTTTCCACGCCACTTGGGTCGTACGGCAAGCATATCCGACCAATGTACCGGTGTACCATCCTGTATACCGGTCATACCGAAAACAAAACCTATCATCTCTCCCGATGCATTAAATGCTCCGGCAACAACGCCGCCAAGTTTCTGCACGACCATCTGGATCATCGGACTTGCTACCTCGGTAAAATTCTCACCCCAGGTATCGTACTGTAATTGCAAACATTGGCTGAACTCGTCGTGACCGTTAAGCTGGCGAATGGTAATATCGGACATATGTACAACCCTATCTTAAGTTTTGAATCAATTATCACTCAAAGTCGGTACGGTTCACAACGGATCTCTCAATACTCTCACGGGTTAAAAAGGCATCACGCAATTGTCTATTTGCGAACAATTCGAGCTGGTCTCCGCGGTGGGGGAGATGTGGTTGTGTTGCGTTTCCGTACGCAGTAAGTACTTTTGCCTGAACGGGATCAGAAAACTCAACTGCAGCAATAAATGACTCACCGAAGGATGCAATATACCGGTTTTCATCGTCCGGATCACGGTCAAAACCAAGCACGTGGAAAATCCCCAGATGACCCGGTCCTCCCTGTGCGGGAAAATCATATTCACCGATCCTTACCCTATATACATCTCCCCACCGGACATCAAGGGAACCGTAACGTGATTCAATATCCCGGGCAACCTGTGAGAGAACCTCCACTGCCCTTTGATGGTTTTGTAATCCACGTGGAGTCTCCAGCGGTTCATCGGGGTCCCAGAATACCTCAAAGTTATTCCACAACTGAAATTGCATGGCCCATTGAACAAACAGTACCGCCCCGCGACTTTCGGCTCCGGTGGTTCGATCCCAGTTTCTGAGAACTTCTCCGGCACGCACGGCGGATTCATCACCATATTCCTCTATTGCATCAAAGAGATCATCGAACATTCTGCCGGTGGCCTCGATATAAGTAGTATGCTTCAATTCAACCATTTCTTCAAAAGTGAGGGAATCATTTTCTTTCAGGAGACGGGCTGACTGCTGCGCCCTCAGGTCCATATAATGGGGAGCCATATACGGCGGATAGTCACCGGGATCGATTTCGTACGGTATCGTCGTCGTCCACGGCGGGTCGTTGGCGTTTTGCAGCCATCCTGTCGGTGGATCGACAACACGCGGAAGATCTTCATAGGGATGTATGTCAACCCAGATGTTCTCGGAGGTGTTTCCGGGCAGAATCTGACGCCATTCGTTCCAGTTTCCGCCGGAACGGATCGGAACATGGCCGTTAAACAGATGCATAATATTTCCGGCCCGATCGACGTACATTACCGTCAACATCGGTATTTTCATCATCCGCAGGGCATCTTCAAATTGTTCAAGGTTACGGGCCGTTCCCATTCGCCACCATTGCTCGAACATGCCGGGTGAGTCGAATCCCACAACGCGGATTGCTATCGCCTTATCATCGTCTTGGGCAATGACCGGACCGTGTACCGATTCAAGGATGGTAACCGTTTCATCCCGTAAATCACCGTCGTTGTCCCTTACATTTATCGTTTCGGTTCGTTCCTCGAAGCGACGCACCTCTCCCTCAAACTCATAACCGTTTTCTTCAAGGGTCAATTCAAAAATATCGGTACCGTCATGGGTATTAACGGTGTGTGTCCACGCAAGATCGCTATTGAAACCGAGAATAATTCCCGGCAATCCCACCAATGTTGCACCGTATAGTTCGACGTCCGGTGTTATCAGATGTAATTCATAGAAACGAAACAGACTTTCATCCCACGGTAAATGAGGATCCGATAACAACATAGCATTTCCCGTGGTGGTGCGTTCGGGAGCTATTGCCCAGGCATTCGATGCCGCGGCAAGATGCTGCCGGGCACGGGGGAGTGTCCCGGGAGGAATTATAAACGAAAGATGAAACGCCCGCTGCACATGGGCAAGGATATCCGTCGCTTCGACCGGGAGGACCATCTTTATATCATTGGATAGCTTTTCGGGATGCTGTTCCGCATATGTATTAATACCCTCTACAAATGCATCAAGGTATGATCTATATGTTTCATTTTTTTGCTCATACCATTCGGCTGCACGTTTGGGAACATTCATCGTATGGATGAAACGATCCTGCTCGAGGTGCTCCCCGCCCCAGTACTCAGCAGCGCGTCCCCGTGCTTCACCGTATAAGCGGAGTATGAGATTGCCGTGACTCTCCATATGTGCCCATCCCTGAGCATAAAAGAGCTCCTCATACGTCGGTGCATAGATATGCGGCACTCCCCACTCATCCCATAAAATTTCAGTTGTCTCTATGCCGGAATTGTTGCACGAGACAGCAAATAGTAATAGAATTACAAGGAAGAAAAAATTGCGTATTTTCAATCCTGACTCCGATCATTTTATTAATCTATGTATCCTTGTCCGGTTTTTCTTTCTCAATTGCCGGTTTGGTTTCGCGTCCCGTTGTCTTTGCGATTACATATCCCGCAATAAACCCTATCAGGACTGCAAGGAACATAAACACGATACGGGACATTTCAATATCCCAGAAAAGGATTTTGAATATAGCGACCTCGGTATTCTGGAGAGTAATTACGAGAAACAGCACAAGAACTATAATAATGAGCACAATTTTGGCGTTCATAGGATTATCCCTGTTAAAATGTTGGAATGTCGTAAAAATAATACCATATTTTTTATAAATCTGCAATTTCCCGGGAGAATTTATTACCCTGAAAGAGTGTTAATACATCAGAACAATATAATCAAGGAGATCGTATGCATAAGGTATTTTTTAAAGCGTTGCTTATTTCACTGGCATTCATTTCTTTCAATTGTTTCGGTTCAGCCGAACGTCCTGAAGGAGCAGAGAGCCGGGAATCAATCTATAATTACTCGGTCACCGGTATTGACGGATCCACCATTAATTTGGGGGATTTCAGTGGGAAAAAGATGCTTATCGTCAATGTTGCCTCAAAATGCGGATTTACACCTCAATATGAAGGTCTTGAGGAATTGCATCAACTCTATGGCCATGAACTGGTGATTATCGGCTTTCCATCGAACAGTTTCAGACAGGAGTATGACAGCAACGAAGAAATTGCCGAGTTCTGTCAGCGAAATTACGGAGTTACATTCCCGCTCACCGAACGTGTTTCCGTTCGTGGCAGCGATCAACATGAAGTTTTTCAATGGTTGACCGATGAATCGCTCAACGGCTGGAATACCACCGCCCCGCAGTGGAATTTTTATAAATATATTATAGATGAGGATGGGGAGCTGACTCACGTATTTCCATCAAATACAGAACCGATGAGTGAGGAGATCCTGGAAGTGTTGTCATAATTGTATAATCACGACCTTTTTCTCCTCATCTGGATCAAGAACAATAAAATCTATTGCTAAAACGGCGGATTTCTGTTTAGTTTTCTTAAGCTCATCAGATATGTCACCTCCTTTAAATGCAACGAGCGAACGGTCTGGAATAACACACGTTGCATTTTCATTTACCGGGGGAATATCGGAACACAAAAACGGTTTCGACCACTGTACCAATTTATCCAGTGGTGCAACTGCTCTTGCAACAATGATATTGAATTTCCCGGCATAATCCGGATCTTTGCCAATTTCCTCGGCTCGTCCCCGGACCGTATGAACATTCGTTAATTCGAGTTGTTCAACCATTGCTTGCACCGCATCGGTCTTCTTGCGAGTGGCATCAAGCAGGGTTAATTGCAATCCTGGATGGAGAATTGCATACACAATTCCGGGCAGACCACCTCCTGTGCCCAGATCGAGAATGGTGGAAGAGGGAGGGAAAGCTTTGTGAAACAATAAACTTGTGCAGTGAAGAATGTGATTGGTCCAGATGTTTTCTTCATCCACCCGGGAGATAAGATTAATTTTTTTATTGTAGGATAGAAGGAGGGATACGTAATTTTCAAGAAGGTGTTGTTTTGATTCGGAAATATCGAAATTGTTATTG
>SL_3KL_010_SEDDRAFT_10002010_pt1 | contig 18661 bp, 14 predicted proteins | sample SodLakKL_010_SED_2_FD_10381 | JGI IMG/M metagenome (IMG submission 10381) | reverse complement strand
GATATTGCACGGCTTGATGTACCATCATTTACAGAAGTACCGTCTGAGTAGGTATAGGAAATATCACCAAACCACCCGTCAGAAAATTCTTTTCTGAGCTGTCCGGTTAAACTCCACTGGTCACCAACATCGGTATTTGTAAGCAGAATTACGTTTGTGAAATTTTCACTGGCATCCACACGGTTCACACGAAAGCTGCCGTCTTCTCTTTCAACAACGTCAGAATAGAATGGCCGGCCATCTGAAAGCCTTACATTGGTGTTTTCAGGACCAAGGTTCAGGTTTTGATAGTCAATATCCTGAAGGTTATTGCTATAAATAAATTCAACGGTACCCACAAGATTCCATGGTAAGCGCTGTTCAATAGCAAGGTTTGTTCTTAAGATCTGGTTTATCTTAAAGTCTGGGTCAGTAAGATTTACCTCGGTAGTTTGAATCGGGCTTAAGCCTTCAGCAGTTCCGGGTTTTGGCTGATTATCAGTATCTGGTGTAAAAAAGCCATCAGGGAACGAGGCTCTTTGATCTACACGAGCAAGATCTACACCCGTGTTACTGTACTGGTTTGAAAGCCATACGCCCGGTTCACCACCTGAAAAGAGTCCAGCTCCACCACGAATTTGTGTATTTCCATCATTCCAGTTAAACCCAAATCGGGGATTAAACTGAAGCGTTGGATCAGGCACTTGACCTGTATCAAATCCTGGGAAATCTTGCGCAAATGTTGGATTGCTTGGCGGATCGTCTGTGAATACTGTAAGATCTGCTCTTAATCCTAACGTTAAATTCAAATTCTCTGATACTTGCCAATCATCTTGTACGTAGGCAGCAAATGTGTTGTATCCCCAGTTAGCTTCCGGCAGTCTGCCGAACTCTTGTTCATCCGTTGAGTAACTATACTGATATCGATTTGGTGCACCTCTTCGGTATCTGTCAATACCACTTTCAATTAAGTTTCCATCAGAATCTACAACATTCTGAAAGGTATAAGTCCCTAATGCATCCTGAATAAACAGGTTTCTGAACTGATTGATATAGTTGTTCGTACCAAATGTCAATGTATGAGCACCTGTGTAGTATGTAAGATTATAAGTGAACTCTATATAATCCTGATCAAGCTGATTGGCATGTCGGAAACGTTCTACACCAAAATCAACATTTTGACCACCCGGTGTTTCTACTCTTACACTTGGAAACGGTGTGTCACCAAAATCAGCTTCCTGTCTCAGGCGCGTATAAGCAATTTTACCATCACCAATCAGGTTGTCTGCCCATGTGCTTGAAAGCTGTACAGAGAAGTTACTCTGATTACCACGCTGCCGGTACTGCCGGTTTTCAAGCGAATATGAAAATCTACCTCTTGAAATTCCCCTGTCATCATACCCGTTAATCAGGTTTTGCTGGTATGTCAAGCGATGATTATCAGATGCGTTCCAATCTAATTTCAGGAATATTTTCCAGTCATCCGTTCTTTGAGTGGCTCTGTCAAACCCGCCGGGATCAAAGCCGTATTCGTTTTGAGTAATATTGATGATTTCTTGTAATTCATCCGCAGAACCACCAAAATCGGCTTCCTGAAGGTTAAATAGCGGGCTTGACTCTCTTTTTACTTCGGCATTCACGAAATAAAAGAGTCTGTCATCAATAATGGGTCCGCCAATACGAAATCCGGCCTGGTACTCGCTAAAGTCCTCAATCGGGCTCTCCTCACCAAGAAGTTGTTCACTGATGAATCCCTGGTTTCTTCCATAATAGTAAGCTGAACCTTCTACAGTGTTAGTTCCACTTCGCGTTACCGCATTAATGGCCCCACCGGTAAAATTACCCTGCCGAACATCAAAAGGGGCAATTTCTACCTGGAATTCCTGGATAGCATCCAGTGAAATTGGATTACCAATAGTAGGGATAGCATCTGAACCAAGTCCAAATCGATCATCAAATGTTACACCGTCAATCTGAATGGCGTTACGACGACCACTTCGGCCCGCAATATTGTTTCCACTTACCTGTGGGCTTAATCGTGTATAATCCTGAATACTCCTGTTAATAGAAGGAAGTGCATCCAATTGATCGCGACTAACACGTGAACGCGCCCCTGTTCGATCACCTGAAATTACAGCATCTCTTTGAGCGACTACTGCAATTTCTCCAAGGTCGAGTGCCTCGTCTACAAGTTCAAAATTAACTCTGTAATCTTGACTTAACTCAAGATTAACATCTGTTTGCTCAGCGGGCCTGTACCCTATAAAAGAAGCACGTATTGTGTAGGGACCGCCCACACGTACATTTCTAATATTGAAACGTCCATCAGCTCTTGCCGCTGCTCCATATTGGGTACCTGACGGCTCATGAATTGCCACAACAGAAGCTCCCGGAAGAGGTTCTCCTTCTGAGTCTATAACTGTTCCATTTATATTTGCCCCTGTAACACCTTGCGCAGCAATATATACCGGCAAAAATAGTAATGGGAAAATTAATAGTAGTATTTTTTTCATTATCTGTTTAATAGTTTATTTGAGATTTTAACTCGGTTATGAACGCATTAACAATGCTGCTATATGATTAAATACATCAGCAAAAAGGTAAGTATTTCGAGAGAAAATATAAGGTAAAATTCTAAAATTAATGTTTTGGTAACCTGCCATTTGATCTCTCTTATGACAAGCATTAAAACATGTTGATTTATAACCATCAGGCTGGCTTAAGTGGGGTTTAAAACTTCACCAATATTCTATACAGATGGGCCAATGTGTTCTGTTTTACCCCTAAATAATAAAGTGACCAAATAAGAGTAAAAATAAACTGCAATCTTAATACCCCGTTTTTTCTGTACTTTCTGGCTGATGTTACAACCGGCTCGGGCAGCAAATCGAACCTGCCGTGTTTTTTACACTCCCTTACAATTTTCTGGTCTTCCATCACTATGAGTGACTCATCAAATCCCCCGATCTTTTCAAACAGCTCTTTTTTCACAAACAGGCTCTGATCGCCAAAACGCAGCAGTGTGGATGAAAACCGGGTAAACCAGGCGTAGAATTTCAACGCTGGGTGCGCATCATCAAACCGAAGCCTGAAACAGCCTGCATCAGCTCCTTTGTGAATTTGGCCAATGATTGCAGAGTCAAAATCCGGAGGTGGGGTTGTATCGGCATGTAAAAAATAGAGAATGTCTGTACCGGCATTTTTTGCACCAAAGTTCATCTGTATGGCCCGACCTTTTTTCGGTGCTGACAATACCCTGGCTTGATGTTTTCGGGCCACTTGTCTGCTGGTATCACTGCTGCCGCCGTCAACAACCAGAGTTTCTTTAACATTTCCATTCTGTAATTTCCACAGTGCGGGTAGAAGTTTGTCTAAAGCTGCCTCTTCATTTAAAACCGGAATAATGACAGTAACGTCTTTGCTCATAAATCCAGATTACTTTTTTCAAGATCTTCTGCTGTATCAATATCGTTTAAAACCGGCATCATTTTGAACGTAAACTCTCTCTTCTGAATCGTTTTCATCGTTTGAGGCAAAACCTGATCCGTGCTCCAGTTCACACCGGAAAACAGCTCCGGATAGAATCCATTCAAGCCCAATAGATAATATCCTCCGTCTTCTGAAGGCCCCACAACAATCTGATGGTTTTCCAGCTCCCGAAATGCCCGGCTTATCAACCCCGATGTTATTCCGGGGCAGTCGCTTCCAATAATAATAATTTTTCCATAACCCGATTTGAAGCCTTCCTCAAAAGCAGCCTTCATTCTCTCTCCAAGATCTCGCCCCTTTTGAAGGCATTTTTTAAACATGTTGCCACTAAATTCATCGTTTTGATCAACGAAATCTGAATACCAAATTTGCCGGTCTGATTTCACATTGCCGGCCTCTGAAATTGTATGTTCGAGTAGTTTTCTATAGACTGCCAGCGCCTTTTGCTCTCCCACGGTTTCAGCCAGCCGGGTTTTCACCTTTCCTTTTTCTGGATTTTTGATAAATATGAGCAGCAGATTACTGTTTTTTCTTTTCATTATTTGAATCAGGTATGGAATAAAAATGGTTTATTCTGCCATCAAACATAGCAGAAATCATGAAACAAAAATGACATTTTTCTGTAACAATACTGATATTTTGCATTTGCTTCACAAAGCAGTTGTAACATGCCATGTACTGAATTACTAACAGACGAATATTTTGTTCATATCAACGATTTTCAAAAAGACAATGCATAAACTACAAGCAAAATCCGGCTTTTTCCTCATTTCTCTCATTTTTTTGATGTTGCTGTTCACAGAGACGTCCGAAGCTCAAAGCCGGCCGGGAAATACCGAGCTCGGCATTATTTTAGGTGAGCCCACCGGCATCAGCATGAAATTCTGGCAAACTGGTTCCACTGCTATTGATGCAGCGGCAGCCTGGTCGTTCGGAAAAAATGAATCGGTTCACTTGCATGCCACATATTTGAAGCACCATCCGCTTGAGGCAGATCGCGGCAGCCTGGCTCTCTATTACGGCCTGGGGGCGAGGACCATCTTGTCAGACAATGCAAAACTGGGTGCAAGAATTCCGGTAGGGTTGCAGTACATTATCCCCGACAGCCGGCTGAGCCTGTTTTTTGAAGTAGCCCCGATTTTTGATGTGATGCCTTCTACCAGTTTTGGTGTAAACGGCGGCCTCGGAATCCGTTATTTTTTATGACCCGCTATCGGCATAAGTTGACAAGTGTATGTTAAGCAAAAAAAGAACCTTTGCCCAAAGCATCCCTTTGGGACAAGTGTGCGAAAGCTCCTTAAAGCGTTCTTTTGACGACTACACAGTGACGCTTCAGGGACTTTCACTACGTGTTCAAAAAATAAACGTTTTGCTTCAGGTGCTTCAAGGACACTTTAAACACGGCAGTTTAGGGTAGGGTATTGCGAACTGTCAACTGCGGAATTTTCAACCCAAGTTCAGCTCTTATTTATAAATCCAACAATTATTCACTAACCGTGGATACTAAAAAAGGCAATAATCAATCTCTCAACTGCTTCGCTTAATTTTATCGATCTCAATTTCGAGATTTTGCAGCTTCTCCTCTTTTTTATTGAGCTGCTCTTCGGCTTTATCAATCCGGTTTTTTACATCATCGAGCAGGGAACTTCCGCTGCCTGAAGGCTTGAAATAACTGAGCGACTCTTTCATTTGAATCAGTTCGTTGCTCAGTTTGCTGATCTCTTTTCTGAGCCTGTCAGCTTCATCCTGCTTGCTTTTTATCTCGGTCAGATCATCTGTAGTAAAATGCTCCACATTTTCTTTACCTACAATATCGGCTGCCGATTTTGCTGCACGAAAACGGTCGTAAATTACATCACAGATTTCACGATACTCTTTCCAAAGCCGGTTTTTATGCTTGATGGGAACGTAACCGGCTTTTTTAAACTCCTCCTGCAGAGGTTTTGCCTCATTGACAGCCTGAATTGGATTTTCATGAGATTGCAGCTCGCGTAACTTTTCGAGAACGTCTTCTTTCTCCTTGAGGTTGTCTTTGCGTTCCTCTTTCACTTCTTTGAAATACTCACGGCGCCGGTCGTAAAAATGATCCATCGCACCTTTAAACTTTTTCCAAATTTTGCCCGATTTGCGGCGCGGCACCGGCCCGATACGCTTCCACTCATCCATCAGGTTTTGCAACTGATTGTGTGTTTTGCTCCAATCCTCAGAATCTTTGAGTTCTTCGGCTTTTTCAATCAGCTTCAGCTTTTTCTCATAGTTTAGATCTTCCTGTTCACGAAGCCTGTCGATGTTATCGCTCTTTTTCTCGTTGAATGCATCTGTTGCCGCTTTAAAACGGTCCCACATCTCATTTTCATCCTTCTGTGGCAAATTTCCCGTTTTTTTCCACTGCCGGTGTAATTTGTTCACCCTTCGAGCGGCTTTTGCAAGATCTTCGGCATCCACCAGGGCTTCAGCTTCATCAATCAGTTTTTTCTTTTTGGACAGAAATTTTTCGATGTCTTTCCGGTACTTCTTGTCGTACTTAAAGCGCATGGAGTGGAAGGTGTCTTGCGCTTTGTGAAACCGATCCCAGACTTCCTGATTTTTTTCCGGCGGAACGCGGCCAATTTTTCTGAATTGTTTGGCATAGTTGTTCAGCTTTTTATCAAGCTCAGTCCAGTCCGATTTTTCATCCACACCGCTGATGAATTTCTCCATTTTTTCGAGAATTACCAGTTTCCCGGTCAGGTTGTCTTCTTCCTGCTGCTTTTTCTTCACCAGCCGGTCTACTTTATGCTCGTCAAATGTTTTTACATACTGTGAATAGCTTCTTTCGAGTTTCTCTTCTTCGCCGGCGGGCAAAGGTTTAATTTGATCCCACTTATTTTTGATGCGGGCTACATCCCGGGTATGAGTCCATTTTTCTTCATCAATTATCTCTTTAAACTCTTTGAGCAGTTCTTTCTTCTTTTCAAGNTTTTCCTGGCGGATTTTTTTCTGCTGCTCGTAATGGGCTTTTTTCCTTTCTTCAAGCTTTTCGCGAAGCTCATCAATTTTTTCCCGGTACAGTTTGATGGTTTCCTTATCAGCATCGGGGCCTTCGCTCCAGAGCAGATCAAGATTATCGAACTCAACGGTGGCGTATGCCCAGTCGGAAAGTTCCATCAGGGTATCGGCTTTTTCGGCAAGCTCTTTGTAATACTCTTCCGGCGATTTTTCCTCCTCTTCATCTTCTCCCTCATCTGCGGCTTCATCACCGGTATTTTTATCAGTCTCAGGCTCTTCTTTATCTCCGGCTACGCTCTTTTCGTCAGTCTTTTCATCAACTTCTGTTTCAGTATCTTCTTCTGTGTCAACAGGTTCAGAAGCAGACTGTTCTGTTTTTTCGGCTTCCGGTTCAGCAATTTGTTCGTCAGCCTGCTCTTCTGTATCCTCTTCAGAATCATCCTCTTTTTCAGCTTCAGCAGCATCTTTATCTGCAGTCTCTGAATCTGCTTTTGAGGGTTTTTCAGCTTTATCGGGCTTTTCCTCTTCAGCTTCGGATGCTTCTGTGCTCAGACTTTCAATTTTTTGTGTGGCTTCTTCAATCAGTGTTTCAAAATCACCGATCGCTTCTGTCTGTTTGGCTTCAGAAATGAGTTCGTCCAATTTATTTTTCAGTGCGTCGGAGTCCGGCGCTTCAGTTTCCACCTTTTTCAACAGCTCATCAAACCGTGACTTTACATCTGAAAAAGCTTTTTCAAGTGCTGTAATTTTATCTTCCACTTCTTCGAGTTGAACGGAAGCAATTTTTCTCTCTTCAAAAAATTTGTTTTCTTTTAACTTAACTTCACCCTCGGTTGTAACGTAAGCGAATTTATTTTCGAAAAGAAGGTCGGTATCGGTGGTGGTATTTTTGTTTTTATCAGTCAAAACAGAAACTACTTTGGGTTGCAAAATTACGGCTCGAAGCCTGCCATGTAAGCTTTATAGTTTAATGAAGATTCTGTCTGTAATCAACTATCAGATTGATTTGTCAACCAGTTTCAGAAATTGCCGAAATATCAAATCTGGCGGGCAATTCCGGTTCTTGCCAATTTAAAAAGCCCCGTCACTAACAGTGGTAATACGGGGCTCATTTCCAACAACAGAAAACCGGCACCAGACGTTTGCTGCCCTGCTGAAAGTTTTTCTGTTGTGATTACAATCTCATAAACCGGCAATCTTCATGAGATCACGAAAAATGCAATACGTTTAATTTTCCTTAAAAAGGTGAACATCTCTCTGAGGAAATGGAATGGACAATCCTTCTTTTTCGAATGTTTTGTAAACCTGTTCGTTCATTCTGAAGAAAACCCCCCAGTAGTCCGGCGCATTTACCCAGGCCCGAACTGTAAAATCTACTGAGCTGTCTCCCAGCTCTTTCACGGCAATAAATGGCTCGGGATCGGTTAATATGCGCTCGTCTTCAGACAGCAATCGCCTCAAAACTTCATACGTTTTGTCAACATCATCGCCATAACCAATTCCGAACGTCCAGTCCACACGTCTTGTGGGCTGTTTCGAAAAGTTTACCATTGAGCCTGTTGCAAGCGGGCCATTGGGAATAATCACGGTTTTGTTGTCCGGGGTGTTCAAAATGGTTACAAATATCTGTATTTCTTTTACAGAGCCCATATATCCCTGAGCATCAATGAAATCTCCCACTTTAAATGGTTTAAAAAGCAGAATCATAACTCCGCCTGCAAAATTCTGCAGAGTGCCGGATAGTGCCAGACCAATTGCAAAAGCAGCAGCACCAAGGATTGCAATGAACGATGTCATTTCAACACCCAGCATACTAATCGCTGTTATGTACACGAGTATCTTCAATAATACCGAAGAAAGGCTGATGATAAAGCTTTTGAGAGTGGCTTCTGTGTCTCCTTTATCCAGGCCTGTTTTAATGCCTTTTACCAGAATTTTTACAATCCAGAGCCCTACTACAAGTGTTAAAATTGCAAAAAGCAGGTTTAACCCATACTCAGTAGCAAGTGCCATTAAGTCTATTTCCGAGAAATCCATAATGTTTATTGTTTGGTTAATGTTTAAAAAAAGTAGCAGATATCATCAAGAGAAGTGCTGAATTGTACGTGTATCGGTGCTGTTTATGGTTATAAGCGTCCCTGCCCTCTTCAATTCTTTTTTGTTATATCCGATCATACATTCAACTATCGTATTTCTACACAATGATATATAAAGGTCAGTAAAAAAGCGATAGTAAGAATATTGTTTTTTAGATTTAGAACTATATTCAAATCCGGTTGCTAACCATGCATTTGTTTGGCAGTCATTTCGACAGATCGTAAGTCATTACATTCTTATCTCTTCGAACATTCCAATATTCATTTCCAGATTCGTTGGACTCTCTTTGCTCACTGTTCGAAAATACTCCATTATTAATCCTGAATATTTTCAGTTGAACCTGACTTCCACACTGTTTTTCTTTAGAATTATCAGGGATTGATAATCAACGATTCTGATGATTTACTTTGGGTATAATCGTACGAACACCAATGGATGAAAGCTTCTCCGTTAGTTGATCCAGCATTTTCTTATCACGATAGGTGCCTACAATCGCACCGCCCGATCCGGCAAACTTGGCACTTGCCCCGCATTTTCTGGTTTCTTCAACCATCTGAACCTGCCAGTCAGGCAGCCTCGAAATACTTCTGCGAAGGTCAAAGTTTTCATCAATCAATTTATGCAGCCGATTGGTATCATATTCTAACAGTGCCTGTTTTCCCTCGGCGGCTATGGCGGCAAATCGTTTCATGGCTTCTGTTACTTTCTTTTCTCCCCTCAAAAATCTACCCCGAATATCGTTGTGATACACTTCGGTCGGCTCACTCAGTCCGTCGTGATACGCCACATACACCGAAGGTAATAACTCCGTATCGAGCCGGCTGTATTCGTAGCATTTGTAGCTTTTGACAGATTTTTCCAGATTCTCATCAAAATCCATGTAAATAAGCCCTTCATACACCTGGATAACACGATCCTGCAAACCTGCCGAAATACCGAGTTCATCCTGTTCGATGGATAAAACAAACGAGGGCTGAACCTCCAGCGGGATTTCAACATCATAAAATTCCATCAGGCAGCGCAGTGTGGCTACAATGATGGAACTCGACCCCGCCAGCCCTACCTGCCGAGGAATATCGGAGCTGTAGCGGATGGAAAAATTTTGCGAATGCAGTTTGATGTTGTGTTTCTCACAATACTCCACAAATCCTTTAATCGTGGCCTTGATAAGCCGAATGCCTCCATAGTATCCATGAAGTTTTACATCGTTTGCAAGATCATACACCGACCGGAATTTTCCGCGGTCCTGCTCGGCAAGAACAATTTCAACCTGGTCCCATTCGTACAAGACCACTTCAGCCGAGAAGTTTTTTACTGTAAATGAGATCGTTTTGCCGTGATAGCCATCGGATGGATTTCCCAGAAAACCGGCCCTTGCGTACGCTTTTTTACGAATGATCTGCATTGAGAATGGTTTTTAAGTAGGCTTTTAATTCAGGGCCAAATTTTTCATCAGCGAGTGCAAATTCGGTAAAGGCCTGAAAATAGGATCCGAAGTTACCGATATCGTACCGTTTTTCATTTCCATTCAGGCGTACACCATAAACCTTTCCCCCGTTTTTTAGTAAAAGACGGATGGCGTCTGTAAGCTGAATTTCATCACCCACACCCGGCGCGGTTTCTTTCAGTGCTTCAAAAATGCCGGGCGACAGCACATACCGCGCCGCAATGGCCAGATTGCTGGGTGCATCATCTACGGCGGGCTTTTCGATGAGGTCATTCACTTCAAAAACATCTCCATTGGTTTTTGGGTCGGCAATTCCATACTGGAAAACTTCATCTTTTGGAACCTCCTCAAAGGCAATTACGGCGTCGGCCTTGTGCTCATTATAGCACTGTGTCATTCGGTCAACAATCCGGCTTTTGGCATTCAGCCCGATGATTGAGTCACCCAGTGCCACTACAAAAGGCTTTGTGCCCACGAAGTCTTCTGCGCATAAAATGGCATGGCCAAGCCCAAGCAGTTGCCGCTGCCGGGTGTAGAAGTATTGGAGCGGTGCGCGGACAAAAGAGAGTTCAGACAACAGTTCTTCTTTGCCGTCTTCACGGAGAGACTGGGTAAGTTCGGGGTTTAGGTCAAAATGGTTTTCGATGGATGATTTTCCCTGCCCCGTAATGAACAGAACACGATTCACTCCCACTCGTTCCAGCTCTTCAACAACGTACTGAACAACCGGTTTTCGCCCTACGGGCAGCATTTCTTTGGGTTGAGATTTGGTGGCAGGCAGCAACCGGGTCCCCATTCCGGCTACGGGAACAACTGCAATATTTATTTCACTCACTGATTCAAATTATAGATGCAAAATTTCATTATTTACCTCACTAAAATACAACTTGAAGAAATGGAATGTAAACTTTTTGAACCTTCACCTTTCCTATAGCCAGTCCAGTGTTTCGACGGATGAAGAACTTACATCAATGTATTGTTCAAAAATTTCACTGAGTGAAGAGTCTTTTTGCAGCTCTCTCCGTGATTTGGAGTCGAGGTAGGCAACGATTTCTCCTTTATGAAGGATGGCAATATCATCACAAAGATTTTCTACAACTTCCAGAATGTGGCTCGTAATAAATATAGTTGTTCCCTTCTCTTTCAATTTTCGGAGAACTGCCTTCATCCGCCCGATCGAAATCACATCCACGCTTTCAAACGGCTCATCCAGAAAGAAAAGTTTTGGCTCTACCAGCAACGCCGAACAAAATGCCAGTTTTTTCCGGCTTCCCGACGAAAGCTGTTTGGTCTGAATATTCCGGAACTCTTCAATTTCGAAATAGGCAAACAGTGAGGAGATTTTATCGTCAAGATGATCCGGTACGTTCTTGTACATTTCGCATATGTACCGGATAAACTCGATACTGGTAAAGTTTTCAAACAGAAGCGGCGGCTGCAATACCGAGGCAATATCCTTTTTGATGGCCACCTCGTTCGAACGGTTCAGCTCAAGGTTGTTGATGGTGATGCCACCTTCTTCGAATGTTAATAGCCCTGTTAAAATGCCAATCAACGTACTTTTACCTGCGCCATTGGGGCCAATCAAACCAAAAATGGTCCCTGCAGGTACGTCGAGATTCAGGTTTTTCAGAACCGGCTCCCTTCCGTACGATTTGGTAAGATTTTGAATGATTAAAGCTCGTTCCATAAACGGGGAATTACCTTCTGTTTAAAGGGCTCAGATATAGTTTTGAGTTTCTTCAGCAAAGAAATCAGAAGTAAGACATTTGCCGCGATTAATGCTGCAATATGATACCAGATATAAGGCTCAAAAATGATAAACGTAAAAATTCCAAGAATGGTCACGATAAACACCGAGGTAAAGGTAATGGATGCAGGCAAAACGGGATTTGAGACCGACATTACACTCACTTCTTCAATTTTTTTATAATTATTGATGCTGCTTTTTAAAATGTAGTGCATAAACACCAGCGAAATAAAAATAATGCCCAAATGCACCTGAATCATGACCGGAAGTGATGCAATAAACACCGGAACCATAATAAGTACAATACTTGAACCGCTCAGACAAACCAATAGTGCAGCCGTAATTCGTTGTTTTACAAGATACTCGGTTTCAACGGGCAATTGCAGAGAGAGTAGCAATTCCCGGTTTTCGAACCCGAACATATTGGTGAGCATCACCATCAAAAAAATTACCGGAATAAGAGTCAGAAAAACTCCAATCACGTACGTACCATCGCCCAAAATAATGATGTACGGAATCACAAATACATAGGTTATTAAAAGCTGAATCTTGCTGTATTTATGATTCCAGACGGCATAGAAATATTTTCCGCCTTCGTGTCCCAGCCATTTGATGAACCCTGATAGCTGACTTTTCTTTTGGGTGGCCGATGTGCTTTGCACCGGAGTTAAAAGTGCCGCTTTGGTGTTGGCCGCCAGATCTTTATTTATGAAGAACAAAAGCACGACAAAAACAGACAATAAAACAATCTGCTCGGTGAGGCCTGTTAACTCCGCACCAATGTAATAAATAAGATAGCCGGGTGAGTAGTAAAGCCAACCGAGAAATGCCTCGGCAGCACTCTGTGGCGATACAAAATACGGGGTGTAATCTATGTACATGGAAAGAAGAATGAAAAACAGGACAAGTGTTACAATAACTGCACCAACCTGACTGAACCGCTCGGATGAAAATAACCTGAATCTCCATTTTAGTGAATTGATGACACCATAATTTGCCAAAATAAACAGAACCACCACGATCAATTGCAGGGAAGATTGCGCCATATTGCCGAGATATATCAGCCAGAAAAACTGAAACATTAAATTCAGCGGATGGAAGAATCCGGCGATATTCAGATAGTTTGTAAGTTTTCCCACCGGCATGCCGAACGCCAGTAATTTCCGGTTTTCGTTAAGGCGCAAGCGGTTGATCTTCGTGAAAAAGATTTGGGACAACCACAGACCGTTCACAAAAACAAAGTTGGCAAAAAGCTGAATATCCGGTGTGATCCATGGATAAATTTGCTGAGCCATTGTGACATCGGCGAAAAGTAGCAGCAGAATTACACCCAGAAACTGGCCCACGATTAGCATAATGAACACCGAATAGAAAATCATCGCAGCAATTTCTACCCCCTGCAGGGAGCGCCACCACAATTTTGCATTCAATTCGGCGAATAGTTTAAACATAATGAGTTATTAGAAATCACTTGATGCAAAGTAATCATTGAACCCTGAAGGATTTTCACGGTTACCAGGTTTAAAAAGTAAACCCTAACAGAACTGAAAGATATCGGTGCTTTTCTCCATCGTCCATCTCTTCATTACTAAAAATGGATGTAAGGCCCAGCGCCCCTCTGATCTGTGCGTTGATCACATAATCACCCAGCCGCACATCTGTACCGATTCCTCCAAGCAGGCCGGTATCCACTTCACGTGTAAAATCGTCCAGGTCTCTTCTGCTGTCATCCACTCTTACCCGTTCGGCATTTACCATAAACCCAACGTATGGGCCAAAAACTATATGCGGAGATATCTTAGGCGTAACATCATAATTCAATTTTGCCAGAACCGGTACTTCGATATAATCAAATTCGGCAACGACAGCAACAATTTTGTCTGAAGCAGGATTTTCATATCCTTTTTGAGTAAAATAAACGCCTGTCTCCACGGATGGACGAATGTTATAGGGCAGTCGGTACGGCATATTTACGGTAAAGGTGGTGGCCATCGAGTAGCCGCCTCTGGAGTCTCTGCCATATCCCACCCCATAAAAATTAGACATGGACAGGCCGCCTCGAATACCGACGTCAAGATTCCATCGGCGTGGCGGGTCAACAATGGCCGGCTCCTCATCCTCCTCCACAATCTCCGGTTGTTCGGCTGTTGCAGCTTCATCGAGGACTGTATCAATCCGGATTAATCTCTCATCAGCATTAACTACACGAGCCACTGCTTCCGGTGATGAATATTCGAGAGCAAGAAGTACATCGCGGCCATTTACATCCGGATAAGCAATCGAGATAAAATAGGTGTTATCGGCCATGGAAATCTCAATTACAACTCCCGTTTCGATTGGATAAAGTTCAATATCAGTAAAAGATTCGGGCAGTGCAGACATGGTCACTCCCTCTGTTTCAAGCTCGGGAGCGTAGAGGGCAAATTGTAAAAGATTGGTGTCCGGCCGTGCTACACGGAATGAATCGGCCATTTCAGTCAGATGATGCCGAACTACAAACCCGAGTTCATCGGCCCTTTCGGCGATAGAAATGCGCTCGAGCTGAACCTGGGCTTTCACAGTTGCAAGTCCACAGCCAAAAAAAATGATTAGCAAAAACAACGAAATTTTTATAAATCTCATAAGATGATTTAAAATACCTGATATCGATCACGAAAGAGATCAATATCTGCATTTTTTCAGAGAAGTTATATTAGAAAACCAGGCTTGCGTTGGTTTTTAAACTTTTTGATAAAATACAGCCCGTCAAATATTTTTGGAAATGCAGGGCAACTTCATCAGCGTGGAATGATGAGATATTTATCAAACAATATTTTGTTACTCTTTAATCAGTTATTTTATTAATCAAACCATTTTCAACTACCACATTTCCCAGCTACGGAAAAAAGAAAAACAGCCCGGTTCTGATTTTAAGAACAGGGCTGTTTTAGATTTATCTTTTAAACGTAAATCATTATTTTTTAATCGGCTACAACAAAAATTCTCGGGGGAGACTGCCCCACGGCAAATTCTTCATCTGCATGCACAAATACCGAGTAGGTGTACATCCCGATTTCTGAATTATTCCGCACGGCCAGCACCAGGGGATTTCCGTCTCTGACTCTTCGGGTTCCATCTCCAAAAAGCCGGTCATCCGAAAACTGAAAAGAGGCGTCTGATCCTTCAACAACCCACCGGATTCTGTCGCCTCTTTGAACAATTACATCACTTCTGGTTTCGTCATTTGCCTGAACAACGCGCCACACATTATCGATTTTTTTAACAATAAGTTCATGCTCCTGTGGCTGCCCCACCGCATCTTGAACGGCAAAAAATGCCAGTGCAAAAACAAGAATTATTGTTAAGTAACTATTTATTGGTTTTTTATTCATAAAATCCTCCTGGATTTTTGTTAGTTTTAGAAACATCGTTTTTATTCAGAAAGTATTTTCTGAAGCCGTTCGTCAGAAATCAGATCATCAAGGTCAGGTTGATTCATGATTTCTGACCTGGAATGCCCATTTTCAATCGCTTTTCGAATCCACGCTAATGCTTCGTTTCGGTCTCCAAGGCGTTCGAAAGTTGTTGCAGCACGAAACATTACATCAGAATTTTCAGGGGCCAGTTTCAATGCTTTTTCAATGAGTAATCTGGCCTCATTCTCGTTACCCACAACGGCTTCATACCCGGCCAAATCGATGATCAGGTACGAATCATTGGGATTGATTTCCATTTCTTCTCTGGCAAGATCAATAGCCTTCTGATAAGTTTCGATTGCTTGATCCCGTTTTCCATTTATCCAGTAATAGGCTGTTGCAAGATTTCCCCACAGATGAGACTCCCGGTCATGTATTTCCAGAGCCGACTCATACATATTGGCCGCCTGTTCAAACTGCCCCTTTGCGTAATAAATGGTTCCCAAATTGGACAGGGCATCATAAGATTTATGAAGGTCAAGAGAGTGCTCGAACATGGCGATTGCCCTATCAAAATTTTCTGTGAGATAATACATTCCGCCAACATTCAAATATCCTCTGTAGTTATCGGGGGTAATTTCAATGACCCGGTTGAATTGCTCTATGGCTTTTTCATATTCACTATGCCGGTAGTAGAACCAGCCCAATCCGTTATATCCCTCCCAATAATCGGGCTTGAGCCGGATGGCCCTCATAAAAGCTGATTCTGCCTCTTCGATATTACCGGCATATTCATGGGCACGGGCCAAACCGCGATGTGCTTCTGCATTCATGGCATCGGTTGACAGTGCATCACGGAAATTTCCGATAGCCTGCTCGTAATTCCCCGTACCTGTGTTAATCATTCCAAGGGTAATGTTTACCTGCACAAGCTTATCATTCAAATTTCGTGCATACTCTGCGTGCTCAATCGCTTTTTCCACCCATTCTCTCTCTCGTGTAATTTGAAATTTTCGCCAATTAGCCTGTCCCAGACCCGCGTATGCCAAAGCAAATTCAGGGTCAAGCACTACGGCTTCTTCATAAGCTGCCAATGCCAGTTCAACATTTTCAAGTCCATCGTGAAAGTCCTGCAAATAACCCAACCCTTGTAGATAGAGCTCAAAAGCTTCCGGGTCAGATGTATTGCCCTCTCTGATTGCCCGCTCTGCTTCCGGGTTCAACTCCAGATTGAGCATTGTCAGCAAATTTTCAACCGATTTATTATGCAATTCCAGTACCTCAGATGCATTCACATCGATAACTGCTGAATTGATTTGCCGGAGATTTTTTGTGTTAATCAGAGTAACGGTCAGACGAAGCCTGTCTGCAATCGGCTGAAGGCTGCCGGCAATAGCATAATTCACGCCAAATTTTTTGTATGCTTCTGATGCACTTGTGATGTTTTCATTTCTCAACTCACCGGCCGGTACCACAAGCAAATCTCTCTGAAACCTTTGCAGCTGCGAAAGATTGCTGGTTATGGTTTCCACAAGACCGTCGCTAAAAACCTGTCGGCCCGGGTCATCACCGATATTTGTAAAAGGCAGCACAGCCAGATGTATGGATTCGGAACCCGGCAGCGGCAATGAATTTTGAGAATCATCCCGAAATGCAAAGACCAAAACGGTAATGACCGCCAACACGCCAATCACACCGGCGTATAATATAGTTTTTCTCTTTTTGGAAACACTCTCGCTGGACTTGTATTGTGAACTCCTGGCATCAGAACTGCTGCCAAGCTCCTGATTTGTATATTCAAAAATATTGAGTAAATCATTCATCAGCTCAGCGGCCGACTGATAACGCTCTTCTGGTTCTTTTTCCAGGCATCGGAATATTAGCGATTCGAGTTCTGCCGGTATCTCGGTTTCAGACTTTTCAATTGGTGGTGGGTCTGTGTTCATAATCGAATACATCACAGAGTGCTCATAAACCCCACCAAATGGCAATTTTCCTGTTACCATCTCATATAAAACCACCCCGAAAGACCAGATATCCGACCTGCGATCTGACTCTTCTCCCTGAATCTGTTCCGGCGACATGTAAGCGGCTGTTCCCACAGTAGAGCCGTCTTTTGTGAGACGTTCAGTATCTGCAATTTTTGCAAGGCCGAAGTCCAAAATTTTTATTTCACCGGTTTTAGATACAATGATATTGGCCGGTTTAATATCGCGATGAGTAATTCCTTTTTCATGTGCTGCCTTCAGCCCTCTGACTATTTGCAGTGAGTAACTGGCAATGCTTTCTTGCTTATTACCACTCAGCTCTGCAGTCGCATCCGGATATATAAAATGATTTTTGATGAGTTGCTGCAAATCAATTCCGTCGATGTATTCCATCACAATAAATTGATTGCCGCTATCATCTTCTTCGATACTGTAAATCTGGCTGATATTGGTGTGATTTAACTGAGCAGCCGATTTGGCCTCATGTAGAAAACGGGAACGGTTTTCCGGAGTCATGGAGGCGTGATCTGGTAAAAATTTGAGTGCAACGTCCCGGCTTAATTTATTGTCCCGGGCTTTGTAGACCACACCCATACCCCCTTCGCCGAGTTTTTTTTGAATCGTGTAATGCGATATTTCTTTGCCAATCATTGTTGGTTCAGCCCATTAAAATTTTTTTACTTCTGCAATTTGTCTATCTGAAATCTTTACTTGTTACCATAGTAAATTTGCTGATTCCGATATCCTGGCTTGTAACCGTTTTTGAAAATTTAGACTGCTTTTCTGCTGCCATTTTCCAGTGGTATAGTCCACCAAGCGTATGATTCACCTTATGCAAAAAACTCTGGAATTTGCCTTTCTCCTCATACGTTTCGATGGATGTTAAATCATCCCAAATGGTCAGCGAAATCATCTCGCCGTTATACTTTGAATTGTCCAGAAGAAATGCGTATCGGCACCCGGAAATTTTCTTCAATTGTGGCAAAATCTCTTCTTCATAAACTCTGCTGAATTCCTCTTTTTTTCCTTTGTTGATTTTAAGAGAGAGGATTCGCAAGTATCTTCTTCCGGACGGCACTTTTTTGGGAATTGTTTCGTCGTCGATCACAGCCGGATAAGATTTTACTTCAGGCTCTGCCGGTAAAGGAATGTATTCCACTGTATTTTCGCTGGAGAGCTGTATTTTCCACTCACTTCCCTTCTCCAGCATATGCTGAATGGATTCGAGGTTTTGCTCAAATTTTCCGGATTGGACATAAGAGTTTGCATCTTTTTCAGACGTCCAAATCGTTAGCGAAATATACCGGTCCGGCTGATCCTGACTATGGAGTAACCCGGCAAAAATGCATCCGGGCGTGCATTCAAGTGAACTGATAATTTTATCCGAATAGATTTCAGCCAGCCTCTGTTCGGCTTCTTTTTTTGCCGATGCTTCCACCATACGCAAATACATGATATCCTCCTCAGTTTTATTGATTTCTTCTCAATGCCATTGCGGTAATATCATCAAACAACTTCTCTTTTCCGC
>SL_3KL_010_SEDDRAFT_10002009_pt1 | contig 18666 bp, 19 predicted proteins | sample SodLakKL_010_SED_2_FD_10381 | JGI IMG/M metagenome (IMG submission 10381) | reverse complement strand
ATAGTATTCCAGCGGGGTACTTCCTTCGTGCAGTATTCAAATATATTTGTTATAATTCGCATCGATGGTTTTGGCGGGAATATATATGTTCCGCGGGCTATGTATTCTTTGAGGATATCATTTTGTATTGTGCCGCCGATCTTATCTTTTGGAACTCCTTGTTTCTCGGCAACGGCAATGTAAAGCGCAAGCAATACCGAAGCCGGAGCATTAATGGTCATTGAAGTTGTTACCTTATCGAGCGGAATATCCTTTAAAAGAATTTCCATGTCGGCAAGCGTATCGATTGCAACACCTACTTTGCCGACCTCTCCGTATGCCAGCGGAGCATCGCTGTCGTACCCGATCTGTGTGGGTAGATCGAATGCTACAGAGAGTCCGGTTTGTCCCTGTGAGAGGAGGTAGCGATACCGCTTATTCGATTCACTTGCGGTTCCGAACCCCGCATACTGGCGCATCGTCCATAACCGGCCGCGGTACATTGATGGCTGTACACCGCGCGTATACGGATACTCACCCGGGTAGCCTGTCTGCTCGTTATATCGATTAAGCTCGACGTCAACCGGAGTATATAACGGCTTTACCGGTTCAAATGAGGCGGTTGTAAAAGTCTCCTGTCGTTCGGGATTTTTCTCTATGGATTTTTTATACGTATTGTTCTCCCATTGTCGGTATGCAGTTTGGACTTTTTGTTTAAGATCTTGTGCTGACGACATTGTAAATCCTCTGTAGGTTCGGATGAAATAATCCTTAATATAACCACAAAAACACTAAAACACTAAATTCCGAATAAACTCCATCATACTTTCCAACACAACCGGTCTTGCCTGAAAGTGCGGCACGTGGCCACAATCAGAAATCATATGCTTTTTCGAATCACCCTGCACAGTATTTACAATTGCATCGACCTGTGCTTCGGTTCCATATTCGTCATCGTCTCCCTGCATGATTAATGACGGTGCGGTAATAGTCTTTAATTCTTTGACGATATTCCAGTTACGGAACTCTGCCGATAACCATGTATCTGCCCAGCCATAAAATAACGCATCTGTTTTATCGCCGTGATATTTCGACAATCCTTTTTTTAGTTTGCCGGATTCGTATGTTTCGACGGCACGTTGTATGCCTTGAATGGTTATATCTTCAAGAAAAACATGAGCCGCTTCGGTTATAAGTCCTGCGGTTTTATCAGGGTATTGTGCAGCATAGAGCAATGCAATTGTACCTCCGTCACTGTGTCCGATAAAGAAAGGATTATCAATCCCGCTTACATCAAGAATTGGAGTGAGGTATTTCAGGGCTTCGTCGTGTAAATAGCGGGGAGTTCTGCGTTGTGGTAATGGATCGGACTTACCGTGACCGAGCCGGTCATATACCAACCCGGTTAAGCCGGTCTCGTGGCAGATTTGTTCGGGGAAATCGCGCCAGAGATCTATGCATCCGAGTCCTTCATGCAAAAATACTAAAACCGGAGATTGAGCTGATTGTGATGGGGATACCCACTTGACAGCAAAACGGTATTCATCTACCGTAACATATGTATTTTCTATTTGTAGTGTGTTTACTTCTTTGTCCATTCTTCCATCATTTTTTGTAATTCTGTTTCTGATAATTTTGGTAAATCGTAATGACCGCACCGATGCCGTTGTCGCAATGCTTCAAACAACGTAACGGCACAGGCAACGGATACGTTCAGGCTCTGTATCATGCCAAACATTGGTACCTGAAAAGTGCCATCGGCTTTTTTTGCCGCTTCATCGGAAACGCCGCGGTTTTCGTTACCGAAGACAAGAGCAATTTTTTGATCGAGATCGAGATCGTATAAATTATTTGTATCATCGGCAATTCGGGTTGCATAAATTGCAAACCCCTCATTTCGCAAAAATTTGTAACAATCGTCGATAGATCGGTGTTTTCTCCGGTTGATCCACTTTTTTGCACTTGCAGAACTTTTTTTCCCGATATCGGGGAATGATTCGATGGTATACACTAATTGTACTTCTTTAACGCCCACGGCATCGCACGAGCGGAGGATTGCACTGACATTATGCGGATCGTGTATATTTTCAATTACAACAGTTAGATCCGGCTGCTTGTGGCGTAAAACACGCTCAATTTTTTTTGATCTGCGGTCGGTTATCATAAATATTTTATATAATATTCCATCAAATATTGACTATAATCACGATGTTTCTTAAATTTACAAAGATTTTTTGTTTTAATAAATGATAACAAAGCAGTCGACAACATAAACTTCAGTACATACATACCACCGGGTACATGACCACACTTCTGTCTGTCGTTGCACCGCAATCGGTAAATGTAAATTTTAAAGAGGAAATACTATAGATGTTCTCTGTATTGTGGGTAGTATTTATACCGTTCATTTTTGCAGCTCTCACACCTTTAATTCAAAAATTTATTGGAGAGGATCGAATCGGTTTATGGGGAGTGATTGCTGCTTTACTTTCCTTTGGCGGGGTGCTATCGCTGGCCGGTTATGGGTTAGGTGACGAACCGCTTTATGTCATTTATGAATGGGCACCCACGTTTGGTTTAACCCTTGGATTTTATATTGACGGATTAAGCTGGCTGTTCGCGTTTTTGATATCGGGTATCGGGGTTCTCATCAATCTGTATGCTTATTGGTATCTGCATAAGCCCGATCCGTTCGGTCGTTTCTTTGCATACCTTCTGTTCTTTATGGGCTCAATGTTGGGGCTCGTCCTCTCATCAAATTTGATTATTTTAATAATTTTCTGGGAACTGACGACAATCAGCTCGTTTCTTTTAATCGGCTACTGGTCTCACACAGAACGTGCCCGGTACGGTGCGGTGAAATCTATTCTGGTTACCTCGGTAGGCGGACTTGCGATGATCGGTGGCGCTGTAATACTTACCGTTATTACAGGAACCGCTGAATTTCCCGAGCTCATAAAAAAAGCCGCTTTTATTCAGGAGCATGCATTATTCTTTCCCATTCTACTCTTACTCATGTTGGGTGCGTTCAGTAAATCTGCACAGTCGCCGTTTCATATCTGGTTGCCCGATGCTATGGAAGCACCGACACCGGTCAGTGCATTTCTCCATTCCTCTACCATGGTTAAAGCAGGTGTGTTTCTCATTGCCCGTGTGCATCCGATATTTTCAGGCAGGGAGGAGTGGATATTATTAATTGCATCGATCGGTTTAATTACTATGGTGCTTGGAGCGTATTATGCATTGCGGAAAGTTGATCTGAAGGCGATCCTTGCATATTCGACGGTGAGTCAGCTCGGCTTGATGATCATGGCACTTGGTTTTGCGGATGTACTCGGGGCAAAGGCAACGGCTTTTCATATTATGAATCATGCAGCGTTCAAAGGTATGCTCTTTTTGGTGGTCGGGATTATTGACCATGAAACGGGAACACGTGACATTTCCAGGTTAAGTGGGTTGCGGTTCACTATGCCGAAGACCGCCGTGCTTGCATTTATCGGTGCGTTTGCTTCGGCGGGTATCCCGCTCTTTAACGGATTCCTCAGCAAGGAATTGATATTCGAGGCAGCGTACGATCAGATCGGTGTTGCTTCATGGATGGCAGTCTTTCCGGTATTTGCTGTCGTCGGAAGCATTTTGACATTTACCTACTCGATGAAAATTTTCTTCAGAGTGTTTTACGGTGAGGAAGCCAAAGAGTTGCCGAAACATCCCCACGATCCGCCATTCGGTATGCTATTCTCACCGGGATTGCTTGCTGCGGTCACTGTCATAGTCGGTATTCTACCATTTATTGCAGAAAGGTTTGTCAATGCCGCAACGGCTGCAATAACGCAGCAACCGGCAGACTTTTATCTCACAATCTGGCATGGATTTACCCCTGCATTATGGATGAGCGTGGTAACCGTTGCTATAGGTATTGTGTTATATTCCCGGAAAGCTCTGCTTGAAGTGCTTCACTCGAAGCCGCCATTCGGGTTGACGGTGAACGCGATGTATGACTGGTGGTATCCGAATATAATGCTTGGCGCAGAGAAATTGATCGGTGTGTTCCAGAGCCAGAAGATCAGATTTTACTTTATGTATATTCTCGGCATGGTGGTAGTTCTGTGCGGCTGGGTACTGATACGTGACGGCCACTTCCGTTTTATACCGCACGATCTGATGCATGCAGAGACCTATGAATATCTAGGAGCACTCGCTTTTATACTCGCGACAATTGGTGTGGCATTGTTCAGAAGCCGGCTTGCAAAAGTCATCTCTCTTGGTGTCGTCGGCTATATGTTGTGTGCAACATTTATCGTCCTCCGGGCACCCGATCTTGCATTGACACAGCTGCTTGTCGATATCGTTACGGTGATATTGTTTGTTCTGGTAATCTACTTCCTTCCGCAGCTTAAAGAGGTAAAGGAATCGTTATCGGTAAAAATACGTGACCTCGCTGTGGCTGGATTAACCGGAGCATTTGTAACGGTATTCGTACTGGCAGTATACGCACACCGGCACACGACATCGGTGGCGGAATATTTCCTTGATAACGCCTACGAACTTGCCGGGGGAACCAACGTCGTTAATGTAATTCTGGTGGATTTCCGTACTTTCGATACGCTCGGCGAGATCATCGTTCTTGCAATTGCGGGACTCGGCGTGTATGCGCTTGTTCGAATGGGAGTTGCACATAAGAAGAAAAAGGATAGCAGCATATGATAAGCTTAATATTGCATCGAGTAACACGCGTTATCATACATATTTTATTGATATTTTCAATTTTTCTTTTATTGAAAGGACACAATGAACCCGGCGGCGGATTTATTGCTGGACTTATGGCCTCCGTATCTATTGTGCTGGTGTACCTCACGTATGATATCGAAACGGTGAAACGATTTATGCCGATCTCATATCCGGCGATGATCGCACTCGGTTTATTTTTTGCAACCGGTATGGGATTGGGCGGTGTCGTGTTGGGGTATCCTTTTCTTACTCAAACATTCGATTATTTCCAGATACCTTTGGTTGGTGAAATAGAACTCGCAACCGCCTTGATATTCGACATCGGGGTTTTCCTGACGGTCGTGGGTGCGACTTTGTTAATTATCTCGTCTATCGGAGAAGGTTCATAATGATAGGTTTGTTGGCAATAATTATCGGTTTCCTCGTAGGAACCGGAACATATCTGATACTAAAGAAAACCGCCTTCAAGGTGGCGCTCGGACTTGTGCTGTACGGCCAGGCGGCAAATTTATTGATTATTACAATGGGTGGCGTCAAACTTGGCGAACCACCAATTATTTTACGTGAAGCTGGTATCAGTTACAGTGATCCGCTTGTTCAGGCGTTGATCCTGACCGCTATTGTTATCGGATTCGGGGTGACGTCGTATTTACTCGTGCTCGTGTACCGTGCGTATCAGGCACATGATTCAGACAGCGTAGACCTTTTTGAGGAAGTAGATGATAAATAATCTTGCGGTTTATCCGATTTTAATACCGCTTGTCGCGGCAATCATTCAATTATTCTTTGCAAAAAACACGTTCGTGCAGCGGGTTTTAAGTGTTGTTTCATCGGCACTTATACTTATTGCCGTTGTTTTCTTGTACATCGATGTGCGTACCAACGGCATTCAGGTTTACTGGATGAGTGACTGGGTGGCGCCCTTTGGTATTACGATTGTGGCGGATCTCCTGGCTTGTTTTATGCTTTTCCTGTCAGCGCTCGCGTCGCTTGCGATGTCGGCGTATGCGATGGTAGATATCGATGCGAACCGGGAGAAATATTTCCACTTTCCGCTGTTCCAATTACTTTTAATGGGAATCAACGGTGCGTTTCTGACCGGCGATATATTTAACCTCTTTGTTATGTACGAAGTTATGTTGATGGCTTCGTATGTATTGCTCGCACACGGTAGTGAGGCACGCCAGCTCCGCGGATCGTTGCACTATGTGATGATCAATTTGTTTGCATCCACGTTTTTCCTCTTCGGTATCGGATTGATTTACGGAATTACCGGTACCTTAAATATGGCTGACATTGCAGTCGCGGTACAAAATGCAGATCCCGACACTCAGGGATTGCTGACGGCGGTATCGATGATGTTGTTTGTGGTGTTTGGTGTGAAGACGGCGCTGGTTCCCCTCTTTTTCTGGATGCCAGACGCCTACCCACAGCCGCCCGTTGCAACAGCAGCAATGTTCGCTGCAATTATGACAAAGGTTGGAGTGTACTCTATTACCCGTACATTTACTTTAATGTTTCCGGGCGATGAGTTTACGTTAACGGTGATAAAAATTGTAGCAGTTGCCTCGATGTTGATCGGTGTGCTCGGTGCTATTGCACAGACGAATTTCAGAAGGCTGCTGGCATTTCATAGCGTGAGCCAGGTCGGCTTTATGGTTCTCGGTGTCGGTTTCTTTTCACCGATGGGATTGGCTGGATCGATATATTTTGTGATGCATCATAGTATGATAAAATCGTCGTTGTTTTTATGTTCGGGTATAGCCGAGCGGTTAACCGGTAACCGGGATATTAAAAAGATGGGTGGAATCATTGAGAAACATCCATTTTACAGTGCGTTGTTCCTTATTGCGGCGTTCTCACTTGCCGGTTTGCCGCCATTCAGCGGTTTCTTCGGTAAGTTAATCCTGCTCTTTGCCGGCGCTGAACTGAATGAGTATATCTTCTTAGCGGCAATACTTGTCGGCGGTTTTCTCACGCTATTTTCTATGGTTAAAATATGGCAGATGGCGTATTGGGGAAAACGCGAGCCTGAGTTTAACAAAGTGAAAGTCGGTTCGTTTATATGGGGGATTATCATATTGGTCGGTATGTCGATGGTACTGGCAATCTTTGTTCAACCGGTTTATGATATGGTGCTTGAAGCCGCTGAACAATTGCTGGATCCATCGCAGTATATTAATGCGGTTTTAAGAAAGTAAATAAAATTTCTAAGGACATATGAAAATATCAAGAATAATATTTCACATCGTTCTTGCTTTGCTCTGGTGTATGATGCACAATAGTTTTCATCCGGCAACGTTCATTATCGGTTACCTGCTGGCGTGGGCAAGCACCTCGATGTTCATGATTTTGAGCAAATATAAACCTTTCCGGATGAATATTTGGGAAGCAATAAAACTATTTTTCGTATTTCTTAAAGAAATGATAGTAGCAAATATTCAGATCGCATATATCATCATCAGCCCGCCGATGAATATACGACCGGGATTGGTGGAATATCCGCTTGATATTAAAAATGAGGGGGCAATCGTATTGCTTGCCAATATGATATCGCTGACACCGGGAACCCTGAGTGTTGATATTGCCGAGGATCGAAAATATATCTATGTCCACGCAATGGTAATGGAAACGCCCGATCAACTGAAACAGAAGATTAAAGATACATTTGAAAGACGAATTCTAAAAATGCTCGGTGAAGAAGCGGAGGAGCGTAGACCATGATTGAATATCTGGCACTGATAATTTTAATTATAATATCTCTTTCTATAGCTTTATGTATGATACGGGTTTACAAAGGTCCCTCGACACCCGATAGAGTGATGGCACTCGATACTATTGCTGTGAACGTCCTTGCATTTATTGTTATACTCTCTATTGTTCTCGGTACTGAAATGTTTTTCGATGCGGTACTGGTAATAGCGGTGATTGCGTTTGTCGGAACCGTTGCGATCTCTAAGTATTTAATGAAGGGAGATATCATAGAATGAATTTACAGGAGATCATTGTTGCCTTTTTCCTCTTGGTCGGTATCTTTTTTATTATTACCGGTACGGTCGGATTGTTACGGCTCCCCGATTTTTATAATAGAATACACGCACCGACAAAAGCAACCACACTTGGCGTGAGCAGCACTATTCTCGGTGCCGTTATTCATTTTTACGGCTTTCCGCCGGCCGACGGTTTTAAAGAATTGCTTGCAATCCTGTTTATTTTTCTAACCGCTCCGGTAGGTGCGCATATGCTTGCCAAAGCTGCGTACCATTCAAAGATAGATTTATGGAAAGATACTATTGTAGACGAGCGTGCCGGTAAACGTGTGATCGGAGAGGAAAAAATGCCGAGTGAAGAAAAATTGGAAAAAGAAGAGGAAGAGCGAACACCAGAATAATTACTTTCCGTGCAACTTGACTTTTAATAGACAGTTTCCGATTCTTAATAGTAACCCGAAACACTTACCGGAGAGTTTATTATGTATTCTCGGACCTTCATGCTTTTAAGTGTGAGCACTCTGCTCACATTTTTTATTTTATCGTCCTCTCAATCACAGGAATCGTATCAACTTCCGCCACAAGAGGTTGTCGATATACTCGATGCGCCACCTCTTCCCATTACCCGTATCAGTCCTGATGGTACTCACATGTTGTTTTTACACCGTGAGTCAATGCCGGTAATTGAAGATCTTGCCGTTGAGTATATTAACCTGGCAGGATTCCGTGTCGATCCACAACGAAATACGCGTTATTCACCGTCCGCAAGAGTATATGCATTACGGGTAAAAAATATTGAAACCGGTGAAGAGTGGGATATCCGCGTGCCGGACGACGCTAACCTCGGTTCGATCGAATGGTCGGCAGATGGAAGAATGATTGCGTTTAAACACACGACCGACGAGGGCGTCGAACTCTGGATTGCAAATATCACAACGGGTGAATCACGTCAAATACCCGGTGTGTATATTAACGATGTGTATGGTTCACCATTGCAATGGATGCCGGGTGAACGGACTATCCTCGCACAGATTGTTGTCGATGATCGGGATCCAGAGCCGGCGCCGTCGATTATTCCAGACGGCCCCATTGTACAGGAATCTGACGGTACTCCCTCACCTGCGCGAACCTATCAGAATCTGCTGACGAACCCCGATGATGAGCGATTATTCGATTACTATACTACATCTCAATTAGTAAAAATCGATGTTACGGATAATTCAATAACAACACTCGGGGAACCGGCGATTTACCGGAATATTTCTCCTTCTCCACGTGGAGATTTTCTTCTTGTTTCACGGATCGTTAAACCGTATTCATATCTTCTGCCTGCATTCCGTTTTCCGAACGAAGTGAAGGTGTGGTCCCGGACCGGTGAAAAAGTTGCACATCTCGCATCAATACCGCTTGGCGAAGAAATTCCGTTATTCGGTGTTGTTACCGGTCCCCGCGGTCATCGATGGGTGCAAACCGCTGAAGCAAGCATAATGTATATTGAAGCACTCGATGAAGGAGATCCGAATGTTGAGGTAGATTATCGCGACAGGGTAATGGTGCTCGAATATCCATTCGATGGCGAACCAAAAGAGTGGACAAGCACTGGTTATAGATTTACCGGTGTTACCTGGGGGGATGATGTTGCTATATTGAACGAGCTCGACCGGCCGAAGAGTCACTTGCGAACGTGGCTTCTTGACCCAACCGATCTTGATGCTGAGCCGCACCTTCTCCACGACCGTGATCCGCAGGACAGGTATAATGATCCGGGAAGACCTGTCATGACCTATGATGAATTCGGAAACCGGAAAATACTTCATTCACCGGACGGTAATAATATTTATCTAACAGGCGATGGTGCTTCTCCGGAGGGAGATCATCCGTTTCTGGATATATTTAATCTCTATACACAGGAAACCGACCGTATATGGCAAACCGGCAGCGATCACTATGAATATGTTGTCGATTTACTTGACCGCGATGCCGGGCGACTTATAACGCGGCGTGAAACACAAACCGATCCGCCAAACTATTATCTGCGTGATCTGGTTGAAAATTCAATTTCATCACTTACAGAATTTGCCGATCCTCATCCTCAGTTAACCGGTATACATCGTGAGATGATCACCTACGAGCGTGAAGACGGCATACAGTTGTCGGCAACGTTGTATCTGCCGCCGGGATACGAGGAGGGGGACCGCCCGCCGCTTGTCGTATGGGTATATCCGTGGGATTACGCGTCACCCGATGCAGCCAGTCAGGTGCGTGGTAATCCGAACCGGTTTACTTTTTTCCGTGGTTCATCACATTTGTTTTTCCTGACGCAAGGGTATGCAATTCTCGACGGTCCAAGCCTTCCTATAATCGGTGAACACGGTAACGATACCTATGCCGAGCAATTGGTTATGGGTATGGAAGCGGCAATCGAAAAAGTTGAAGAGATGGATGTTGTTGATACCGGAAGGATGGGAGTCGGCGGGCATAGCTATGGAGCATTTTCAACGGCCAATTTATTGATCCATACCGATATGTTTCGTGCGGGAATTGCACGTAGCGGAGCATATAATCGTACACTGACTCCGTTCGGTTTTCAGCGTGAGCGCCGCACATTCTGGGAAGCGCGTGATACCTATATGGAAGTATCTCCGTTCACGCATGCGAATAAAATCGAGAAACCGATTCTGCTTCTGCACGGAATGGATGATAGCAATTCAGGTACCTATCCGATGCAATCCGAACGTTTGTATCACGCACTACGCGGACTCGGCGGGGTGACACGCTATGTGCAATATCCGTATGAAGATCATGGTTACCGGGCACGTGAATCGGTAATGGATGTGTTGTATCATATGGTTGACTGGTTTGATATGTATGTGAAAGATCATCCGGTAACCGCTAATTAAATTGTTTCATCACTTAGAGCAAACAATAGCACAAGGAGCGATAACATGGGTATCGTAAAGCCCTTTTCAACTATCACCGAAATGTTCGTTAATGTTACCGATACGTTCATTAACGATTCAAGACCGATGTACCGGTATAAAAAGGACGGGGAGTATCACGACCTGTCATTTAAAAGAATGCGTGAATGGGTGGAAGAATTTGCAGCCGGATTGGCTTCGCTCGGTCTTGCAAAAGATGATAAACTTGCTATTATATCCGAGAACCGCCCGGAATGGGTAGTTGCCGATATAGGAACATTGTATCTGGGAGCGGTTGATGTACCGATTTATCCGACATTAACCGCCAAACAGGAAGAATTTATCCTGAACGACTCGGGAACGAAAATAGCAGTTGTTTCAAATCAGTATCAACTCAACAAGATACTTAAAGTTCGTGACGAGATACGCACACTCGAACATATTATTGTTATGAATGATATTAATGTGTCCGGAGAGAAAAATGTTCATACCATGTCGTCAGTGTGCAAGCAGGGGAAGAAGTATCTTGAAAAGGATCCCGACCTGCTTAAAAAGTCCCGGGCCGATGTAAAACCGGACGATCTCCTGACCATTATTTACACATCAGGCACGACCGGCAATCCGAAAGGCGTTATGTTAACTCATAATAATCTTGTGTCGAACATTATCGGCACTACATCGATTATCGAGATAAGTTCAAAGGATGAGTTGCTATCATTTCTTCCGCTTTGCCATTCTTTCGAACGTATGGCAGGATACTACACGGCAATGGCCTGCGGTTGTACCGTTGCGTATGCCGAGAGCATTGATACCGTTCGGGATAATTTGCTTGAAATACGGCCGACTATAGTAACGACCGTTCCCCGATTGTTTGAGCGAATTTATTCACGAGTCAAACAACAGGTGGAAAGCAGTCCGCCGGCCCGTCAGAAAATTTTCAACTGGGCAATTGATGTAGGGAAGCGGTATATCGAAGCGTCAAAGCAAAACCGCACCGGTATAGTTCTTAAGGGACAGCATGCACTTGCAGATAAACTTGTTTTCAGTAAGTTAAAAGAACGGACAGGGGGAAGGATTAGATTCTTTGTTTCAGGTGGAGCAGCGCTTGCCCGTGAACTCGGTGAATTTTTCGAGGCACTCGGTATTATCATTGTAGAGGGGTACGGTCTTACTGAAACATCACCCGTCATCACTGCTAACCGTCTCGACGATTATAAGTTTGGTTCTGTTGGAAAGCCTATTACCGGTGTCGAGGTGAAAATTGCACAGGATGGTGAAATCCTCGCACGTGGTCCTAATATTATGAAGGGATATTATAATAACAAAAAAGCAACCGAGGAAACAATCGATAAAGACGGGTGGCTCCATACCGGTGATATTGGTGTCTTCGATGCAGAAGGTCACCTGATGATAACCGACCGGAAGAAACACCTCTTTGTAAGCTCGGGCGGAAAAAATATAGCACCGCAGCCGCTGGAAAATCTCTTTCTGCAATCGAAGTATATAGATCAATTTGTGCTCATCGGCGATAAACGGATGTTCTTGAGTGCACTTATCGTTCCCGATTACGATGCATTAAAAGAATACGCAGATTCAAACAAATTGCCGTATAAAACGAAAGAAGATCTCACAAAAATTCCGGAGGTGCATAAACTTATTGACGAAGACATTCGCCGGCTGCAAAAAGACCTTGCAAACTACGAACGTGTGCGTCGGTTTGCTATCCTTGAAAAACCGTTGTCGATTGAGGATGGTGAAATAACACCGACAATGAAGGTGCGCAGAAAAGTTGTTGAAGAACGATATCGTAATTTAATTGAAGGTATGTACCGGGGAGTGAATTAAATCCCTACCTTAGCATGGAGCGGAATATTATTCCGCTCCTTTGTATTCGTTGACTTTAACACTTTTTTTCGGTAATTTTACATATCTTTTTATCTTAAATATTAATAAGCAGTTACATTCCCAAGAAATTAAACGATGTTCGATGCTTGAAAGTTATTATCCAATCTTTTTGATGCTCGGCATAGCGGTTCTCTTCTCCGTTGTAATGCTCAAAGCTTCCACACTATTTGGTCCGAAACGCCCGACGGACGAAAAATATACTACTTATGAAAGCGGTATGGAACCTGTTGGCCAGGCACGCGACCGCTTTTCGGTGAAGTTCTATATGGTCGGTGTACTCTTTATCCTGTTCGATATTGAGCTTGTATTTCTCTTCCCATATGCGGTAAACTTCTACGAACTCGGGTTGTTTGGATTTGTAGTGATCTGGATCTTTTTGGCGATCCAGCTTATCGGATTTATTTATGAATGGAAAAAAGGAGCTTTGGAATGGGATTAGAGAAAGCAATGGGTGACAGCTTTGTAATTACAAAACTGAATGAAGCAATTCGTTGGTGTCAAAAAAATTCCATATGGCCGCAGCCGATGGGCATCTCATGCTGCGCAATTGAAATGATGGCGTTTGCCAGCCCTCGATTTGACGTTTCACGGTTCGGTTCTGAAGTGTTCAGGTTCTCGCCGAGGCAAGCCGATCTTATGATCGTTGCCGGAACGACGACCTATAAAATGGCCCATGTAGTCCGCAAGATTTACGATCAGATGCCCGATCCGAAATGGGTTATAGCGATGGGTGTGTGTACTTCATCCGGCGGCATGTACCGTACATATTCAGTAGTGCAGGGTATCGACCAGTTTATTCCTGTCGATGTCTATGTTGGCGGATGCCCGCCACGACCCGATAATCTCATTAACGCGCTGATGATGATCCAGAAAAAGATACAGCAACAGGGAAGTCAGGAGCACCATCAAGCGCAGCCCATATACATTGATCAACCCGCAAATATTTCTGTTTAAAATATGATAGCACAACGAGCAGTAGAAAAGCTCAGGGAACAATTCAACGATGTAGTACACGAAGTTATTGAATTCCGCGAGCAGCTATTAGTCAGAATTGAAACTTCATCCATTCGTGAAGTATGTCAGTTTCTTCGAGACGACGAAGAACTGAAGTTCGATATGGCAATAGACGTACTTGGTGCAGACCGCCTGGTACCTGTGGATAACCCCACAATGCACGGATATGTCAACGATCCGTTTGATCGCGAGCTCCGCTCAAAACAAGAGCATATACCGGCGGATGAACGATTTGAAGTGATATACGTCCTGTATTCAAATATGAACAACGAGTATATACGATTAAAAGTGCGTGTAGCAGAGGAAGGGCAAAGGGTGCCGTCAGTTGTAGCGGTATGGAAGTCGGCTGATTGCGCAGAACGTGAAGTGTATGATATGTTTGGTATCGAATTTGAAGGCCATCCTGATTTACGGCGTATCTATATGCCGGAATATTTCGAACATTATCCGTTGCGAAAAGATTTCCCGCTGATGGGAATACCGGGATCACTGCCATTGCCGGATAAACAATGAGATGAGTCTAATATTCAACTGACCCTGTCTTTCGAGAATAAATCAATAGACATATGAAAACCGATTATACACCCGATACATCAAAAAGTAAAATCTACGAAGCACTGATAGACCAATATACCAGCATTGAAAGCGACGATCCGCTCGGTAGTGATATGGTGCTCAATTTCGGACCACAGCACCCCGCTACACACGGTGTATTACGGTTATTGCTGCGGCTCGATGGCGAACGTATTATTGGTTGCGTTCCGGAGGTCGGATATCTACACCGTGGATACGAGAAACTTGCCGAGAACATGACCTATCACGAATACATACCACACACCGACCGGCTCGATTATCTATCACCACTTGCAAATAATATGGCGTATGCTCTTGCCGTCGAACGACTTGCCGGTATCGAGGTGCCGCCGCGGGCACAATATATTCGCACAATTTGTTCAGAGCTTGCCCGGATTTCTTCGCACCTTATGGCGACAGGATCAATGGCAATGGATGTTGGGGCCTTGACGGTATTGTTGTGGACCTTCCGCGAACGCGAAAAACTTTATGATATTTTTGAAGTATTAACCGGTGCGCGTTTTACGACAAGCTATTCACGCATAGGCGGTGTGGCGCAGGATTTGACCGCTGATGTGGAGAAAATGATACATGAATTTCTCGATTATTTACCCGAAGCAATTCACGAATGTGAACGCCTGTTAAACAGAAACCGCATTTTTGTTGAACGATGTGACGGTATTGGTATTATTAATGGAGATGATGCGATTGCCTATGGTTTAACCGGTCCCAACTTGCGCGGTTCGGGAGTCGGCCGCGACCTGCGCCGTGATCGTCCCTATTTTGTTTACCCTGAACTCGATTTTGATGTTATTACCCACGAGGGGGGTGATTCGCTTGCGAGATATTATGTCCGGCTTGATGAAATGTATGAAAGTGTTAAAATAGTCAGGCAATGTCTTGATAAAATACCGGAAGGCGAAATTCACGCAAACAAGCCAAAGAAAGTATTACCACGAAAAGAACGTGTCTACACACGTATGGAAGAAATGATTCATGACTTTATGCTCGTGAACTTCGGCATCGATCCGCCGGCAGGTGAAGTATATTCGGCAGTTGAAAATCCGAAAGGTGAATTAGGATTTTATATTCAAAGCAAGGGTGGCGGTGTCCCGTGGCGGTTGAAAATACGTTCTCCCTCATTTGTCAACATCCATGCATTACCGCATATGCTTAAGGGTGTCATGGTATCGGATGTTGTTGCCGTTATCGGCAGCCTCGATCCGGTTATGGGAGAAGCTGATAAATAATTTTATACATCAACAGGTAATTCAGTAAAGGTACCATTAGCTCCATGTTAAACGAAACAAGACGAGAGCAATTAGATAAAATTATCAAAAGATATCCATACAAACAGGCGGCATTGCTGCCTGCATTGCATCTTGTTCAGGAACAGGAGGGGTATATTACAAAAGAGGCAATGCAATATATCGCGGATTATCTCGAAATTCCTTACGGCCATGTGCTCGGCGTTGTTACTTTTTATACAATGTTTTATGATAAACCGATGGGCCGGCATCATATACAGGTCTGCACCAATATTAGCTGTCAATTGCTTGGTTCTGAAACGCTTGTGAGCCACATAAGCAAGGAGTGTGGTATTAAACCGGGAGAAACGAGTGAGGACGGTACGTTTACTCTTTCCGAGGTTGAATGTCTCGGCTCGTGCGGTACAGCTCCAATGATGCAGATTAACGACGATTATTATGAAAATCTTACTGTTGAAAATGTAGAAGCAATTTTGAAATCATTGAAATAAAACTATGACTGACACCGATATAAAATATTTATTACCAGAAATACCGGAATTGCATAAAATCGAAGTGTATGAAAAAGAGGGTGGGTACGAAGCTTTACAAAAAGCACTCGCTATGAAACCTGATGATATCATAGAAGAAGTAAAGAAATCAAATCTCCGCGGACGAGGTGGTGCATGTTTTCCAGCCGGTCTGAAGTGGAGTTTCATGCCGAAGAATTCCGAAAGGCCGAAATACCTCTGTGTTAATGCCGATGAAGGTGAACCCGGTACATTTAAAGATCGTGAAATACTTGAACATAATCCGCACGCATTGATTGAAGGTACATTAATTGCTTCATATGCAATGGGAGTGACAACGGCATATGTTTATATTCGTGGTGAGTATGTAAAATGGATGAAATTGCTTGAAGATGCCATTGAGGAAGCTTATGCAAAAAATTATATAGGGAAAAATATTGCCGGCTCGAAGTATTCCGTTGATATATATGTCCATAGAGGTGCCGGTGCGTATATATGTGGAGAGGAATCTTCATTGATGAATTCATTGGAGGGAGAACGGGGATACCCGCGGGTTAAACCACCGTTTCCGGCACAGTTTGGTTTATGGGGATGTCCAACCACTATAAATAATGTTGAAACGCTTGCAAACGTTCCGGTAATTATTAAAAACGGTGCCGAGTGGTATCTAAAAATTGGTGTTGAAAAACATCCCGGCACATTACTATACGGTGTGAGTGGCCATGTTAATAATCCGGGAGTTTTTGAATTACCGACCGGGGTATTATTAACCGATTTAATTTATAAATATGCAGGTGGAATCAGGGATGATAAAAAGCTGAAAGCGGTAATACCCGGTGGCTCATCGACTCCGATACTCCGTGGCGATAGTATCGAAGGTGTGCGGATGGACGCAGATTCGTTGATAGAAGCCGGTTCGTCAATAGGAACCGGAGGGGTAATAGTAATGGATGAGGATACTGATATTCCGAAAATTCTGGAAAGAATCTCCCGATTTTATCATCACGAATCCTGCGGTCAATGTACTCCGTGCCGTGAAGGTACCGGTTGGATGGAAAAAATCATCAGGCGAATAAACAGGGGGGAAGGAACAATGAAAGATATCGATGTGCTGCGAGATGTTGCCGATAACATTGAGGGCAATACAATCTGTGCACTCGGCGACGCTGCGGCCTGGCCTGTGCAAAGTGCTATTAGGCGTTTTCGTGGTGAATTTGAGGCAAAAATAAAAATGGAAAAAACTGTTGCCGCATGATGTGGAATTATTCAGGCAGACTTCTTATATTTTAAATACAGTCTGCTGTACGAAAATATAATTATTCAGCATAGTGGAGGCGGTTACGTGCTATTGAATAATAGCAAACGAGAGTTTAAGTCCCATTCCAGGTGGGACTTTTTTGTTTTGCTGATAATATCGATTCTCATATTTAATCCTACGGTTGTAGCACAGGATACCGATAAAGGCTCAATCAGCGGGACCGTAGTTGATGCTGAAACAGGTGAACCTCTCCAAAATGTCAATATCATCCTCGCCGGCATCGGAATTGGAACGACAACGAATGAAAAAGGAGAGTATTTTCTCGATAACATACCGGCTGGAAATCAAACCGTAGAGTTCAGTTATGTCGGTTACATAATCTATAAGTTTACGAGACAATTTTATAACGGCGTTGCAATAAGTGCTGCTGTTGAGTTAATACCGCATCATGTACGATTTGAGGAGATAGAGGTAGTAGGTGAGACGACGCCCCGGGATATTCGTAGGCGTGGCGCTGAAAGTGATTTAGTGACACGGACACAAATTGAGGGATCCGGGGTTGGAACATTTAGTGAGCTAATAAGAAGTTTAATTCCACGCGCTACCGTCCGTGAAAATGGGCCAGATCTTTATATTTCATTGATGCGGGCCACTTCGCTCGTGCGTCGATATCATGGTGATAATAATCCGCTCATTATTATCGACGGTTTTCGGTACGGAACAAGTCCACACGGATTGGCAAGTATTATTTCTGTCGATGAAATAGATAAGTTGGAAGTTCTCCGCGGTTCGGCTGCGCTTATGTATGGAACCGAGGGAAAACATGGAGTCATCATCATAGACACAAAGCCGAAAACTCAGATGGGTGGTGATATTTTCTCAACATGGAAAATATTGGGAGGATTAACACTCGGAATACTGATGTTTCTTTTATTGTAACAATTTTGTTATTTTTCCGTACACAATAATAAACAATCAGGATTGTGTACTATGACAGATCAAAATATTGCTTGTCCCCGATGCGGCCATAAAAATCTCCCGGATAGCAGATTTTGTAATAAATGTGGTGCCGCAGTTGTCGCTGATGCGGCAGCTACTATTCAGCCCCCTCCATCACAGAGTGCAAGTGCCAGAGCCATAATTGCACTTATTCTCGGATTACTCTCCATCTTTATGCTTGGTTTTATTGCAGGTATTCCTGCAATGATTCTGGCAAAACATGAGGAAGATGAAATCAAACGTGGTACTTCACCAATTGCCGGTGAAATGCTTGCAAAACTTGGCTTCTGGCTGGGTTTAATAGGAACTGTCCTTTCGGGCTTAACTATCCTGTTGATAATTCTATTTATCTTATTCGGGTTAAGTTTTCCCTTTATTTTTAGCTGTGCATTTTAAATGGAACATATTGCTACCATATGCGTCTAACTGAGCGTAAAAACCAGGGACATAAATCTGAACAGCCGGAAGAGTACATGTACCAGGCATCTATACGGCTCCAGAATCCAGCTGCAGAATTATCTG
>SL_3KL_010_SEDDRAFT_10002007_pt1 | contig 18669 bp, 18 predicted proteins | sample SodLakKL_010_SED_2_FD_10381 | JGI IMG/M metagenome (IMG submission 10381) | reverse complement strand
TCGAAGCAGGTGGTTCATGTCCCAGCGCACGCAGGGCCAGTCGAAGCGCTTCGGGGTCGGGACGGTGGTCGACCGGATCGTCCTTCTCGGACTTGCTTAGCTTGCGGCCTTGTTCGTCTACAACCAGGGGCAGGTGCATCCAGCCGGGCGGTTGCCAGCCCAGGCAATGATAGACGTGGATCTGTCGGGCAGTGGACTCCAGCAGATCCGCACCCCGTACCACCTCGGTGATGCCGGCGGCATGGTCGTCGACGACTACGGCGAGCTGGTAGGCGATCAGGCCGTCGGCTCTCCGGATGACGAAGTCGCCGGTATGGGCGCCGGGGTGCTCGCGGATCGTGCCCTGGACGAGATCGTCGAAGACGACGGACTCTGCGCGGTCGGTTCGCAGGCGAATGCTGCGGGGCGATCGTCCTTCGGGAATGCCGTTGCGACAGGTGCCCGGGTAGATGCCGTCTCGTGGCAGGTCGCGTCGGCTGCAGCCGCAATGGTAGGCCTGACCGGATTGAAGCAGGGCGTCCAGTGCGGACTGGTGCCTTGCGTCGAACTGGCTCTGGTACTGCACATCACCGTCCGGCAAGAGGCTGAAGCGGCTCAGGGTTTCGAGCTGATGTTCGGCGGCTCCCGGTACGACGCGAGGCGGGTCGATGTCCTCGATGCGAATCAGCCATTGTCCGTTATGTGCACGCGCCTGCAGCCAGCTGCCGACCGCGGCCACCAGCGACCCGAAATGAAGAGGGCCAGTGGGAGAGGGCGCATATCGTCCGACGTAGGGTTCTCGGAGTCCAGCCAATTGATCGGGGGAACTTGTTTTCATCATTGGTGGGAGCCATTTTAGACGGCAGTCGATACTTCTTGTGAGGTTTGGAGAACATGCGCAGAATCGGACTGTTCCTGGCGACCAACCTGGCCGTTCTGATGGTGCTGGGCGTGGTGATGAACCTGCTCGAGCCCTGGCTGGTTGCGCAGGGCATCGCGCTCAATCATGCCTGGATCCTGCTTTTTGCCCTGGTGTTTGGCATGGGTGGAGCGATGGTGTCGCTTCTCATGTCGAAGCGTCTGGCGTTGATGGGTACGCGAGCGCGGGTGATCACGCAGCCGTCCAACCCGACCGAGCGCTGGCTGGTGGAAACAGTCACCCGCCAGGCGCGGGAAGCCGGCATTCCCGCACCCGAAGTCGCCATCTACGATGCTCCCGATCCCAACGCCTTTGCCACCGGCGCCTCCAGGAAGAACTCTCTTGTGGCGGTCAGCACCGGATTGTTGCGGGGCATGCGTCAGAACGAAGTCGAGGCGGTACTGGGACATGAAGTCGCGCACGTAGCCAATGGCGACATGGTGACGATGGCGTTGCTGCAGGGGGTGCTCAACACCTTCGTGCTGCTGCTTTCGCGCGTGATCGGTCAGATCATCGACCGGGCCGTATTCAAGGGCCGCGGTTACGGACCTGGCTACTTCCTGACCGTGATCGTGCTGCAAATCGTGCTGGGAATTCTTGCCAGCATGATCACCATGGCCTTTTCGCGTTGGCGCGAGTTCCGGGCCGATGCTGGCGGCGCCCGCCTGGCTGGCCGGGGCAACATGATCGCGGCGCTGAAGCGGCTCAAGAGCGCGAGTCAGCCGGCCCACCTTCCGGAGTCGGTCGAAGCGTTTGGCATCCGGGGTCGAGTCGGCGACGGGATCAAGCGACTGCTGATGAGCCACCCGCCGCTGGAGGAGCGTATCAGGGCACTGGAGCAGGGCGGGCGCTGAAGCAAGAGGCCGGTCGACAGGTGAGCGGCCGCACTCAGCCGGTAGCGGCCTCGCGCACGAAGTCCCCCTGCACCAGCGTGATGCCGAATTGCCACAGCGTGGCGAGGTCTCCGGTGTGTTCGATCTTCGACGCAATAATGCGTACCTTGTTCTCGCGGGCATGCGTCGACAGGTTCGATAATTGCTCACGAAGCTTGTCGTTGTTGCCGAGATCCTGTACCGCGCCATGGGCCAGGCGCATGAAATCCACGCCAAGGTGCTTGAGCAACGGCTCGACCGCGGCATTGGTCTCGACGTCGCAAAGGGCGAATTGGCACCCGTGCTGGCGGAAGCGTTCGATGAAGGCCTGTGCCTGCCGGAGTTTGTCGCGGACTTCCTGTTCGCGTAGTCCCCAGATGATGCTGGGGGGCGCTACAGGGAAGTTGCCCAACATTTCCTCAACCATGCCCGTCGCATCCGGGTCCATGATGGATTCCACACTCAACGGCACGAGCCACTTCGCCTCGCCTTCGGATTTGCGTTCGGACAGCAGTTGCTGCAGGCGACCAAGCATATCTAGGTCGATGCGCGAAGCCATGCCGATTCGATTGGCGATCGGCATGTAGACCGAGGGCATGATGACCTCGTCACTGTCCTCGGTGCGCAGACGGGTTTCGACATCGTTGATCAGGAAACTGTCGTCTTCCATGCAGGTGATCGCGGAGGTCACGAGGCCGAACTCATTGTGATCGATGGCGTGTCGGATGCGTTCAGCCCAGATCGTGTCGTCTTCCTCGCCCTCAGCCGAGACCTTCGGACGGTAACGAACAAAGCCATTGCCGCCGGCCCGCAGGGCCTGGTTCAGGGCGGTTTCCGCCTGCTCCAGCAGATTTTCCGGATCGGGGACTTCGCTGCCAGCGACAGACAGGCCGACGCTGGCTGTCACCGTCAGACTGGTTTCTCGCGCTTCGATGATCTTGCCGCTGCACCCTTCGACGAGACTTGTCGCCAGTTTTTCAGCTTCCTCGCGGCTCTTTGTATCGGCGAGGATGCCGAAGGTATGGTCTCGAATCCTGGCGGTCACACCGCTGTCCCCGACAACCGATTGAAATAACTTTGCCGCTTCGCTGATGAGACTGTCGGTCGCGCCGACTCCCACCTTTTCGACATGCTCATCGAAGCGGTCGAGAGAAAACAGCATGACGGAAAAGCCGCTCGTCTCGCTGCGACTTTCCAGCGCGGCGTTGAGCTCTTCGATGAAGGATGTGGAATTGAGCATGCCGGTCAGCATGTCGTGCGTTCTGAGCTTTTGCAGTTCTGCCTGCAATTTGGGGTCGGCCTGCTCGAGCTCCTCGTGCACCAGCATCTGGGCACAGTATTCGCCGCCGTAGCGAGCCGGTGAGAAGGCGACCGAGGCCTGGAACTCGGATCCATCCTGACGATGCGCGTTGAGTAGCAACGCTTCCCTCGGGATATCGTCGCGCGAGAGGGCCTTGAGCACCTTCTTGAGGTCCTGGTCCTTGCGTGAAGCAGTGAACAGGTCAAGCATGGACAAACCTTCGAGATCTTCGAAGGATATGAATCCGAACAGGTCGAGGTAGGCCGGGTTGGCGTATATGTGAAGACCCTCGTGAAGATAGGCGATGGCCTCGCTCGAGCTGTCGAGAAGCAGCGTATAACGGGCCTCGATATCCTCCAGGCTCTTTAACGCCTGGCTGGCATCGCGCCGGGCTTTCAGCGAATCCAGTTGCCCCCTGGCGAGCCGCTTGAGCTGGCGCAGGTTGGATTGACTGACGAAACCTTCCACGCCGAGCGAGGCGACAGCGAGCGCTGAGCGGGCGTCATCGCCGTCTACCAGCGCGATGACGGGCACGAAATGTTTCTGTTCACGGGCGTGACGGATGGTGGTTTCGAGCAGGCCCGGGTCGGCGGTATCGACGTGGATCATGACCATATCGATGCGGGCTTCCTCGAAGCTCCGGCTGACTGCGTTGGCGGTATCGGCGAACAGCGTCCGGGCGCCGCTGTCGGCTCCGAGCATCTGGTCGAGTTCCCGGGGGGCGCTGGGGTCGTCGGTGACGGTCAGGATTCTTATGTCTTCCGTTTGCGTGGGCATCGAGTGTCTCGTCGGAATTCTTGTTTGAAATCGGCTCCCCCTCGCGGGTCAATGGTATACCACTTGGCTTACAGGACTGGCAACTTATAAGGCGCGCCGGCAATTTCCCGTACCAGGCGCGGCACCAGGTAGCCTGAAAGCTCCCGCCGCAGGCGTTCGACGAGGCCTGTCGCCGTCGCCTCGGTGACCTCGTAACGGTCCGCGCCGGCGACGCGATCGAGCAAGTGCAGGTAGTACGGCATCACCCCGGCTTCCAGGCCGCGCCGAACGAGCGCTCGCTGGGACTCGAATCCGTCATTGATTCCCTTGAGCAGCACTGCCTGGTTCAACAGGTGAACACCGGCACGACGAAGTCGCCTCGTCGCTTGATCGACGCTGTCGTCGAACTCGCGTGCATGGTTGGCATGCAGCACCATGACCACTGGCCAGGGCAGATGTTCCAACCAGTGCAGCAGTGATTTGTCGACCCTGTCGGGCAGCACCACCGGCAGGCGAGTGTGAATGCGCAAGCGATGCAGGTGTTCGATACCGGCAAGGCGATCGGTCAACTCCTTCAGACGAGTGGTGGAGAGCATGAGGGGATCACCCCCGGAGAGGATGACCTCGTCGATCTCGGGATTGGCCGCAATGTAATCGATGGCTGCATGCCACTGCCGGCTGCCGGCGTGGTTGTCGGCGTATGGAAACTCCTGGCGAAAGCAGTATCGGCAGTGCACGGCGCAGGCGCCGGTGGATACCAGCAGCACGCGGCCATGGTACTTGTGCAGCAGCCCGCGTCCGACCCGGGCGTCGCGGTCGCCAACCGGGTCGGCGACAAAACCGCTTTCCACCCGGTGTTCACCGGGATCGGGCAATACCTGGCGAAGCAGGGGGTCATCCGGGTTCGCCTTTTCCATGCGATCGGCGAAAGCCCTTGGTACCAGCATGGGAAAGCGGGGTTGTGTGGTCGTGGTGGCGGGAAGTTCCAGGAACTCCAGTAACTCGGCGGCGTCACGGAAGGCGTCGCGAACCTGCTCGCGCCAGGGTGAGTGCTTGGGTAAGTCGGCGGTTCGCGCTAAAATGTTCGATTGCATCATCGTTTCATCTATCGAATATCGAGTCTCGCCCCAGGCCACTGGCCGGGGCGTCATTGTAATCCGGAGACAGCATGGCAACTTACAGCACCAACGAATTCAAGTCCGGACTCAAGATCATTCTCGACGGCGACCCCTACGCCATCGTGGAAAATGAGTTCGTCAAGCCCGGCAAGGGCCAGGCTTTCAACCGCGTTCGCGTGCGCAACCTCAAGACCGGCCGGGTCATCGAGAGGACCTTCAAGTCGGGTGACTCCGTGGAAGCTGCGGACGTGTTCGAGAAGGATGTTCAGTACCTCTACACCGACGGCGAGTTCTGGCACTTCATGGATCCGGAGAGCTTCGAGCAGATCGCGGCCGATGCCGACATCATCGGCGACAACAAGATCTGGTTCAAGGAAGAGGACATGTGTCAGGTCACACTCTGGAACGGTGCGCCGCTGATCGTGATGCCACCCAATTTCGTCGAACTGGAGGTGACCGAAACCGATCCCGGCCTGAAAGGCGACACCTCGGGCAGCGGCGGCAAGCCGGCCACGCTCGAAACCGGTGCGGTGGTGCGGGTGCCGTTGTTCGTGCAGGAAGGAGAGGTGATTCGCGTCGATACCCGCAAGGCGGAGTACATCGGTCGCGTCAAGGATTGAAGATGACTCGATCCCTGCAGGCCGTCATGCCGCGCTGGCTGGTGCCGGTCAATCCGGAAGGCCAGGTGCGGGAAGGTCAGGCCGTGATCATCGCCGACGGCCGTATCGAAGCAGTCATTCCGGCGAAAGACGTTGAGCGGCGCTTCGGTGACGCCGAGCGCGTGGAGTTGCCCGATCACGTGCTCATCCCCGGTCTGGTCAATGCTCATACACACAATGCAATGTCGCTGATGCGCGGCCTGGCCGATGATCTGCCGCTCATGACCTGGCTGGAGAATTACATCTGGCCAACCGAGCAGCGATGGGTGGGGGCGGATTTTGTCCGCGCCGGTACCGAGCTGGCCATTGCCGAGATGCTTGCCGGTGGCACGACCTGTTTCAACGACAACTATTTCTTTCCCGACGTCACGGCCGCTGTCGCTCGGCGCGCGGGTATGCGTGCCGTTGTCGGGCTGCCCGTGATCTCCGTTCCGACGGCCTGGGCACAGACCGAACGGGAGTACTTCTCGCGCGGGCTCGAGGTACACCAGGACCTGGTGGGCGAAGAGTTGCTGACGACCGCATTCGCGCCTCATGCACCCTACACGGTCAGCGATGAGGCTTTCGAGCGCATGCGCGATCTGGCCGAGGAGATGGACGTGCAGATCCACCTGCATCTGCTGGAGACCGCCGGAGAGATCGACGGCAGCCTGCAGGTACACGGAAAGGCGCCGCTGGATCGCCTCGATGCGCTCGGTATTCTGGGGCCGCGGCTGCTGGCGGTCCACATGACGCAGCTGGGAGCGGACGATATTCGCCGCGTGGCGCGCGCCGGTGTGCACGTGCTGCATTGTCCGGCATCCAACCTCAAGCTCGCCAGCGGGATATGCCCGGTGGCGGATCTCGATGCCGCCGCTGTCAATGTGGCGATCGGCACCGATGGGGCGGCCAGCAACAACACGCTGGACATGTTTGCCGAAATGCGTCTGGCCGCCCTGCTGGCCAAGGGTGCAAGCGGTAATCCCGAGGCCGTGCGGGCTGCGCGTGCGCTGTCCATGGCGACCGTCAACGGAGCCCGTGCCCTGGGGCTGGAGGATCGCATCGGCACCATCGAGGAGGGCAAGTCCGCCGATCTCGTCGCAGTGGCATTGAACCGCCCTGGAACACTGCCGGTACATAATGTGATTTCACAGCTCGTTTATGCGGTCGGACGCGATCAGGTCAGTGATGTGTGGGTCGAGGGGCGCCGAGTCCTTCGCAGCCGCGAGCTGGAAACACTGGACGAGAAGGAAGTCCAGCGTACGGCCCACCAGTGGGCCGCCCGCCTGGCCGGTGAGGAGTAACTGATGACCACGGATCCGGGAAGCGAAAGACAGGGCAACGTCGACCCGCGCGAGGCCGGCAAGTTCGACGCGTTGGCGGCGCGCTGGTGGGATCCGGAAGGCGAGTTCCGGACGCTGCACCACATCAATGGACCGCGGGTGGAATACATTGCCGCCCGCACCGAGTTGCCGAACCGGGCGGTGCTCGACATCGGCTGCGGTGGCGGAATCCTGAGCGAAGCGCTGGCCCGGGCCGGTGCCCGGGTAACGGGCATCGACGTGGCCGGAAAGCCGCTGGCCGTGGCTCGCATGCACCAGCTTGAAAGCGGCCTGGATATCGATTATCGCGAGGTCACCGCGGAAACGCTCGCCTCTGAGTCTCCGGGCGGATTCGACGTGGTCTGCTGCCTGGAGATGCTCGAACACGTACCCGATCCGGTCAGCGTTGTCGTCGCCGCTGCCGAGCTCACGAAGCCGGGCGGTGACTTGTTCTTCAGCACCATCAACCGCTCGCCGCTGGCCTGGGCGGCCGCCATCGCCGGTGCCGAGTATGTGCTTGGCCTGTTGCCGCGAGGCACCCACCGTTATGATCGCCTGATCCGTCCCGAGGAACTGGCACGCGCCTGCCGCGATGCCGGACTGGATGTCCTCGACATTTCCGGGATGGACTACAACCCGTTCTCGCATACCGTGCACGTCGGTTCACGCCCACGCGTCAATTACCTGCTGCACGCACGCAAGCCGGAGTAGGGTCGCGAATGCCTTCAAGAGAGTTATCGGCCGTCTTGTTCGACCTCGACGGGACACTGATCGACAGTGCGCCGGATCTGCTGGCCGCCCTCGATCGTGCCCGCGCCAGGCTGGGTCTGCCCGGAGGGGATCACGAGGCACTCAGACACCATGCATCGCGCGGAGCGGCCGGCATACTCGCCGCCGGCCTTGCAGATCGATCCGACCTCGACATGGAGCACATCAAGCGGCAGTTTCTCGATGATTATGCCGCTGAGTTGTGGTGCCGGACCCGTCCGTTCTCCGGGATAGAACGACTCCTGGCCATGCTGGCCGAAGCCGGCCGGCCAATGGGAATCGTGACCAACAAGATCAGCCGTTTCGCCGACCCGGTGCTCGAGCATGCCGGCTGGAACGGGCGATTCGGTTGTCTCGTGACCGGGGATCGCGTGGCGCGCCCCAAGCCGGACCCGGAAGCGGTGTGGTTGGCCTGCCGGACTCTGGATGTGGATCCCGGGCAGGTGTTGTTCGTGGGAGACGACCGCCGCGACATTGAGGCTGGGCTGGCTGCCGGTACCATGACCGCCGTTGCCGGCTGGGGATACATCGACCCGCGCGAGAATCCGCGCGACTGGGGTGCCGACATGCTGGTGTGGTCTCCGGAAGAACTGTGGGCGGCGCTACACCTGGAAGGCGAAACGCAATGGGAAGGATGATGCGCGACGATCACCTGCAAAGACTGGTCTTTGAAGAAATCAATGCTCGCTGTATCTGGGTTCAGCTGGATGGTGTCACCCGCGCCGTGTTGTCGCGCGCGGAGTATCCGCCATTGGTTGCCGACCAACTGGCGCGGGCCTTGCTGGTGACAGCCACCATGTCGAGCGGTATCAAGTTCGACGGTCGCATCACGCTGCAATTGCAGTCCGCCGGTCCGGTGTCCCTGTTGATGGCTGATTGCGACCATGACGGTGGCGTGCGGGGACTCGCCCGCCTGCAGGAGGACGCGGAACTGCCGTCAAGCGAATCGGCTCTGTTCGAGGCGCTCGCCGACGACGGGACGTTGGCTCTGACGGTTGAACCGGCGCGCCACGGTCGTCGCTGGCAGGGTATTGTCCCGATCGAAGGGGGCAGCGTGGAGCAGGCGCTGGAGAGTTATTTCCGTCAGTCCGAGCAGTTGCCGACCCGCATTCGCCTGGCATTCGATGGTGACCGGGCCAGTGCCCTGATGATCCAGAGGATGCCCGGTGAGACATCCGACGAGGATGGCTGGAACCGGCTCGAACACCTGGTCGACACGCTGGGCGACCAGGAAATGTTGGCGGCCGAGGGCGAGGAGGTGCTTCGTCGCCTGTTTCACGCTGAACAACGCCGTATCTTCCCCGCCCGCGAACTGCATTTCCACTGTCCGTGCACGCGCGAGCGCGTGGCCGTGGTTCTGCAAGGACTGGGGCAGTCAGAGCTGCAGGCGCTTGCCGCCGAGCAAGAAGTTGTCGAGGTACGTTGCGAATTCTGCAACGAAGGCTATCGATTCGACCAGGTTGATCTCGCCGCCTTGATCCAGGGAGGCGAACCCGACGACAGTCCCACCGTCCACTGATGGAGCCGCTGGAGTGGTGCCGTCAACGCCTGCTCGTCAAGGGCAATCCGTTGACTGCTTCCCTGCCGTTCGCGGCCCCGGAGTATCGTGACGCCATTCTGGCACTGCGCGCGGTGATCACCGAGGTGGCCAGTATTCCCGGAACGGTCAGCGAGCCGGATGTCGCCTTGGCCAAGCTGGACTGGTGGCGGCGCGCACTTGTCGAACAGCTGCCGCATCCGGCCGTTCAGGCCCTGGCCGGGGCCGTGGCGGCGGAGCAAATGGACCAGGGGCATTTTTCGGACCTGATTGACGGCATCGCCCTGACATTGGACAACCCCCGTTTCGAGCACCGAGAGCGCGCCTGGGACTATTTCATGAGAGTCGGCGGGCCGGCCGCGCGCTTGGAGGCCGGACTGGTCGGCGGCGACGCGGCCGAGACCGACGCCATGGCTGTTCTTGGCGCCAATGCTTGCCTGGTACGCCAGGTGCGGGACCTGGGTATGGATGCGCGGGCCAATCGCTGGCTGGTGCCACTGGATATACAGGCCGAGTTCCAGGTGTCCAGGCAGGAGGCCCTGCAGGAGAAGGCATCGGCCGGCTTCAACGGCATGGTTCGCCAGTGGTTGGCCGATGGGCTGCGGCGTACCGCTCGCGCGCGTGAATCGCTGGATCGTAAGACGGCCTGGAGACAGCGGCACTTGTTGATCCAGCATGCGCTGGACCATCGCCTGGCCTCGAGGCTCGCACGCCGTCCGCAGTGCATTCTCGATGGGCGCATCCTGCCCGGTCAGCTCGGCAATGCATGGACGGCCTGGCGCACTGCCAGGCGCCTTCAGTTCAAAGCCTGACGCCGACTCCGATATTGAATACCGGTTGCGTTCTCCATTGGGCGGGATCAGCCGGCCAAAGGTGGACCCGCTGGGCATGAATGACCGGGTGCGCGTGGCGATGCTCGCCGGTCATGCGATCCTCGATGCCTTCGATCGATCCCAGGACAGTGACGAATCGTCCAGGCGACCAGTCCACCGGCTCGAGGAAGCGCGGATCGACCATGACAAAGCGGACACCGGCGCGTTCGCGTATGCGGGGACGGTCGGCACGGTCCAGTGGATAGCTGGCAATCACCAGCTCGGTCCGGTCTGCCAATGGCTCGATCGATACGATGCGCCCGCCCCAGACGACCGTCTCGCCAGTTGGCGCTTCACCGGAAAGTACATGCGCAGGCCCAAACGGCGCAACGTGCGCATCACGCGGGGCCACCGGGCTTTGCGCACATCCGCCGGCCAGCAGAAAGAGCAGGGCTGTCACGATCAAGCGATGCATTCGGTCCATGAGCTGTCAGTCCGCGCTGATGATGCCGGGGCCCTTTCCGGCCGACTTTTCGTAGACCCCCTTGCCAATCTTGCGGTACTGCGTGAAACCCGCTTTCTCGATGTTCGAGGGCTTGAGATCCGACGCGGAGCTGCCGACCAGGTTCGGTGCCGAGACGACCCGGCGGATTGCCGATCCGCACACCGGGCACCGCGCAAGGGGCTCGTCGCTGATACGTTGCAGTTCGGTAAAGGCGTCGCGACAGTGCTCGCAACCGGGAGGCTCGCTGCAGGTGTATTCGTAAAATGGCACTTGGGGGTCCCGTGTTCGTGGCAGTAACATCATCATACCGCTCCGGCATCGAACTCGTGCCGGGATGCATGATCTGCGACAATTCGCACCCTGCATCCGTTCACTCGAGACACTGATTTCATGGATAAACAAAACGACCGGCCAGTGTGGCTGATCACCGGGGCGGCCGGCGCATTGGGCAGCGAACTGGTCCGTCAGCTGCTGGGCGCCGGAAAGGACTGCATCGCGCTGGACAGGAACGCTCGTGGGCTGAACCAGTTGCATGACCGGCTCGTTGCCGAAGGCCTGTCGCCTCCGGCCCTGATGCCCATGGATCTGGCCGGGGCGGGGCCGGACGAGTACGCAAAGCTGGCCGAGACGATCGAAAGCGAGTTTGGTCGTCTGGATGTACTGCTTCACGGTGCCGCCGAGTTCGTCGCCCTGCGGCCGCTGCTGCATCAACCCGCCGAAGAGTGGTTCAAGATCATCCAGACCGGAGTGACCGGCCCGTATCTGCTCACCGTTGCACTGATGCCGTTGTTGTCGGAGGCCGCGGAGGGCAGGGTGGTCTTTGTCAATGACGGGTATTGCCTCGACAATCCGGGCAACTGGGCTGCGTACGGGGTCGCCCAGGCCGGTCGCCGACAGATGGTCCGCTCACTGGAGCAGGAGTCGGGCCGTCACGGGCCGCGATTCGTGGAGGTCGACCCCGGTCCGTTCTTCAGTCCGATGCGAACGGCGGCCTGGCCCTCGGAGTCGCCGGACGATCTGCCGTCACCGGGCCGCGCCGCGAAAAAGATCATTGAGCGGGTGAGGCAGAGTGCTTGCTAAACTGGATCGGCGGACGCAACCCGGACCAAACATTCAAGTGAGGAGTACGCCATGTCGGACGACCTGTTTCTGAAAATCATCGAGCGCGAGATACAGGCCGATATCGTGTTCGAGGATGATGAAATCCTGGCCTTCCGGGATATACAGCCTCAGGCGCCGGTGCACATACTGGTGATTCCGAAGCGTCGTATCGCCACGCTCAACGACCTGGAGGACGACGATGCCGGGCTCGTGGGGCGGATGGTGCTGACCGCGCGCCGGATCGCGGTCGACGAAGGGCTAAACGAGGACGGTTACCGCCTGGTGCTCAACTGCAATGAACACGGTGGTCAGTCGGTCTACCACATTCACCTGCACCTGCTCGGCGGCCGCCAGATGCAGTGGCCGCCGGGCTGATCAGCCCCGGATTTCCACCGCGGCGAGGCGGGCTCGGGAGAACGGGCGAACGTGAAATCCGCCCACGCCGCGGATGCGCACGTGCAAATACTCGGCATCCACCTCCACGAGCTCGCCGCTGACGCGGTCGCCGGCACGCGTGGTGATACGGACGCGCTGGCCAGTGTGTCGGGCAACCTGGGCCATGGGAATCTCGATCCAGCCAATCCGACGGGTGGTGGCGGCTTCCTGGTCGTCCTCTTCTTCAGGCTGCTCACCGGCCACCTCGTTCGGGACCCGCGCCCTGACCGGCACTGTCTCGAAGCTCGCTCGGGCTGCCGCACCCTCGTTGACGCGCAGGGAAAGGTCGAGATGCTCGAGCAGCTCGGCACGTTCCAGACGCGTGAACGCCGTCAACGGCAGGCGCTGTTTCGGCCTCAGTGTCGCCTCGATGGCCTGGGGGTCGGAAACGAACTGTTTGTAGGCGTTCACGACTGCCGGTGATGGTGCCAGGCCGTAATAGCCCCAAGCCACGCGCCAGGCTTCGATATGCCGCTCGTGGAACTGTTCCACGGACAAACCAAGCTCGCCGGCGCAAAACCGGTCCAGCCGGTTACGGAAACCCAGGTCGATGTAGGTCAGTTCGAGCGCCTCGAGGCGGGCCATGGCCCAGGCCCGTGCCAGCAGATCGAGATCGCGCGATGCCGAGCCCAGGTGCAGTCGGGCGTCTAGGGTCAGTCCGGCGACATACTGGGTATGGCTGCTCATCCGGAGTGTCATGCGCTCGCCATCGTTCACGAGACGGTAGTCGAGCGTGATATCGCTGACCAGGTTCCAGATATCCATGTGCGGCAGGTCGGAGATGCGCAGCGACTCGCGACCATCGCAGCCGGCAGCTTCGAACGGAAGCCCGGTGGAGGCGGGCAGGTCGAGTCGGTCCATTCCGCTGTCCGCGATCGGGATCTGCAGGGAACGAATCGACAGGCCCAGTGATGCGGGCAGCCGGCCATCGTCGAATTCTCGCGTGGCCAGCAGCAGTTCGATCAGGTTGGGCGCGGTGAAGGCGAATTGGCCGATGCGCACCTGGCCGGCCACCATGTGCGGCTGGAAGGCGATGTCGCGGATCCGCAGCTGTCCGGATGGGTGGAGCTGAATGCTGCCCCATTCCAGGCCGCCGACCGGCGAAACCTGGGAGGCCAGTGATACCAGCTCGCGTTCGACCTGCCGGGTGATATAGACATGCAGCGCGGCGGCAGCGATCACCCCGACGGCGATAACCGCAAAAAGGATCTTGAATGCGGGGAACTTGCGTTGCATGTCAGGTGACTTCCGGCAGCCGGGCACTGAGAAGAGAGCCGGCCAGGCCCATGCTGGCGAGAATCAGGATGACGCCGCTGACCGGGATGACCGCGGTCAATGCGCCCACGGCACCCGCCAGAAGCAGGACCACTCCGATCACCGTATTGCTCACGGCAACGTAGTCGGTGCGCTTGTTGCCGCCGGCGAGGTCGACAACGTAGGTCTTTCTTCCCAGCCTGACGCCGGCGTGAGTCACCGCCAGCATGAAAAAGAACAATGGATAGAGCCACTGGCTGTCGGCCAGGGCCGGCAGGCCGTTGACGATCGCGACCAGCAGGATGCCGGTCAGCGCGGAGCCGCCACCGGCCCACACCATGACGCGTCGACTGGAGGCATCGGCAAAGCGCCCCCAGAACGGTGCCGAAACCAGACTGGCCAGGCCATCGGCGATGACGAACAGTCCCAGTACCAGCAGGGCACCCTCGGTCTGCTCATGGGCGAGCATGATGAAGAATGGCGCGCTCAGCGCGGAGCAGAGCAGCAGGGAGCGGGCGATGACGAAATTGCGAAAAGGACGATCATCGCGCAGCAGCCTGAGTCTTCCGATTCCTTCGGTGATGGCGTTGCCGCCGCCTTCGGTGGCTCCGGGAAACTCGCGAATCAACGCGTAGGTGGCGGCCGCGACCAGCCACAGGCCACCGGCAATGCTCAGCAGGATGAGGTAGGTCCCCATGTCGCCGGGCTGGCGCAGATCCAGCAGCAGCAGAACGCCAACCCCTATCGTCAGCAGCCCGGCCAGGAACTCCGACCAGCCGCTGACGCGTCCGCGCCGCGTCTTGGGAACCGTTTTGCCCAGTACATCCTTGGAGGCAACCGAACAAAGGCCTCTCGACAGGCTGAAAACGACCAGCGCGCCTAGCAGGCCGAATCCGGCGGCGGTGCCGGTCAGGCTGATCGCCACCGCTGCCATGGCGAATACGGCGAGAGCCTGGAGGACGCAGCCGGCGACGAAGGTCCACTTGCGAATGGCCTGGAGACGCACGTAACTGGCGATGACCAGTTGTGGGATCAGCGATCCGGATTCCCGGATGGGGACCAGGAAGGCGGTGAAGACGCCCGGCGCACCCAGAGCACTGAGCATCCAGGCGAGAATCGTCTTGGGATTGGCAATGGCGTCACCCAGCTTGGTAAAGAACTGCGTGACGACCTGCAGCAGGAAATTGCCGGGAACGACCTGGCAGGCATCCTCGTCGATATCCTTGCAGACACGAGCGTCTTCTTCGTTGACCAAGGTCTGGTAGGCGCGCTCGATTCTACGGCTGCTGAATAGCTGTTCTCTCACTCGGGCACCCCCGGCTCAGTCCATGTCGTTGACTGCTTCGTCGGGAACCGTGTCGCTGCCGTCCAGGGGAGCGATCGGCTCGATCAGGACCAGCATGCCCAGCCAGCTGGAATCGAAGTACTCCAGGCGACCGGGGCGGACGGTGCGACTCTGATTCATCCTGTGGACGCGGTAGCCGGCAGTCGTCTCGGTATCCAGTTCCAGGCTTGTTGTCCAGCGTGATGGCTCGTGCCGAACGCGCCAGTGCAACTCGCTTTCCAGGTGCATGAACTGCCGCTGACGAAGCTGCACACCGCCATCAAGCCGGTAGTGCCAGGTCGGTGCGAGGTGCTTTATATCCCGGCCCTGTTGCCCCGCGGCGATGATTGTGCCGGTCGGGGTCATCTTCAGCCAGTCGGCCGTGATGGGCCGGTCATCGTGAATGCGAACCCGCTCGCCGGCCGTGCCGGACGCCAGCGGCTGGTGCCAGGCTTGCCAGGAGAGCACCTCGTGGCCGGTGCTGTCTTCCAGCCTCGCCAGTGCACGCTCCATTTTCGGTGACAACCGGTCAAGGGCGAGATACGGTTCGGGCCAGACCGGCAATTCGGGCATCAGGGTGCCTTCTTCCAGGTCGGCCAAGGTGTCGATCAGTTCGAGAACGGCATCGAGCTCGGCCTGCTGGGCTTGCCGGGATGCCGCATCGTCTGATGATTCCGGGGCAGGCCGGATATCGACCTCCCTGTCGCTGCCGTGGTGCAGCTCGTCTGCCGACGGTAAGGCAGCCCGTCGGGCCTGGATGAGTGGATCAGTCAGCGCCGAAAAATCCTGGAGCTGATTCACTTCATGCCCATCGGGACGGCCGTCGGCGTGTGAGAAGACAATGATTTCGATCCTGTAATACGGCGTGTCAACGTCGGCGGCCAGTGCGGTCGGCAGCAGGAGCATCGCCATGCAGGAAACGATTCTGGACAGGTAGGCTTTCATTGGCTGAGAGTTTAACCGACCCGAATGGATCGTGGTCACGTCAGAAGGGTTCTGTTATCTTTCGGGGCCTTCAACCTGTTATGGAATGAGAGGAAGATCACATGATCAGACTGTTTTTCAGCGGTTCGGGAAGCCTGGCCTTCCTGGCCGCGCTGTTTTACCTGCCAGTGGCTGCAGCCGACGGCATGACCCTGGAAGATATTGCCAGCCTCCAGCAGGTCGGCCAGATCGCCGTCAGTCCTGACGGCGAGCATATCGCCTACACCCAGGTCATTCCGCGGGATCTCGGCACCGAGGATGACGGCGCGGCCTGGAGCGAGCTTCGTGTCATCGATCCAAGCGGCGAGAGTCGTGTCTTCATCGGCGGGGAAGTCAACGTGCGATCGATCGGCTGGTTGCCCGACAGTTCAGCCATCACGTTTCTCGATGAGCGCAAGGGCGACGACCACACCACGCTCTACAAGCTGCCCGTAACAGGCGGTGAGGCACGCCGCGTTGCCACGGTGGGCACGGGTGTGCAGGGATACAGCTTCAGCCCCGATGGCAATCGCGTGGCATTGATATCCCAGGAGCCGGACCCGGAGGATCTCGAAGCGCAGCGTGACAAGGGCTTTACCCAGATCATCTACGAGGAAGACTGGAAGCCGCGCCGACTGTGGGTGGTCGACATCGACGATCCCCGTGCCGAAGTCGATCCCCTGGCGATCGAGGGTTCGGTGCAACGTGTGCAGTGGTCGCCGGCCGGTGACCGCCTGGCCGTTGCAGTCACGCCGCGCCAGCTCGTCGACGACACCCTGATGTTCCAGCGCCTGCGTATTCTCGATCTCGAGGGCCGGGAAGTCGGCCGCATCGACAATCCCGGCAAGCTGGGTGACTGGTCGTGGAGTCCCGGCGGCGATTTCATCGCTTTCATCGGCACCGAGAGCATTCATGACACGCGCGAAGGTCGTTTGATGGTTGCCAGTGGCGAGGGCGGAGAATGGACCAACCTGCTGCCCGACCTGGCGGGCCACGTATGGCATGTCGACTGGCGTTCCGAGCGCGAGATCGCTTTTATCAGCTACGAGGGCGTGGAAGCGCGTCTCGGCGTCATCGACGCCGACGGTGGCAACGAGGTGACGCTGAAACAGCGCGACGGCCTGATCTTTGATTCGCTGAGCGTTTCGGACGGCGGGCGTATTGTGCTGGGGGCGTCGACCGTTGAGCATCCACGCGAGATTCACGCGTTCGAGGACGGATCGGTCCAGCGCCTGACCGTATCCAACGAATGGTTGTCAGAGCGTGAGCTGGCCCGTCAGGAGGTGGTCACCTACAGTGCCCGCGATGGTCTGGAGATCGAGGGTTTGCTGGTCTGGCCGCTGGACTATCGTGAAGGACAGGACTATCCGCTCATCCTGGCGGTGCACGGCGGACCGGAAGCGCATTATTCGAACGGTTGGTTGACCTCCTACAATCTGCCGGCCCACCATGCCGCCGCACAAGGCTACTTCATGTTCTATCCGAACTACCGCGGCAGCACCGGGCGCGGCGTCGAGTTCGCCTTGACGTCTCAGGGACGTCCCGCGGCCGAGGAATTCGATGACCTGGTCGATGGTGTCGACTATCTCGTCGAGCGTGGCCTGGTCGACGGTGAACGTGTGGGTATCACTGGTGGTTCCTATGGGGGTTACGCTTCCGCCTGGGGTGCGACTTACTACAGCGAGCGCTTTGCCGCGGCCGTGATGAATGTCGGCCTGTCGGACAAGATCGCCATGCTGGGAACCTCGGATATTCCCCAGGAGCTCTACCTGGTGCACTACCTGACCTGGCCCTGGGAGGACTGGGACATGTACCGCAAGGCCAGCCCGATCTACTACGCCAGCCAGGCCCGGACGCCGATCCTGATCCTGCACGGCGATGCCGACCCCCGCGTCGACCCCACCCAGTCGCGCATCCTGTATCGCTACTTAACCTTGCAGGACGATCCGCCACCGGTGCGCCTGGTGCTCTATCGCGGGGAAGGTCATGGCAATCGGCGGGCTGCATCGAGATGGGATTACAGCCTGCGCCTGATGCGTTGGATGGATCACTACCTGAAGGGCGATGGCGGCGATCCGCCTGACCACCGCCTGGATTACGGGTTGGACTGAAGCGCCGGCTTTACTGTCTTTCCGGACGGCCGTCGATCATCTCGACTTCGACCCGATTGCCCCCGTGGCGTTGGGATCGCTGCAGCGCTTGTTCGGCTGCATTGAACAGTGCGCTTTGTGGAATCTGGTCATCCGGGACCATGACCGCCAGCCCCAGGCTGGCGGTCATGGTTGTTCGCGGCGGTATCGGGGTTTCGTAGCCGAGGTCTTCGACGGTCATGCGCATGTCTTCACTCAACTGCAGGGCCCGGTCAGGGTCGGTATTGGGCAGAAGGGCGAGGTAGTGCCGTCCACCTTGAGCCTGTGGTCCGGCGAACACGCCGCCCTGACTGCGTACCAGACTTTGCAGGGAAAGGCCGGTCTGATGCATGCGCTCGTCGAGCGACTCCTGACCAATTGCGTCAGCCAGGCGCCCCAAATCGTCAATGGCGACAACCGTGAGAGCGAGGCACGTTGACTGCTTCTTGCAGTTGAAGAAGTGATGCGACACGATTGCCGGAAAGTGTTCAAGGGTGCGCTTGTCGCTCCAATCACTCGCCTCGTTACGTGTGCTTTCGGCAGCTGACGTGAACAGGGTCGTGTCACGGTCATTATCGCCGCCAGCGTCGCTCGGGCGATGATGGTTCCCGTGTGCACGGGCATGAATCAAGCGCCAGGCCAGGGCGGGAAGCAGCACGAAAGCGAGCACGATGAAGGGCATCCAGGCCAGTAACGGCGGGCTGTTCAGTACCGCCCCCCCGGGCCAGGCGGCATCGACCCGGCCGGCGTAAACGACCAGGCCCAGGGAGGCGAAAACAATCGCGCCACCTGCCAGTAACCTGAGTCCAGCAGCCAGATTGCGTGCCCGCCGGGATTCACGGCGGCCAACTCGCGTGTCGCTGTTCATGATGCTGGCCTGATTTCGTTTGTCAATCATCTCCGAACCCCTTTACCTCCGGAAGCCGGTATCGGCGGG
>SL_3KL_010_SEDDRAFT_10002006_pt1 | contig 18673 bp, 16 predicted proteins | sample SodLakKL_010_SED_2_FD_10381 | JGI IMG/M metagenome (IMG submission 10381) | reverse complement strand
TGACGAGAATGTTTTGGTGGACAGTTCGGATCATCCCCACACCCGTGGGGAAAAGACCAACATTTGGTTGGCTTCAAAGAAATATACTACAACATTTTGTATTATTCAATTGTCAAAGAACGAAAAGGTTCCCACACATCCGGATTTATGCCTGGGGTCATCTTCATAAACAGCGGATGCCTGCACATCTCGTCATTATACAGCCGCATGAGAATCCTTTCCAAACTTAATGCATCCTGGCAGTTATAGGCAAGCAGCAGGCGTAGTGCTTCCAAATCGTTGAAATTTTGATACCGCTTCCACAGGCGAACGGCCTCGCGGCCGTCCAGATCGTCACCTACCTGGCGCTTAAGCTTCATTTTTTTTTCGCAGGCTTTCAACCCTCCATGATACCCATTGGCCTTTGCAACCGGAAGCAGATCCAGGTGGGGAAGTCCAAGCCCCATTTTAAATCTCTTTCTCAATATAGGAAGGTCGAATCGCTGCCCGTTGAACGTCACCAGCAATTCAGCCCCCTTGAGAATTTTTGGAAACTCGTGGAGATTGATTCCTTCTACGAAAACCGACAACCGCTTGCCACTATAAATGGCGATCGTTGTGACCTCTGCGGCCGGGCCGAGGCCCGTAGTTTCAATATCCAGAAATCGAATACCATCTCTGAAGTGCGGGTAAACACGAACCTTTGCCCGACTGTTCAGCCGGTTCAGAAACCAGTCAGCGATTCCGGCCTCTAATGCCACCCGCGCCCCCGGTATCTGCTGCCTGATGCTTTCGGTCTTTCGGGGAGATAATTTAAAGTTCTCTCCGCTTTCAAAATCACTCCAGGAGAGAACACCTTGCTGCCACAGCCGAAACTCGCCACTTTCCGAAAGTCCGTCGAAACAGGAAAAGGTTGCCGTTAACATGGTTTTTCGGCCCCGTCGTCCCATTTTTCCGCTACCAGGAAATGGCCACAAAACGATACTGGCTTACGATGGGTTTGACCATAATGAACGATGGAAAATCCCTGGGAATTGTTCTCTGTCGCGATGACCAGCAGACCTATTCCTGGGGCATTTCTTCGGATATATTCCAGGGTTTTTTCCCGGGTTCTCCGGTTTACGGTTCCCACGAATACATTGGGCTTGGGCTCAATGAACCAGCGCTTCAGCATACCCCGGATCGCTGTTGGTGTATCATTGGCTATGATGACAGTCATTTTTTTCTCCTGGGTTCAATGGTGTTAAAATGACAGTAGCTTCTCAATGTCTTTTGGAATTCGTCGCAGCAGCTTTTTTTCCTCAATGACAAATTTCAGAGCAGTCAGCACTGCCTTCTCGTTTGCGCCAGGATCGGCACCTAAGGTCTGAAAGGCCGCCACAAGTGTCGTTTCGTGTTTGTAAATATCGGCAATGTCGAAAACAAAGGGTAGCGTGCCGGCCGAATGAATGAAACCGAGCTGAGGCAGATATCCTAATGAGCAGACAATGGCCGTGGTCAAGGCATACAGTGATGCGTTGGCGGCCGATACCGCGCGGTTGATCCCGTCAGCGAGATGCCAGTTGGCCGGGTTGTATTCTCGGCCCTTCCAGGTCACACCAAACCGATTTCCCAGCTCCTCGTACAAGGCTTTGACTCGCCTTCCCTCCATCCCCATCAGGGTTTTTATTGTATGTCCCTCCACATCCGAATCACTGCCGAAGCGCATCCGAAACATCCGCCTTGCCACTTCCTCCCGCTTCTTTTTCATGCTGTGGATTTCCGCATGGTGCCGGGCGCGGGCATTGTCATGAGTTGGGGTGGCGCCGAAGGCATAAAAACGCATGCCGTCTTCGCCCACCCAACATACAGGCGTATTGCAGTCCGCGCAGGCTTTCATGGCTGCATGGGTTACAGTAGTTCCAGGCCCCAGCATCAGAGCGCTGACCGTGGCCACGGGAATGCGGAGCACCGTGCGGTCTGCGCCGATCCATTTGACGCTGGAATCATCCACCTCCAGCCGTCCGTGTTCCATGTATATGGGCGTCCACCGGTCCCGGGCCGGTGAAAGAGTCTCTCGAGGGGGCTTTTCAAAAATCGGCATCGTAATTAATTTCTGTCTGAGTTTTTACCGCGATTCGCCGGGGAGAAAAACGACGTTTAGAAAAGTCTAATGGAATGTCCATAATCGTATCGGTTCCCTCCTCAAATGTTTTAGCTTCCCGAACAACCCGCCGGATTTCGGTTGCGCAGGAGGCTTTTATCAGCCTGTTCAGCGCTGCGTCTTCATCAGGAAACAGTCCATGACATACCGGTGATGCCGGAATGCAGGATTTCCTTCCCAGCCAGATACCCCATCGTGGATTTTCAAGGGCATCCGCCATTTTTTGGAGCGTATCCGACTGCCCTTCGAGGATTGCGCCGAAGCGGGAATATTGGAGGTATTCCCGTCGGGTTACGACCGTATCCGGCTTTGATCGGTTCGCTTTACGAACCATCCAATGTCGCTCGGTTTTGGGATCGAAGCCACCGCCTACAGTGTGGAAATCAATCAGTCGGCCGTTTTGCAAAAAGGCGAAGACAGTCATTCGGATATCGGCAATTTCCTTGAGAAATGAGTTGTTTTCCCGTTCGATGCCCATCGCCGCACAGATCATACCGAAGATTCCGCTGCGGGTGGGAAAAGATAGGCTGGTGCGCCGGTCGAATCGACTCTGATAGCCCCAGGATTGAAGAGGGCTGTCCAGATACAGGGATAAATATGCTTTTTTTATAGCCATCACTCCTCCCTAAATCAACTTGCCGAGAAATGTATCGAGGTTATTCGGGGGCAACTCCGCCTCTATTTCCTTCTCCAGACAGTATAGGGTTTTTAATTTTTTCCAGTGTTCCTTAAGCCGGTCTTCCGATTCTTTCAGAAATCCACTTGAGCTTCGAACCGGTGATTCGAATGCATTAATCAGAGAAATTGGCTGTCCTTTGCGGCGCAGTCCGAGAACATAATGGGGCGGATTTTGTCCGAACATGGAGTTCTTTCGGGCCTCCGGAACTGCCAGAAGGGAAGCTTTCAGGAAGTCTTTCACGACATTTTTCCGCTCGTTGGAGCTGAAGTGCGCCAGGTGCTCTTTATCCCTTAAGAGATCCAGGTTCAGGCCTACATATCGGTAATAGCAACCGGAACTGAACTCCAACGTTCCCATGTGGCCCGATCCCCGATCTGTGATATTCCGGTCGTCCACAGCGCTGAAAAAATCGATCTCGTTTGCCGCAGGATGGGTCGTCAATGCATGGCTGAACAGCCCCGCCCCCTCTTTCATCAGGCTGTGATCATCTGCTACCATGCGGCCGAAGATGGAGATGTCGGCTGCGTCCTTGACTGCGCTGCCGAGTTCTTTGGCCGCCTTTTCCGCGATTTTATCCAGTTTCTTCTGTATTTTTTCCCTTTCCTTTTCGGCCTCTTTATTGCCGGATTCCGGCTGGACCAAAAACGCCGTTATCTCCTCAATATCCTGTGCCAAAAGCGCATCTACAACTGCATCCAGTTCCATCGGAGAAAAGTAGAGAAGGGTCTTGACGTTTCCCTTCTCCGGATTGTCGAGCTTGCCCAGTGCATCGGCTGCGGTGCAGGCCAGTATAAGGGATGCTGCAGGGGATTGCCCCCTGTCTGCTAAACGCTCCTGGAGCGCCTTTACCACGAACCGGGTACGCTCACCGGCAAAGCCTTCCTTGTTATATGTCCGGGCAAGGGTTCTGATGGCCCTTTTCCAGCACTGGCTGGACACCCGGGCCCTCTGACATCCGCCGAAGACCGCGGACTTGGGTGCTCCGACATCGTCTCTGTTCATGCAGGTTACCGGAAATGACTGCAGGATGTGCAATTCGATCAGTTCCATTGGCATTGTTCCTTTCGAATATGAATGTCCACGGGGCTAAAAGCCATACCCCACTAAAAAGCAAATTATAACGATTATATATGAAGCTTACTGCTATTCGGTAGCCATCGGTTGAAGCATGATCATTCCGAAACCGAAAGCCTTGGCCGGCCCGATGCCGTTTTCAAAGGCCGCATTGAAAGCGGATTTATCCATCACCGTCAATACCCCCTGAAAATCAACGCTGACATGCTTTCCTTTTTTTCCGTTCCGGAAGAAAACTTCATCCAGCGGTGCTGAAAGGCTAAGGGATTCCGGGGCAACGGCAAAGCCGTTCTTTTCGCCTTTGCGCAGCATCCAGGCCCGAAGTCTGGGCTCGGCATAGATGCCTACCCGCCTGCGGTCGCTGACCCGCCGCATGGCCGGATTGGCCCGGATTTGAAACCGGTACCGGTTGTGATTCAGAAAGTCCCTTGCAATCTCCTTTGTCTCCCACCGTCCCCATTCCGGCAGCACAGGCCGTTGTGGGGAAAGCATCAGAAGGCGAAATTCCGGATGATCGTCATCCAACCGGAACAGAAAATTCCGCGTTCGGTCCTCCCGGCCCGGGAAAGCTTCCCATAGAGCTTTGTGCCATGCATAGCCGTCCCGGAATCGTCTGCGGACGGCCTCCTGTTTGTGAAGAAAGATGCGGCTCAGGTATCTCATGCGGCCTCTCCCTTTTCTTTGGTGGTTTCCCCGGCCCAGTAGTTGGAAGCCCATCGGATTTTGACCTTGCTATCCGGCTTATGCCAGGTGAACAGGTCCCAGAAGAGCCTTTCAAAATCAATGGGTATTCCCTTCCTTTCCGCAGCCCGGATGATCCCGGGAAGGTGGTGGCACAATTCCTCGGCATCTGTGCAGGTGAGAAGTCGCCGGAAGCGTCCTTCGAAACTCTTAAGAGCCTCCATGTGTCGTTTGGGGTCTTTTCCCACGGCCAACTTCCGGAGAACATCGCCCATATTGCCGCAATCAGGGACCGTGCGAAGATGGGTGGCAAAGCCGGCTGCCACTGTCAGCCAGATCCGCCGGTCCCGATCCACATCCATGCGCCGGCACCAGCCAGCGATATAGGGCCACGCCCGATATTCACTGGCTTCGCTGAACCCCCGGCGAAGATCGGCCAGCGCCCCCCGATCGTCCCGGGCGGCAAGATTCTGCAGACGTTTTAAAAATATTTGGATATCAGATGTTTTCTTCTCCATCATATACATTCCTCATATCATGGGGTTTTCTGTAACCGATTCCGCGGAACGGCAATCTATTCCTCGGGTTTTTTCAGCCTGAGCAGCTTCATGCCGAGGGCGTATGCCTGGATCTGCCGGGGCGTCTGGCTGGGGCAGGCTTGCGCATAGGCATCCTCCATCGCCTGTCGAACCAGGCCATACCAATTGTCGGCAAGATATTCCACCGGATTATTGGCCGCTTTTATCAGCACATCGTACTGCCGATCCATCTCCGACCAGAAAAGGTTCTTGGCCTTGTAGGTCGGTAAGCTTTTCGGGTCCATCTTCTGATGAGTGAAGTAGGTTTTCACTGCATTAAGAAGGTGATATTCGCCTCTTTCCGCAAGTTCCACCCCGTTCCGGTATTTTTCCAGGTGGGTTTCCATGAGCTGTTTCACTGGAATTTTGAATGACCACTCCAGCATGTCGCTGATTTTGCCGGCTTGCGCTCCTGTCTCCAGTCCTCCGACCCAGATGTCCACTTCGGTTTCCGGGAAATCCGAATAATAGGCTACCAGTCCGGCCAGAGGTATGGCTCCGCCTGTGCCGCTGCCTGATTCCTTCAATGAAAGCACTGATCCGAGCTGCCGCCACATATGTTTGTCGGAGGAAAGGGCCATGTAGTATTCATCCCCTTTTTTGTTCTGAACTACCGTTGCCGAGGGCTCCCGGAACGCGGGTAGATGTTTGATGGCATATTCCTTGTGGGTAGGTCCGATTATGCAGTTTGAACTTGCAGAATCATCACCGAGACTCAAATATCGCGAAAGCGGCACCAGTCTTCCCAGGTAGGTTTCTGCTGCGTTTCCAAACGCCTCTGTGTCCTTAACGTTTTTGGGAAACTGCTCCCATACCGGACGGCCCCACCGGCTGTTGGGCATCAGGGTAATGCCTTTCACATCCCCTTCCCGGGTCAGCAAATTGAAAAAAAGCGTTTCAAGCAGGTTTTTTCCCCGAATGAAGGTGTGTGCATATTTGATGCAGGGAGCTGCAAATGTCGAATCGCTGTATTTTTTGTTGTTCCAGATGGCCTGCCCCACTTTGCCGCCGGTCGAGAAATTAAGAAAGGTTAATAAATTCATTGCATTCTCGGCCTCATGGAAACATCTGCCCTCCGGTATGCCCCCGTGATCGAACAGCGTCGCATTGTTTCCGGAGGATAAACGACAATCCAGCTTGTCCAAAACCGCCTTCTTGCCAGCATCGACGCGCAATCCCGGCACTTGCATGAAGGGGTTGGGGCCGCGCAGTTCAAATGCCGATGCCCATTTCTGCAGATAGAAAAAACCTTCCGGGGATATGCAGCCCCGGCAGTTGTACCACTTCTCTTCGTCCGATGGCCCTTTCAGGGCAGCCTGAGCGATGCAGATGAGCAAACGCATTAGTGCAACCCGTCGGGGCGGATCGACGGACAGGTCTCTGATTTGGTCGGCGCGTTGAAACAGCTCCGCCAGTCCTGCGGTATGGGGGCTTTCATCGGAGAGCACCACCGGAATCCAGGGATCGTTTACCAGGTTCATGATCGACTTTCCTTTACCATTCGTGAAGAGTGATATCAAAGGCGTTCAGGTCATCATAATCCTCGACGGGATTCCGGGGGAGATCCCGGGCAATCCGTCCGTCCACCCGCATGAGCCCTCGCAGGGGGTCATAGGTATAGCCTGACGGTTTCCCATCAAAGGTCAGCGCGCCGGTCAGCGGGTCCTGGAGTAGAACCGCGACCGGCTCGTAAAAGTGTTTGTTCAGCCATTCCGGCTTTTGAATGCCGCCGAGCTTTTCCAGATGCCAGGCGGGCATGGAGACAAGATTCCGATGAAGGCGGACGGTGGCACCGAAATCCCGCTGGAAGGCATTGAGTGAAACGGGCCCCTGCCCGTCGATGGGTTCGATTACCGCTTTATAGCCTGTACTGTCCACCGAAGTGACCAGCAGTGCGTCGGCGGTAGGCATCTCGCTGTATCGGGTTGAAACTCCTTCGCGGTCCTCCAATACGCCCAGGGATTTAACGTCGGATCGGGCAGCATTTGCAAACTGGCGAAGGTTTGCAAGTCGTTTTTCCAGCATTTCCCGGAGCCGAAGAACCGGTTCCGGCTCCCTTTTTCCATCAGCCGAATAAGTCGCCTCCAGCAGGTCACGAATATTGGCGGGCAGCAGAATCTCGGACCGGCTTTTCAGGGTTTGAAGGGAACGCCACAAAACATAGGGCATATATACATGACAGTTGCTCTTCCCAAACGCCTCGATTATACTTTCGGGGTTTGGGGTGCTTTGAGGATCTCCGGAAACAATGATGGTCTCGGGAGCCTCGGAAGGACGATTTTTTCGGGAATGCCGCCACTGGCGGCCCATCCGTTGAAGCACCATATCCGTTGGCGCAAGCTCCGTGATCAGAAAATCCGCATCGATATCCAGGCTCTGTTCCAGCACCTGCGTGCCGACCAGAACGCATCCGCCGGGCCTGTTTCCGTTTTTGCCGAGTTTTGCAATCCATTCGGTTTCCAGCTCATCCCGGCGGAACGCCGGGAATCGGGAATGAATCAGCCCGATGGAAAAACGGGCTTCGATCATTTTCTGCGCGACAGCCTTGTACCAGTTCTGCGCTCTTGCCACCGTATTTGCTATGCAGAGCACGCAGTGGCCCTTTTCGGCCTTTTCGACGGCAATGGCAGCCATGTCGGCATCGGAAAGGTCCATAATTCGAATACCATATGTTCTGTTTTTGCCCGACGATCCGGCAAAAGCTTCGATCTTACCCGCCTTTTCACAGGTAATCAGCGGATAATTGGAATTATCCACAGGGGATGCGTTTTTGGAAAAGAGCCGTGAGCGGCGATCTCCGGTCAATGTGGCTGACAGCACAATTACCGTGCATCCGATCTCCAGCAACTGGCGGATCATCCATTCCATAAGGGAACCGGTATAGACATCGTAAGAATGAACCTCGTCGAGAATCACCACCTTTCCGGCAAGGGCAAAGGCCCTGATGAAAAAATGCTTCACCCGCAAAACACTCATCAGGGCTTGATCGATGGTACCGACACCGAAGGGGAAGAGCAGTTTGCGCTTCCTGGGGGAGAACCAGTCGGCCCCGGCCGAGAATCCTTTGCCGCCGTTTTCAAATGCCCTCATCCAGGCGTGGCCGTGGGCCAGTAGCGGGCCGGTTTCATCTTTGCAAACGGTTTTGAGAAAATCCGTCACCCGTTCATGGATCTTGTCGCTGGTCAGCCGCGTGGGAAGGCCAAAATAGAAGCCACGGTTATGGCCTTCCGTCATCAGGAGGTAGGCCCCATATAAAGCGGCCTCGGTTTTGCCTATTCCCATCGGCGCTTCCAGGATATAGAGCCCGGGGCCATCAATGCAGTCGATAAAGGTTTTTTGAATCGGATAAGGCGGAAAGCCGAAGACAGTTTCAAAGGAAAGGCCGGGCATGATATCCGGGATTTTGAATCCGCATTTTTCGGCGGCATCGGCTGCTTTTTTGTCAAGGTCCGTATAGGAAGGAAGTCCTTCCGGCGGGAAAAAGGTTTCGTCTGAACCGATCCAATCGGCAATTGTCACAAGACCGGCCAGGACATTGCGTTTTGCCGGATCGGGAGGTTCCTCGGGCAGGGGGCCGAACTCTTCCGCCAGCCGTTCGATGAACCGATGCCGCTCTTGAGCCCACGGCTTGCCACCAAATTTTCCGCCCTCGTCGGTCCGGGGAATGCTTTGATGGCCCCGGCCGTGATGCGCACCGACAATTTCCGCATAGGCCGAAACGGAAAAAGGTGACATCAGGTAACGCCGAATGGCTGCAGCACCAATGAGTGTATGATCGGTTTCAAAATTGGCATTGGACATGGACGCAAGAACAGGATAGCAACGCTTCAGGTGTTCGTTGAAATACTTTTTCTGAAACCCGGGACTTATCTTCCCATTGTCATGAACAGCGGCAACGGCACCCGGATTGGTCCCGAGAATGGTCTTTACAGCCGGATGGGCCACAGCAGCAAGGGCTTTAGCCACCTTTGCAACATGCCGGCAATGCTGAAGCACCCCGATACCCGGCTTGCCGTCGGCAGTGGTTTTGGCCCGGCACTCCTCATAGGGAATGATTTCCATATGGCTCCTTTCCCGGAGACACTCAAAAAGATGACAATAAACGCTCCGAATAACTACCTGCCACATTCCGGGCGAGAATGTCAATAGGCTTAGTTTAGCAATCATTCGGTAATTGTTACCTTTTTGCCTAAGCAAAGAAACGAAACAAATAACGCTCCTATCAACTTCTCACCCCCAAATCCGTTATAATCAGGATATATTAACATTGACAAAAAACGATCGCACATTTTAATATCTGAATATCATCAACCCGGACTGGATCTGTTAACACTCAATGTCAATGCTTATTCATCATTTTAGTCTATTTGGTATGTGGGCGGTGGTTCTTTTTGTCTTGATAACGGGCGGCTGCGGAAAGTCCCCGGTGATTCGTGATAAAGAGCCGATAGACTTTCCCCAAACTTATGCTGACGTGCCGGTAGAAGGTCACCTGGTGAAAAACATTGCTGTGGCGCTTGAATCCCAGGAGTTGGGCGAACTGCTTGATCGGGCTTTTGAAGCCAATTTGGACATGAAGATGGCCTGGACCAGAATCGCCCGGGCTGAAGCTGCCGAAAGAGAGGCCCGGGCGGCACTTTTTCCGCTCTTTCCATTGCGCATCGGAGCTTCTCGCTCGCGTGCTCCGCTGTTGCCGTTCGGAGATGAACTTCAGGATGGTCTGGGTGGGTCGGCAGATAATCCAGATGGCAGGGATTTTACCTTCGGCGACGGCACCCGGACAGCGGTGACTCGAAACCAGTTTGACGTTTCACTGGGGGCGAGCTATGAAATCGATCTGCGGGGGCGCTTACGTCACCGTTTGGAGGCTGCTGCTTTGGATGCGGTTGCCGCGCGCCGCGATGCCGAATCTCTCGCTGTTACTATTGCGGCTGAGGTTACGGAAATCTGGGTCACCCTGGCTGCCGAACATGAGCGTCAAGCTTTGCTGAAGGAACAGATCCAGGTGTCATCTGAGCTTCTGGAACTCATCGAGCTGCGTTTCGAAAGGGGGATGATACCGGCATCCGAGGTGATGATGCAAGAGCAGGAGCTGAGCACTTTGAATGGGCTTTTGATAATCAACGAAGCCGAGATGATTCGTGCGGCCAATCAGCTTGCTATCCTCCTGGGACAAGCCCCTCGCTCTGAAATGACTATCCGCCAGAAAACTCTTCCTTCACCGCTTCCGGTTACAGCTGCGGGTGTTCCCTCCGACCTGCTGGATCGCCGCCCTGATGTGCGGGCTTCCCGCCTGCGGCTGGAAGGTGCTGATGCCTCCCTGGCGGCCGCAGTAGCCCAGAGACTCCCGTCTTTGAGATTGACGGCGAGTTTGTTTGACCAAAGCCAACAAATAGGAGAACTTTTCAGCCGGATTTTCTGGTCAATTGGTGCGTCGGCGGAGTACGACATATTTGATGGGGGTCGTGCCGGTGCAATGATTGAGCAAGCCGAGGCCGTTGCCGAAGAGCAGTTTTTTTCATATGGTCTGACACTTCTTCAGGCCATCCGGGAAGTCCAGGATGCACTCAGCCTGGGAATGCATCAGGAAGACTATATTTCGCACCTGCAGCAACAAATTAATGCGGCCTCGACTGTTCTGGAGTTTTCCAGGACTCGTTATCTGGCAGGGGAGGGCGATTATTTAACTCTTCTAATGAATCTTCAGAGGTTGCAAAGCTTGCAGGTGGATTTACTGGAAGCGCGTCGCCGGCTTTTTTCCTTGCGCCTTCAACTTTGGCGGGCCCTGGGTGGCGGTTGGTCTGCGGAAGATGAGACATGAACGAAACCGGTCAAGAAAAAAACAGTCATGAAAATCTGACCGAAGCGTCAGGTGGTGAAAAAAGGGTAGGATGGATCATGAATTTTTTCTTACCTTTGCTGATTCTACTGGTTGCTGTGGGAATTGCGATTCTTCTTTTTTGGACACGGGAAGAGCCGGAGCCGGAGCCCCGTGAAGAGCGTGTTGTCATAGTCCGAACCGAAAAAGTGTATCGGAGTTCACATCGTCTGGATGTTGTGGCCCGGGGGCAGGTCCGGCCTTACCGGCAGGCAGCCATTGTTCCACAAGTCACCGGGAAAATTGTGGAAGTTAACCCCCGCCTGGTTTTGGGTGGTTTGCTGAGCCGGGATGAAATATTGGTGCGCATCGAAGAAAAAGATTTTCGGCTTGCGGTTCAGGAGGCTTCTTCTTCGTTAACCGATGCGCAAACCCAGTTGGCCCTGGAAAAAGGCCGCCAGGGAGTTGCCAGGGAAGAATGGCAAAAGTATATGGAGCGCCACAAGGATTCCCCTGCTCCGGAAACGGTGGAACTGGTGCTGCGTCAACCACAGCTTCAGGCACTCCAGGCAAATGTGGAGGCTGCAAAGGCCGGTCTTGACCGTGCGTCTCTCAACCTGGAGCGTACTGCTGTCAGGGTTCCTTTCGATGCTGTCGTTCTAAGTGAAAGAGCTGCAGTAGGACAATTGGCCAATCCCCAACAGGTGATCGCGGATCTGGCGGATTCTTCTGTGTTTTGGGTACTGGCGTCGATTCCTTCCGACCAGATCCATTACATTGCTATTCCGGGAATCAATGCTGAAAAGGGTTCGCGGGCATTAATACAGCAGGACCTCGGTTTGACGGAGAGAATCTGGGAAGGTCGTGTTGTCGGCCTTGCAGGGGACGTTGTTTCCGAGGGAATGATGGCCAGAATACTGGTAGCTGTGGAGGATCCTTTTGAACGCGAAACAAAAGAGGTTCTTGCAGATGGATTGCCTCTGCTTCTTGGGGTTTCAGTGAAACTGATTGTTGAAGGGCGGCATGAGGAGGACCTCGTTGAAGTGCCTCGCAGTGCGATTCGGGAGGATGACCAGATCTTCGTTTTTTCAGAAGACGGGGTTCTTTCAATCAGGCGGCCGGTTATTGCCTGGAGGCTTCCGCATTCAATTTTGGTGCGGACCGGAATGGAAGACGGAGAACGGGTGATTACAAGTCCAATGGAAGCTCCCGTAGAAGGTCTTAGGTTACAGGAAGAGGCTGATCGATGACCCCCGCATCTGTGGAACATCACGATAGCGGGAAGCCCGAGCGGCCTTCGGGGCAGGGTCCCATTGCCTGGATGGTTAAAAACAGGGTCGCTGCCAATACCCTTGCCATAATCCTGCTGTTGGGTGGTTTATTGATGATCGGAACCATAAGGCAGGAAGTCTTTCCCGAAATCGAGCCCCAGGTGGTTTCCATCAGTGTTGCTTACCCGGGAGCCAGTCCTGAAGAAGTAGAGCAGGCGGTTGTGCTTGCCATAGAAGAAAAATTGCGCGGCATCGACGCTGTTGAGAGAGTCAATTCTTCAGCCCGGGAAGGTCATGCTCAGATTATTGCCGATCTTTTCCTGAGAGCAGACCGCGATCGTGCCTTCAACGATATTCGTGCTGCAGTTGAACGTATCACCACATTTCCCGATGATGTGGAAAGCCCGGTCATTATTTTACCTGATCCGCGCATAGAAGTGATTTCCCTGATCATTTACGGAGATTTCGACCGCAGGACATTGCAGGATCTGGCAGAGCTTGCACGCTCTGAACTTCTGCGTGACGGGCGTGTGACCACCATAGAAATTGGCGGTTTTCCTCCTCCTGAAATCAGTATTGAAGTTTCTCAGGAGCAGCTCCGGCAATACAACCTGACAATTCCCCAAATTGCCCAAATCATTGCAAAAGCCTCCATTGATCTTCCGGGGGGGGAAATTCGTGCTCCCGGTGGAGATGTGCTGGTACGAACTACCGAGGAGCGTAGAACAGGGATTGAATTTCGCGATATTATTCTTCGGGGGCTGCCTGATGGTACGAAGGTTCGGGTGGGAGATATCGGCAATGTCCGTGACGGCTTTCGAGAAACAGGGCCGGAAGCCTATTTCGGGGAATGGCCGGCTGCACGGCTTCGGCTCATTCGCATTGGTGAGCAAAGCCCCCTTGAGATTGCATCCGCAGGAAGAGAACTGGTGAACCAATGGCGTAAAGAAATGCCCGAAACCGTGGGAATAATGGTTTGGAACGATTACAGCATTTTTTTCCGCGACAGGGTCGGCCTGCTTATCGAGAAAGGGCTCATGGGATTAGGACTGGTTTTACTGATTCTCGGAGCTTTTCTCCACCCGCGTCTGGCGTTCTGGGTAAGTCTGGGTATAGCAATAGCCTTTCTTGGGGGCTTCCTGCTGATGCCCGGCCTGGGTGTAACCATCAACATGATGTCTTTATTTGCATTTATTCTGGTGCTCGGGATTGTCGTAGATGATGCTATTGTGGTCGGGGAAGCCGCCCATCAGCAATGCCGAAACGGTCTTGGTCCCGTGGATGCTGCCATTGCAGGGGCCAGAGAAGTGGTGATACCCGTAACCTTTGCGGTTTGTACAACTATTGTTGTATTCGTGCCCATGCTTTTCATTCCGGGAGTTATGGGAGATTTTTTTCGAAGTATTCCCCTGATCGCCATACCGATCCTGTCGATTTCACTTCTGCAATCTTTTTTTATTTTGCCTGCCCAGCTTTCCATTAGCAAAGGGCTATTGGATCAACCGGAAAGAAACCGGATATTCCGGCTGATGCAAAAAGGTCAGGCCTGGCTTGCACAGAGGCTTGATGTATTTATCGAAAAACACTACACCCCCTTTGCACGAAAGGTGATTCGCCTGCGTTATCTTACCATGGCCATCGGCCTGGCTCTGGTTATTGTTCCGGTAGGGTTTGTCCTTGGCGGAAGAATCAACGTCATTTTAATGGAAGACATCGAAGGGGATGTGGTGACGGCATCTTTTGTGTTACCTTTTGGCACTCCTGTGGAGGAAACACGAAAGATCAGCCAAATGCTTGCTGAAAAAGCAGACCGCATTCTTGATGAGCTTGGAGGCAAGGAGCGTTACGGTCTTGGTATCTACAGGGAAATCGGCACCCTCGATCCTGCTCAGGAAGAAGACCTTGTAAGGGATGTTGAAATGATTCAGGAGGGTGAACATATCGGGGCGGTATCGGTTCTTCTTGTCGAAAGTGACAAGCGTCCCTTTTCCTCGGCTGAATTTGCGGATCATTGGCGGAGAGCTTTCGATCTGCCTGCAGGTGTTCAGCGGCTTCGCTTTGAGCATCGGATTGGTCCTGCTTCGGGCGCGCACGTTGCGTTCAGATTGATGCATGATGACTGGGATACAGCAAGGGCTGCTGCAGAAAAGCTTGCAAATCATCTCCATGAATTTCCCGGAGTCATCGATGTCGATGACGGTTTGCAGTATGGCAAGCAACAGGTGAGCCTTAAACTTAAACCGGAAGCTCGCAACCTTGGAATTACCGAGCAGGATTTGGCTCAGCAAATCCGGGGGGCATTTTTCGGAGCAGAAGCCGTTCGCCATCAACGGGGGCGCCATGAACTTCGCGTTTATGTGCGACTTCCACTTGCCGAGCGGCGTTCCCAGTACAGCCTTGAAACATTTCTGATCAGGACACCCGAAGGCGGTGAAATTCCATTGGCTCAGGCGGCTTTTCTGCACCGGGAACGCAGCGACACGGGGATCCATCGCCAGGATGGCGAGCGCACTTTGTTTGTTTCGGCTGACATAGACTTCGAGGTTATCACCCCGGACAGAGTGACCCGGGTCTTTGAAAGAGATATATTACCGGTTCTTCAACAGGAATTTCAAGGACTCAACTATGAGGTAGCCGGTCAACAGGAGGATTTGCGTGAGGCCATGGAGGTGTTGATACTGGGTTTTGCAATAGCCGCAATGGTCATTTACGCTCTCATGGCCATCGTGTTCAAAAGCTACTTTCAGCCTATGCTGATTGTGGGTGCGATTCCTTTCGGCTTTTCAGCGGCTATTCTGGGGCACCTTTTAATGGGATACGATCTGAGTATGGTCAGCATGTTCGGAATTGTTGCCCTTGGCGGGGTTGTGATCAACGATTCCCTTGTACTGGTTTACTTGATCAATACCTTGCGCCGAAGCGGAATGGAACTCGTGGATTCTGTCCTGACCGGTGTCAGAAGGCGTTTCCGGCCTGTCCTGTTGACTTCCATGACAGCCTTTCTGGGTCTGGCGCCGATGATTTTTGAAACATCGATCCAGGCCCGCGTGCTTATTCCCATGGCCATAAGCCTGGGTTTCGGCGTTTTGTTCGTTACACCAATCGCTCTGATTGTGCTTCCTGCAATGATTGTCATTGGCGAAGACATTCTTGAGGCCGGGCGTAAAATTTTAACAAAGAAGAGAAAAAAATTCTGATAATTGAAAAATTGAAGCTGGCAGGGCTTTATGACGAGGTGAAAGATCGTCTTCAACTGCAGGCAAACAAGCTGTCCGGTGGTCAGCAGCAAAGGCTTTGCATAGCCCGATCGCTCACCCTGGAGCCGGAGGTGCTTTTGTTGGATGAGCCCTGTTCTTCTCTTGATCCCCGCTCAACTGCCCGGATTGAGGAGACCTTGAAAAGGTTGGTTAAGGAAGTGACGGTTATCATCGTTACCCACAACCTCGCCCAGGCACGCAGGATTGCCGACTATGCCGCTTTCCTTTGCGATGGTCGCCTGGTGGAGAAGGCAGAGGCAACCCGCTTTTTCGCTAACCCCCGAGAGGAGGAGACCAGGCAGTACCTGGCCGGTTATATGTAAGCCATGGTTAAGATCCTCCTTTTCGTTCAGGTATCAGCAGGTGTCTTTTTCTCGATTTTCAAGTTTTTTGGACACGACACCTTGTAAAAGTCGTCATTCCAGGCGCAGCGGAGCGGAGACCTGGGCATGAAGTGAAGCTTTTCAGCGCTATCCATCGATTTTGGGTGCTTCTCTGGATTCCGGCCTCCGCCGGAATGACGGAAAAAACTTGAGCATTAAGTAAAAGGCTCAACCAGCAAGAGATAATGTTGCTTTTTTGGCCGTAATAATTCATTATGGGATAAAAAATTTTTCGGTATGTTTTTTGGCCAAAGGGTAAGAAGCTTTACAAAATGGAATTGGAATTAAGATTAAAACAGATTTTTGAGGGTTTTGTTTCAACAAAAAGCCGAATAACCTTTCTGACCGGAGCCGGCATTTCCGCTGAAAGCAATATTCCTACATTCAGAGGACCTGAAGGTTTCTGGAAGGTCGGCTCAAAAAACTATCATCCTCAGGAAATGGCCACCTACCGAATGTTTCAGCAACGTCCGGAAGAAGTTTGGACATGGTATCTTTATCGGATGGGGATTTGTAAAAGGGCCATTCCGAATTCCGGTCATCTGGCATTGGTAGATTTTGAACAAATGCTTGGGGATCAATTCACACTGATTACACAGAATGTCGACAACCTGCATCTTGTTGCAGGAAACAGTTCTGAAAGAACCTGGCAGATCCATGGCAATATTTTTTTTATGAGATGCTTATCTGAGTGCAAAAGCCGCATTTATCCCTTGCCTTTGGAAATTGAAGGTAAAAATAAGGGGGATCAATTAACGGAGCAGGATCGCGGGCTTCTTAAATGCCCGGACTGTTCAGGTTCGGTTCGGCCGCACGTGCTTTGGTTCGATGAGGCCTATGATGAAGCTTATTATGGTTTTTACAGTTGTTTGAAAGCAGCTCATGAGACCGGTCTTTTAGTTGTTGTAGGCACTTCAGGTGTTACAAATCTCCCCAATCAGATCGTACGCCAGGTATTCCAAAACTCAAAACCTATTATCGATATTAATATCGAGCAGAGCCCTTTTTCAATTTCAGCCTTAAAAAGCGGGGGCCTTTTTATAAATGAAAAAAGCACCAATGGGTTAAAAAAGTTGTTAGAAACTCTCCGGAAGCTGATTTAAATTTCGCTGATTATAATCTTGTGTGCCGAGAGGAAAGAAAAGAAGAGGAAAGAAATGAAACCGATTCCATTCGATCCGAAAACAGATATAGCCCCGATACCATTTGATGAGGTCCACCTGGATTTGGCCCGAAAGATGAAAAAAAGCGGCCTGCAATGGAAACCCCATGTGGGTTGTTTTGTCTGGGATCCCGAAAGGCTCATAGAGACCGAATCACCTTTTCCACTCAGGGTTTATTTTATTCTCAGCCTGCCGCGTTTCATCAATATTTTTGGTAGTGCTGAAAATGTGGCTGAAAAGCTGATATGGCTCCCCACCTGGTATCAGTCCCGGTTAATTGCCCTGCGTATCGGGATAGATCACACTGAGGTTACCGGTTTATATAAAACCGAATCGTTTCCGGCTCCCGGCGATGATTTGTCAGGCATTTACCGGCTGATTCTTGAAAAACTCCGGTCTGGCTGAAACTGATCTGGGCGATTGGGGAGCAATTCACCAGAGAAGATGCAAAAAAAAAAAAAAAAAAAAAAAAAAAAAAAAAAATTGGTAACGCCGGTGAGTGCGGTATGAAGGGTTTCATCCCATGCTTTTAAATCAATCTTTATGCATCCTCCGCTTGCGAGAGATAACTCGCCGATCTGCCTGAGAAAGCTTTCGGACATGGCACCATTGGTCTCCCAGCAGATCCTCAGGATTCGGTCTTTATTTCTTTCTAACGCCACTTGGGAAGCATGCAGCAAAAATGGCAACTGTGGTGACGGATCCCCTCCAAAATAGCAAATGCAGGCGGTATTTTGATTCACAGCCCGAACCAGTTTTTCCACCGGTTCGAACTTGTTTTCAAATGTATGATACCGAAAATGCCAGTTTTGGCAATAAAGACAATGGAACGTGCAGGCATACGGAAAAACTGCCAGGTTTTCATACCCGTACTCCGGACCTTTTTTATAGGAATAAGCAGGATAACCACAACCTGTTCCGCCAGAACAGACCCAATCGCCTACGCAATTGGTGGGCAACGGATCATGATACCACGACAATTTACCTTTGGTGGAAAAAACTCCTTCGATTTTGCCCTGAACATTTTTCCGCAGTCCACAGTAACCATATTCCCCGTTTCTCATTCGGCAATTGTTTACACAAAGATTGCACGGGATACCATCGGAATGTCCGGGTACCTCTCCTGGCAGCCCCCATTTTTGCCGGATCCGGGCGTGAACATTTAAAGCGATTCTCCGGGCTTGAGTTGAATGGCACCGGATACAATCCAGGCACAAACCCAATTCCTTTGAAACAAACGAAGATGTTTTCTTACAAATGCTGCATAAACCCATTAGTAGCGAGAATCAAAAGGTGTATGGAAAAACGCAAAACCGACTGTATATATTTTAAGTGACTTATAATGGATTAGGTGGTATTTAGTCAATTATAATTATTCTCTCGGAACAAAATCGGATGGATATCAACCTTTTTTCATCACGACATGCCAAACCCTGTAGCGATCAACCAGTCAAACAAAACAGCCGGTTTCCGGTACGACAACGAAAAGATCGTGGATATGAAAGATCTGCAACAGGAAATAAACCGGCTTAAAAGAGAAAAAGCTGTTTATAAAGCCCAGAGCCGGATGCTGGAGCATTTTGTATCCATCGCCCGCGACTCAGTCGACAAAAAAATGATCAGGGCAACCCTGCAAAAAACCATAGA